>JAABUS010003763.1_pt1 | contig 23633 bp, 11 predicted proteins | sample 5560161 | NCBI WGS metagenome assembly JAABUS01 (sample SAMN10711885, study PRJNA513376) | rock metagenome | isolation source: Antarctica rocks | place: Antarctica: Victoria Land, Trio Nunatak nord | collected 2016-01-04
AGGAGGTTTGTGAGGGATTGCGAGGAGGTGGAGTGAGGCATGCTGGATTGCAGGTGGTATTGCTCGCTCAGAGCTTGGGTTTGGGTATGCTTTCGTGGACTCCGGTCAAGCTCTTTCCGCCCTTGACGCCGGAACAGTCGTTGCAGCTCTCGCAGTCTTCACAGTCGCGACAATTATTGCAGGATCGGCAGTTCGTACAGTCGCGACAATAGTTGCAGGACCGGCAGTTCGTACAGACGGTGCCTGGCAGAGATCAGACGTTGGGAGAATGAGTATAGTTTCCCGACGAGTCGCACGCACATGCGTTGCACGAGACGCAATTCTTGCAGCCGCGGCAATTGACACAGCTCTCATTGCCATCCTTGTCGGGCATGGTGGTCGTTCCGCCTTGGCTTTTGGGTAAGCAATGGACGAGGTTGGAAGGGAGAAGTGCTGTGGACCGAATTTTGGGGCCCAGAGATGCGGTACAGAGACTTCTTCAAGCGATATCTCGCAGGCGGGGTTTCTGCACGTGCGATGTTATAAGCTTAGATTTTGGCTCATGCGAAACAGTCTGGAGAAGTGGGACATGCGGGCACTGGATGGATGTGGCAGACCGAATCTGCATCTCTCCGCATCCGGACCTCTTCTTCGACCACCCGACCTTCCGCTCTCGATCTTCTGGTCGCCTGCGGGATGACAGCCGTTGGCCTTGTCAACAGCACAGGCGTGAGTGGCGCATGAGCAGCTTGAATCTTGATAGGCCAGAAGAGCTGGAGCTCTATCCCTATCTCGATCATTCGCAGAGGAAGGAGGGTCACATCCTATTGCCATTGGCTGTGCCACGACCTCACTAGACCGGCGCTGACGGCCTTTTGCGAGGTCCCGAGGAGCAGGAGCCTCAATGTCCTTGGATACTCCCTGTCCCCAAACTGGACGGCAGCTCTTCGGTGCTGAGAACAGCGATTTCCATGCGAGAACTGGTTTGCTTGACACTACTCATCAAGAGAGCAAGCGTTGGCCGCCTCTGCCTTGTACTATGCCCAGGTGCGTCAGTATGTGCTTCACAGTCATGTGCGTGTGATGCTTTGGTCGAGCAAGTACATGCTCGAGTGTGATTGGTCCGACGTCTTCCCTGGAAATTCGTGGCTGACTCCGCATCGCGACTTTCCCTGTCTCCCAACCGTGCATCTCTTGTTTGATTCCCACTTCGCCACTGCCGTTGTATCGCCTGTTCCGTCATCTCTAATCGTCGTACACCTTGCTCGTCTATTGTGGTCCTGCCCTCTACACGCAGAGCTGCCGCCAACGCAGGGGTCCCTAGCAATACCGGTCGCAATCGTCCAGGGCCAGGCGCTTAGTCAACCACGGCTGCACCTCTATCGAGAGATCGCCAGTATTAATCATCTATATGCGGGAAGATCTAAGACACGAGAAGAGTCTTTCAGCGGTTTGGCCTGGAATCCGCATTAGTCGCGCAAGGCTGTCGATCCGCCGGAGATTCCACAGCGAAGCAGCTCTAAGCAGGGAAGGGTCGTCTCCGTCAGATAGCAAGGTGCGATAGGCTCTCGGTAGCCTCAGCGAGGCCAAGGGTAGTCCAAATGAGTGACGAGGTTGCGCGTGTACCTAGAGAGGATACGGCGACTACGAACGCCGTGAAGAAGGACCTCTCTCACTCGTTTTCATCGCCTACAGAAACCACCAGTCCGATCACAACCGGTAAGCCTCTGAACACGGACTTGTTCGACTTGCTGGGGTAGCATACTGATAATCAAGTAGATACGTTCCTTCCTACAAGTCCGACATCCTTTTCGTCTGCGCACGAGCTCTTACCGTCTGGCGAGGCAGCGGCTATTGTCAAACGGCTCGAGGACAGTCCAGTAATTGATAATGGTTTGACAAGGTCCCAAGACATAACCACTGCACCGTTGTCAGAAGAGTGCTCTGCACCCGGCGTTCCCATCCGTACTTCGTCCAACCTGCAAACCCAAACCCCGACGTCTGCGCCGGCCCAAGGCGTGGTCTCGGAGCCAAAGACGATTTCGAGGAAGGGTTCGAAAGATAGCATCAAAGGAAAGCGTCGGAGCGGCAGCCTTCGCAGCGTACGACGCTCGAAAGAAAATTTGACTACGGCGGGTTTGGCAGGACAAGAGAAGGCTGGGCCGAGTTTTCAAGCCGCATCAAGTCCAGAAAAACCCAAGAAGCGAGGCGTCTCAAGATTCCTGTCGTTACTGGGCTGCTGTGGCGCACAAGACGATGCAAAGAACCCCGACGTTAGTGAACCGGCTGTTCCTCCAAAAAAGGCCAAAGTACTGCAGGCGAAAAGCGGTCGACAACCCACACCAGCGGTAAAAGCGGAAAAGAGCGCAGCAGAATCCAGTACTGGTGAATCCAAGGAGATGCCAGAGGAGACCATCGGGGGTACACCATATTCGGAACAAACAGCCGCTGCGAAGCCAAAGATGGTAACCCGGCGTTCCAAGGAAGATGTTCCAACGGGGAAGTCGGCTGGTTTAGGGAATGGACATACCTCGGAGAAGGAGTCTACAAATCCGACCATTACTGGAGACCAGCCTTTACCACCTTTACCGACTTCTGGCCTGCTCGCTAATAGATCATCAGCAACGGCGGAGCCATCGTCAGGGCCAGATGTTGTTTCTGTTCTCCCTCCGAACCCACCAGTCACCACTTCAGCGGAGGAAGATGTCGAGGAGGAGGGGCAAGTGATCAACGATCGGACGCCTGAGCAGGCGAGACGGGACAGCGACATTGAGATGACACAAGCTCCGCCAATAGCCCCGGAAGCAGGAGACTCACAGCGGAACACAGAACCGGAAAAGGAACAACAACCAATGCAAGCATCTTTACCGCCTCCACCACCCCGCAACAATCAAAACCGAGGATCGTCACCCGCAGAGCGTTCTCCAGCTGCTGAAAGGCAGCAATGGCTTCTCCCGCCTATACAGCCTCGTTTCCAGGGTAAGAAGTGTCTAGTACTAGATTTGGACGAGACCCTGGTGCACAGTAGCTTTAAGGTGAATACCAATCACGATTGTGCATTTGGTCTGGAGCTCATAGATTTAGATTCTTCACCAAGCTGACTTCACGATTCCTGTGGAGATCGAGGGCCAGTATCATAATGTCTATGTCATCAAGCGACCCGGCGTCGATCAGTTCATGAAGCGAGTTGGAGAGCTTTACGAAGTTGTTGTTTTTACTGCATCAGTGTCAAAGGTGAGTTTAGTACTCAGATTACCTCCGCCAAAGCTAATTTATCTATCAGTACGGCGACCCCCTTTTGGATCAACTGGACATTCACAATGTAGTCCATCATCGGCTGTTTCGAGAATCATGCTACAATCATGCAGTACGTTGACTCTCCCTTTGCCTAGTGTTGTGAGCGAAACGCTGATCTACTATCTCCAGGGCAATTACGTCAAGGTCCGTCGTTAATACATTCCAGCTTCAAAGCCCCGTAATACTAAACCAATTCTAGGATCTATCCCAAGTCGGCCGCGACCTCCGAGAGACCATCATCATCGACAACTCACCCACGTCCTACATCTTCCACCCCCAGCACGCCGTCCCCATCAGCAGCTGGTTCTCCGACGCCCACGACAACGAACTCGTCGACCTCATCCCCGTCCTCGAAGACCTGGCCGGCTCGCAAGTCCGAGATGTCAGCCTGGTGCTCGACGTGGCATTATGACACTCGTGGACCCCTCCTCACAGGCTGCCAAGGAAGCAGCAGCAACATTCGGCATCATCATCACCGAAAGCGAAGATTGCATAAAATTCACCATTCAATTCGTCGTTGGTATTAGATTGTGGAGCTGGTATACTCTTGTAATACGCGTATTAATAATTCTCATCCTACCCTATCCTATCCGCCGCCCAGCGGCGAGAGTCAGCGAGAGCAGGGAAATTGGCATATTGTAAAAAGAAGCTTGGAGCGACACGGAAGAGCAGGGTCCACCTCACCAAGCTCGCATCATCTTTCCTTTGTCATTCATTCGAGCATCCAGCGTTACTCCGCTTCACCTCTGATTTTCTTGCCTATACCATCTACACTCTCCATCCAGCCAGCGAGCGAGCGGGGACGGGAGGCGGAGGCTTCATCTTATTTTTCTTTCTTGCTTACCGCTCCCCAAGAAGCTGTTTCTTGAGCGCTGGATAGAATGGTCCGTAGCTTTCCTGGAAAATGCAAGACTCGTTCCAAAATATACTGCTTCTGTGGTGCGTGCGTGGAGGGTGCGGTAGGCTGCTCCCGAAGGTAGGAGGGTCGTTGATGGTCAGTGGGACGGCTGGGATGTGGAGCAGTTTGATGTTATTGTGGCCGGTAGCAGGTACACGAAAGCTAGGGGATCGATGAGCCGCGCTAGATCCAAGAACCGGCGCCAGCATCTCGGATAGCCGCCATGAGCGCTTAGGCCAGCAGACCCGCGCCGGAGTCTTTGGATTGAGGTAGGAGATTCAGTGTTCGGTGATATGTTGATGTGAGTGCGAGATCTTTCGGTGATTGCGCTCAAAGGTGATGGTCGTTTGTTTACGACTCATGTTCTCGGGTGTGTGAGGTTTTTAGCGGGTTTGGAAAGCGAGAGTCTGATGGCGCCTTTGCGTATGGGCTGGCTACTTTATAGAATGTGGTGGGGACTACGATGGCGGCATACGAATCTTGAGCAAGTCACTGCAGAACCCACATTCATGACGTTGGCATTGGTAATGGCAATGCAGCATTCATGGTTTCGCGGTGCTCTTCACCTGCTATATTGAAAGACGGACGCCTTGAGATCCTTACACTTTGATGATATCTAGGCCAGTTCCTTTGAGAGACAGGTAGTCCTAGTGGCCATCATCAGATCTCCCATATATGCGTTGGAGCAGGACCGGGCTCTACTGACTGCCAAGGAGAAGGGGAACCAATACGAGGTATATCGCACAATGGATGCGTATCCACCCCTCCATATGTGCCGGTTCGCTCCTCCAGGGATGTCTCCTACGACCTTCTCTGCAAAAAGTGAAGGTTCCATCCGCGGTGTCCCATCCTCGCCCCCCGCACGAGCCGAGATATCTTTCTCGATGTTCTTGTAACGCGAAGTACGCGGGAGTTCGAAATTGACGCCGCTGGAAAGTATGTTTGTGCTTATAGCCCCAGTAACAGTATTTACTACCTTCACATCGAAAGGTGCCGTTTCCAATCGGAGGGTTTCAGTGATAGCATCTGCAGCTGCTTTAGAGCCGGCATAGAGACCCAAAGCATCCGTCAGCATAGCTACCGCTACTGGCGTCGGTTTGGAAAACTCGCCCATCCAGGGGGTATTGACGTGCGTGCTGATGGAATTGATGTTTGCAATGATGCCCTTGGCTTCAATGGCAAGAGGAGCGAAAGCCTGCGTGACGCGGACCATGCCCCAGACATTGATCTCGTACATGCCCTTTGCAGTCTCGATGTCGAAATCCAGAGTTGGCATGATGATGGTTTGACCGGCATTGTTCACAAGATAGTCGAGTGTTCCGCCAGTCTGAGCGTCCACAAAATCTACCGCAGCCCGTACGCTGGTTACCGAGGTAGGTTCGAGTGTAAGGAGCTTGACGTTAGGAATCTCCTTCAAGTGACTCATTTTAGAAGGGTCGCGAGCGGTGGCGTAAACGAGCATGTTTTGCTTCTGGAAGGCGTCAACTAACGCGGAGCCAATGCCTCCAGCGCTGCAACCAGTGATCAAAACAGATTTAAGAGCCATGGTCACGAAGCGGTAGCCCACATTTGGTGATCGAGTAGACCAGGACTAACGAGCAAGACAGATGGTGAACATCTCGTGGCGATGAGTGCACGAGCCTCCCATTCCCACGCGATAGCTCGGACAGTCGCATTAAGAGCCTCCGAAGACTGGCACACGAGGATCAAACATGGCGCTGACCACGAGGCAATTACGGTCACGGATTGTAAGTCCCTTAAAAACACTTCAGCAGCAGGGCGCATAAGGCTAGTAGGGTCTCGGATTGGAGCCATCTGCAAGTACTGATCCTGCAGGATCAGCAGCATCGGTCTGTGGTGATTTTAGCTTTCAAGTACGTTTGCTTGAAGTAAGTTGAAACGTCGACCACTATTTTGTAGGATCCGGGGTGATGCTATGATCTCACGTGATCTGATGTATCGCTACAGAGCGAAGCTGTTGCTGTGACGTGTTGTTAGCTTGTCCATGGGTAGTCGGAGCATGCGTAGTAAGAATGAGTACGAATTACGAAAGATCGTTCGGTGAGCAAGCGCCGATTAGAGCGAGGCGCCCGGGGCGAGCCTACAAGCGACGTCTAATAAAGTAGGGACTAGCTATTGCGGCCCAATCCGAATCGGCGCCTAGCTCTTTCTTGCAACGGTCGGTGGAGACGTTCGTCATTTTGGTTTCATCACAACCGTTTTCTCAGCCCCTGTCCTAGAACGCGATTTTAGATACCAGCGAATCCCCCATCTCGGGCCGACAAGCAGCCCTAGTAAAAACTTCGGCTTTAGTCACGACGCCCAAAATCCGCAGCATGGTGGCCTCCCTGCTGCAACAGTAGAGACCTTGGCCCAGACAAGGCTTTTAGGGTGCTAATGAAGAAGCGCAAGAAAGCTTGACTAGAAGTCTTCATAAAGCAGATGGACCAATTGGTGCAAGTGGACCTACGCGGTTGAGAGTGGCTGCGTGTTGTGGCTATAAATTAACGAATAGCGATCGCCTTCTATATACACGTCAATGATGCTCAAGGTCTAACCAACCCAGACATTGACCTAGCATGCATGCAATGCTGATCCTGACTCATCTATAATGTAATGTGCTAGGCAATCATGGCTTTAGTCAAGAGATCTGTGATGTTATGAAGCTGGTTAAGAAAGAAGATATATATATATAGGTAACCACTAGCCACACACCACCCTACTTTTCTCGCACATCACCTCCACTTTGCCCGCACACCACTCTCTCGCACTAAGTCTAATCGAGTAATTTTCAGAATTTAACAACGCGTTTGTTGTTTATATTATTGTTGTCGTTGCTATTGCTATTTATATTATCTATATTATTATCTACTTATTAATAATAATTATAGAGCTTCTATTATTGTCTAATATCTACTACCAAAAAATATCTATCGATCTACTTGTTTCAAAACTTAACAAGTATACAATAACGCAAGATTATATAATAGTTAAAAATTGCAACAAGATTAGCAAACAAAATATTTATATAAAATACTAGATATATTGCGATCGCAACAATAAGTCTAGAAATAAAGAATATAATTATTAAAATACTAGCAATTATTATATTAAATATTCTTTTAAAGCAATTACAAAGCTAGAAAACAATCTCGAAAATAAATACAATTTAGACAACTAAATTTTTATTGTTGAATATCTTAATTACAATTATTTTTCTACAAAATTGTCTATCTTAGTATTATATTGCAAAAAAGTCTTAAAGAATTTTAAAGTACAACACGAAATTAAAAAAAAATAGCAAAAGAATAATAAAATTAACTCGATTCTTAAAGATTTTTGTCTAGATTTCGAAAAATCTATATTTAAATAACAAAATATCTAAAATTTAAATACTATTTTTAAAACAATAACAATAATTTTTTTAATATTTATATAAATATTAATAAGATATTTAACAAAATTCTTTTTATAGTATATTAATTCTAAGAAGAAAGAATATAACAATAAATTTTAATCTCTTTTTTTTATCTTAATTTGTATACAAAAATTACTATATTTAAATATAGAAATTTTAATTATAAATTATATTTACAAAATAAATAAATACAAGATATCTTTTCTTATTATTACTAAAATTATTGTCTTAAATATTATTTTTGAAATTAAAAATTGTTTTATAAAGAAAGAGAACTACAACAATTATATATAAATAATAGAAACTTTAGTATATTTCTATAATTATTTAGATTTGTCTTATTTTACAATTGTTATATCTAACAATAATAAAGCTTTGTTGTTAACACTCTTATATATATTTTTTAAGAAAAAATATTGTATTAATTATTTTCTATATATCTAGTATATAAATTAAAATATAACAATTAGTTGCAAAAAATATTTTTCTATAAATAAGAAATAAAAAATATTCTATAAACAATAAAAGAATATTGTCTATATAACTATCTTCAAAATACTAAAGAAATATTACAATATTTTATATTATAATTAATTAAATACAAATTAAGATATATTTAACTATCTCGAAAAATATCTATAACTTAAATATAAAAAATAGACTAAATATTTTATTAATAAGATATTGTACTTTAATAATATTTTTTTATTGTATAACAAAAATATTGTTACAAGCTTATTAAAGTTGTACTAGTAGTTTAGATTCTATATCTTTGGGCGAATCTACTATTATATTTGACACGTTCGAGAAGCGAACATTCTAAGTATAATACTTAATATATTTGCTAAGCAAACAAGGCAAACAATTAGTATTTTCTTAGTATATAGAAACTAGAACACGACTCTTTTATAAATTGTATTTAACTTATTATAGATTTTTACTTATTGTTACTTTAATTTAGTAAATCTTTTTTAAAATTTATTAAACATAAAAATTGTTTATAGTTGCAATTTTTGTTATTAAATAATTGCTTATATTGTTTAAAGACGTTTACAAATCTTTTTAATAACACAATTTACTTAAATATTTTCGTAGAAAGTACTAGCGTAATACTTTGAATATTTTAAGAATGTTTGTATTAGATTAATGCGCTTCTATCTTAAATATTAGCTTATTAATATTACGTCAATTATCGATTATAAAAAACAAAAAAATTAAAATTAATAAAATTAATATCTATTATAAAGATCGTATTAATCTAAAGAATTAATTTATGCAAATAAATATTTATTTTATCTTCTATTTTGTTTTAGCAAACTAAAAGACGATTTTTGTATTAATTTTTTTTAGAGAGAAAGTTTAATATTAACTCAAATTAAATTTACAAAAATATTTAAAAAATAATAGCGAAAACTTTTATGCAATATTTACAAATTTTAATAATTTTAAAAAAGAGTTTCGAAAAATCTTTAAAATATTTAACGAAAAACAAATTATAAAAAGAATAATTTAGTATTTAATTTAACAAATTTTTGCAATAAACTACGTAGCTAAATTTTAAAAATATACTAATTTAATTAAATAAAACAATGTTGCATTTATAACAATATTTCGACGAAACTTTAAAAACAATTTAAAGAACAAAATTATATATAATAAGAAAATCTTTAACAATATATTTAATTTTATCGAAGTAATTATCGATTTTAACGACAAACTATATAAAAGAGCTATAAAAAAATACAATTAATTTTAAAAAAAGATAGAAATCTTCTTTGAATTAACAATTAAATATTAGTAAAGAGAATTTCGTTTTAATTAGAAGTATAGTAATTTAAATTATCGTAAATTTGTATTTATAAAACTAGATTTTATTTAACAACATAAAGAGAAAAACTTTAAAAAAAAGCAAAATAACAAATTCTAAAAAACGTGCTATTTATATAACAAATTAAGTTACTTTGCAAGAGATTATTAATTATAAAATTTAATAAATTGTTAATAAATTAATGCTATATTAAGAGAGATACTTAATAGTTAAAACAATATTAGAAAGCAAATTAATATAGAGACAAATATTCTCGAAATTAGATCGAACAACAACTACTATTTAATAAAAAACCTAAATTAGTTATAGAAAGTTCTAGATAAAATATTATTAAATAAGATATTCGCATTTACGCAAAAAGTTAATTAAATACTTAATAAAACTATAAGAGCAAAACAATTAAAAATATTATATTCTTACTTAGTAATAAACTTAGACGACAAATATAATTAAAAGAACTTTCACAAATGTCTAAATAATATTATAAATTACTTTGACATTTTAGTTAATTTATTAAGAGAGAAAGAAAGAAATTAAATCGTAAACAAATGCGAGAAAGCGCTAGAAAGCAATATTACTATAAAAAGAGATATTTCTAATAAAATCGAACAACAATTGAGCAATATTAATTTATTTAAACAAACAATAGAGAAAGCAAAGAAATATACAATACTTAATTAAATCGCTTGCTATAACAATTTATATTAAATTTATTTAGAAGACAAAAAAAAGCTAATTAATTTTTTAAAAAGTTAAAGATATTAAATTAACATAAAAAAGAAGTTTAGCGCAAATAGATGTTTAAAGCGAAAGTTTTAACAATAAAATAAAAAAAAGTTTAATTTTTTTAGTAAAGAATATATTAAAGAAATGCAATATATTAGTCTAACAATAGCAATTAAACTTAATAGTATATATACAATATTTTATTATATTAATTAAAATCAATAAATAATTATTTATTGCAATAATCGATTTTAATACAATAAATAATTTTCTAATTAAAGCTTTTGCTAAAAGAAAAAAGTATTTTATTTAAAAAAAGTTTAACGTATACAATTTAATAATTGTAGATAAAAATTTATTATTTAACAAGAATAAAAAAGTAAATAAAGAAACAAAATTACTATTAATAGCTATTTAGCAATATTACAAGAAACTAATTTTTAATATAGTAAAAATAATTATTTATAATATTGTTTTAAAAATGTTTTAATTAAAACAATATAATTTAGAAATTAACTAAAATATACAAATACTTAGATTTGTGCAATATAATTACGTAATTTATATTTAATCTACGTATTAATAACATTTAATAATAAATAAAAAATTAAATCGAAAATTGATTGCAAGTAGCAAACTTATATTTTTGCAAAAAAACAATTTAATAAAGTTCGATTTAACAAACATTAGTAAAAATTAATTAAATTATAAAGTTAAAATAAATAAAAAAAATTACGAATTTTTTAAAAATCTTAAATTATTTAATATAGCAAAGAAATTGCTAAAGTATATATTATAAATATACAATAATTAAGAGCATTTATTTTAAGAAAAAAAACAAATAAAGATTTTTTTTAAATATTAATTGTAAAATTATAAATTTAAATTTAAATTAAGCAAGTAATTTACGTTTAAACTTATATATATTTTATTTAAAAAAAAGTTCGAAGTACTTCGCAAATACTTGACAAAAAACAAAAAAAAAATTATTAAAAAATTCTAATTATAGATAAAATACTTGATTCTTTTTATATTAAAAAAAAATAAAACTTTTTGTCTATATATTAATTATTAAAAGTTAAATAATATTATAATTAAAAATTAATATTTATTATTTAATATTAACAAACTTTAGAATTAATTATTTAAAATAAAATATTTTATTAAATTGAATTTACAAAAAGTATACAACTAAATTAGAATAAAAACAAAGAAAGAGTAAAAGATAACTTTTTGTATACAATATAAATTATACAAATATATAATAATGTTATTTAAATTTACAAATGTCTTAACAATATATTAAGAAATAATTAATAATATATTACAACAATATTTGAATCAATTTGTTATAATATACTTAAACAATATTATAATTTATTTAAAAATTTTAAAAAAATATATTAATTATATTTTTAAAATATTAAAATATTTAAATAGAAGAAATTTACATTTTAAGTTAAAGAAATGCAAATTTTATTAAAAAAAAGTTAATTTTTTTAAATTTGTTGTTAAACAATATAAAATATATATAAATTTCGAAAAATTAAAAGCAATTAAAGAATAAAAATTATCGACAAATATTAAAAAAGTACAATTTTTTTTAAGTTTTATAAACTATAATAAAAAGTTTATTAAAAACTACTTAATAAACGCGATATTATTAACAATTTTTACAAAGAAAAATACGCTATAAATATAAGAACTTATAAAAGAGAAATTATTCTAAAATCTTAAATTAAAATACTTAAAAAAGCTAATATTAAAAATATATAATTTGCAATTATTAAGTAGAATTAAAATTAATGTATTAAATTTAATTATCGATATATACTTTAATTAAAAATATAAAGATATATAATACTTAATAGCATATTTTTCGAAAAAACTTTTATTAATCAAATAGAACTATAATGTTTACGATAAAAAATTATTTGCTATAGTAATTTTCTTAAAATTATAAAAAGTATATATAAAAAAATTATTAAAACTTACAATTCTTATAGATTACAAAAATCTTGTGTACTTTATTATTATAAAGTAGCTAAATAAAAAATAAATACAATAATTAAAAAGATTTAAATAATATAAGTTTAAAATATAATATACTTTAAGCAAAGATAATAACAAAGTAAACGCACTTAACAAAAAAAAAATTATATAAAAAAAAATTGTTTAATTATAATATACTTAAAATTAATAAAAACAAATTACTATTAGCAAACAAATACAAACTAAATATTATATTACAAATACTTCGAAATAATATAAAGAAATTTTCTATAAAAAAAGAAAAACTTTAGATATTTATCGACAAAATTGACAAATATATAAGAGAATATTATAATAAATTATTGCAAAAGCATTTAAAAGTAACAAAAACTCTTTAGTTTTTACGCTAGTATTGTTAGTTTTTATAGATAAGACAAGTTGTTAAAATATATATTAAACAACATCTTAATTGTTAGTAAAACAAATATAGTACTTATGCAAACTATAACGAAATTTAATATTAGAAATTATTTAAATTGTTATAAAATAAAGTTACAATAAACTTTATTATTAAGTTACTTAAATCGACAAATCTAGCAATTAAAAATAAATATAATTCGATACTAATAATAATTAATAAATTTATCAAATACTTATATATTATTGTATGTAAAAAGAAATTTATTGTAGAACAACTAGAATATATTATATTAAATCGACTTATATAATATTACAATATATCTAAGAGACTAACTAGTAATAGAGACTAACTAGTAATAGAGACAAGCTCTTTATGTTTAACTATTAAAAGACGTTTCTTTTAATGTTAGATACAAAACTTTGTATATCTATTATTTATTATTCGATTATAAATAATTAAATAGAAAGAACAAATTAGAGTTTTAAGCAATATTTAAGACACTATATTAACAATATTTATAACAATTAAATATTACTTTTATTTATAATATAATTAATACTTAATGCAAAGATCTTAAATATTATTAAAATAACTTTATTCTTTGTTAACTATAACAAGAAATTAAATTTCTTTAAAAAACAATATACAAATTTGTTTGCGCAATTATTTATCAAAAAAATAGCAATATTAAAAAAGATATATAATAACATCTTAAAGATACAAGAAAAGTTAATTAAATATTAAAATAAAAAACAAAAAACAACATCTTAGCTAAAAGAAAAAAATAAAATATATTTTTTTACAAAAAATCTTAAAATAAGAAAGTTAAATAAAAAATTAAATTAAATTAAAGTTAAATTGTTTTTTGTTAAAAAAATTAAAAAATTAATTAATTACAAACTTAATTTACTTAAGAATGTTAAAATATTTTTAGTATTTTATATTTTATTGTTAAAATCAATAGATTTAATTACGTTTTTACAAAATATATTTTATTTTTATTTGCAAAAAAAGAATTAATTCGAAATTAAGAAAATTCTATAACAAAAAAATTAAAAGTATTTTATCAAATAAAAAGAATATTTTATTTTAAAAAATATATAAAAATCAAAGAAAAATCTTTTAAAGAAATTTTATTAAAATAAGATATAAAAACAATATTTTAATTTTAATTAATCGAAAGTTAAAATTGTTCGAACAATATATTAAATAGCAATTCGAGAGTCTTTGTAACAAATTTGACAAAATATACTTTATTTATTTTTAAATTGTTAATATTCTTTTATTTTATTACAATTATTTCTCTCTTCTTATTTTTCAAAAAATTTAATTGTTTTTTTAGTCGACTTAGTTTTGCATGCGCATTGCGCACTTCTTTTTTTTAAGTATATTTATTTCTTATAAATTTGTTTAATTAATGTAAAAGAAATTGTTAAATTATAGTTACAATTAGATCGCATATACTTTATACACTTTTTAAAATTATTATTTACACAACAAGTCTTACTAGGTATTGTACAATTACAACAAGAACGCATTGCTAAGAATATCAAATTTAAAGCATCAAAAAAATCTTTTTTTCGAAAGAAAAAATTTCTAATATTAATTTTTCTTAAAGATATAATAAAAAGATATTAAATTTCGAGACAAAAACTTTAAAAAAAAGAAATAGTATTACAAACTTATTAAAGTTATACTAGTAATTTAGATTCTACGTCTTTAAGCAAACTTGTTATTATGTTCGACACATTTAAGAAACGAGTATTCTAAGCATAATATTTAATATGTTTGTTAAGCAAACAAGGCAAACAATTAGTATTTTCTTAGTATATAGAAACTAAGATACGACTCTTTTATAAATCGTATTCAACTTATTATAGATTTTTACTTATTGTTACTTTGATTTATCGAATCTCTCTTAAGATTTATTAAATATAGAAATTGTCTATAGTTGCAACTCTTGTTATCAAGTAATTGCTTATATTGTCTAAAGACGTCTACAAATCTCTTTAATAGCACAACTTATTCTAATATCTTCGTAGAAAGTACTAGCGTAACAAATACTTATTATTAAATTAAACAAAAACTTTAATTTTCTATTAGTAAATAACAACTACAAATTGTTTTTATATTATTAATATTATTTATATAAATAATCTATATATAGTTGTAAATATTAAACTAGACAAATTTCTTATTAATTAATATTATAACTACAAACAAAAATTTAAGAAAATAAAAATATATTTATTAATAAAACTTTATAATATATCTATATTTTGCAATTTTACTATCTAAATAATATTGTTTGTACTAAAAACAATAAATATACAATTTAAATATTTTAAAAGCAAATCTACTATTATTATTTCTTATATTAATATATTTATTAAAACAATAAAGTTATTGTATATTTATAAAATACAAAAGCAATAATATAATTAAGCAAATAACAATATATTAAAATTAAAGAATATATAGTTTTATTAAAGATTTACAAAGTTATTGCAAACAAGATAAATAACAACAAAATTAAAAAATTATATAAAAAACAATAAAGATATAACAAAAATACAAGAAATATTGTTAAAAATCTTGTTATTGTTGTCTAAGAATAGAACTTTTTCAAATAAAATATTATATATACAAAAGTTTACTATTGTTAAATTAAAAAATTGTTTGCAAAACTTATTAAATAAGATATAAATTATGTCTTTTCAATTACAATATTAATATTAAATAGTTTTTGCAAACTTTACTTAATAAATATTGTTTATTTTTAAATCAATTTTAAATCTACTCTTTAATTAAATATCTAACAATTAATTATCTATACAAAGCTAGCAAGATAAACAAGAGAATTGTCGATAAGATAGACAAAAAGATATAAAAGAAACAATAATAAAGAGACAAATTTTAAATATTTTAATCTTCTATATAGATAGTTTTTAAATATAATTAGAGATACAAATAGAGATTAATTCTAAGTATACAAAAAGATATATTTTAAATTTAAATTTGTATTGAGAGATCGATAAGAAAATATATTAAATTTGATAGCAAGAAGACGCAAAATCAAGTATCTTCTATAGACTCTTTTAACTTGTTGATTTGGTTTGTTTACGAGATCGACAAATTACCCGATTAGACTTAGTGCGAGGGGGTGGTGTGCGGGCAAAGTGGAGGTGGTGTGCGAGAAAAGTAGGATGGTGTGCGGCTAGTGGTTACCTATATATATATATACACACCAAATTGGGGGTTGCCGTTCCCGTCCGGGCAAGGGAGCAGGGCCGCTTTAGAGGGAGCACCAAGGGGAGCAAGGAGACCACCGAAGGAGCAAGGGGGAATACTAAGGGAGCACCGAGGGAGGTACTACGGGGCGGTGCAGGGGCGCAGCAGATGGCAGCCTAAACTGGCTGCGGTGAGCCGGCTTCAGTTAAGGTACCCATATCATTCTTAAACAAAATAACAGGCTGCTCGTAGCCTGCTGCCTAGATTTAACCCCTGCTGAACTCCTACTGCCAAGACTTTTTTAAAAAAGTTCAACTATCCCACCCATCATCCATCCAGGCTGATTCCGTGGGCTTTTTAGCACGCATCGATCTCAAGCTGTATCTCCTTTGCCGAGGTGCTGACCCAGGCTGTAATGTTCTCACTTCGCGCCCCCTGCCGACTCCATGAGATCAAATACACAGAGACCGTCCTGGCTGAGGAAGCGGATTAGCAATTGCTTCTTGAAGTGATCCGCCGTGTGCCTCACCAACATTATATCACATGTCATCAATAGAGATACCTTGCTGTCATCGAAGCAGCTTTGTGCGTTTGGGCCGCAGCCGTGACGCATGACCAGACATCTGGGTTTCTTGGTAGCGAATAGCCTAGTAAATACGCTAGGTGAGGGTGTAGACCGTGTAGATAGAGAAGATACGTTGAATGGAGACAGCTGAGTCGGAAATTTGAAGGGGGGGTAGAGCTGGCCTTGGTGAGGCGTAAGCTTACTCTAAACCAACAACAGCAGAGAGGAGAACTCTGAACATACTGATTGCTTTCTGGTCGCTTGAGTCCATAGTAAAGTCATGTATTGAGAAGAGTGGAAGGTGATCCGTAGATGGCATTTCTTTCATTCTCCGATCATATGGCTAAATGTTCAAGCAGATCTGCATTTTCCATGTGGCTATTTCAGGCCGCATACGGAAAAGGTGGTCCATTGAAGTCTGGAGATCTCCCAATAGCCAGTGTGAGAAAATAAAACTTCGACTCCGACTCCTCGTATGTAAGAGCAGACGGTAGCATAGCACGTCCGCAACCGAGTAGAGGGCAACAGATCTCAGTCATGGTCAGATTTTAGTTAATCCTGCTTTCGATGGGCTCATCACTAAGACAGAAGATTCAACCACGGAAGACATTCAAAGAGCAAACAGAAGTGAAGGCGGGAGAATCGCCAGTCACCTTGTGGCTCGCTCATATAATCCCAATCCTGGAACAAGCTTGCTATAGTAATTTTCTGTGGACTCAAGACATGATGAGCTCGAGGTCATAGGAAGCTATGAAAGCTTGGCTGCGGTTTGCAGATCTGAAGATGTACCACACATCGACTTCACGGCTAGACCTTCACCTGTTTCCCAAGAGGAAGTCCTACCCTACCGCACTCCAAATCTCAGTCGCAACATGCATCCAAATTGCCGAGATATTGATATCTCCAAGGGCGATCTATCTTATCGACACCATGCTGCTCGACTCTCTTCCAAAGACTGCTAGAGCTCCGCTCGACGCTGAAATGACGGATCATCGCTAGAAAGATAGCGTATGGGTGTATTGGTGTGTTGGTTTGGGGAGGATCCATGAGGTACATCGTATCGAGTGAGAGAACGGGTAAGTCAGTACAGAGATTGCTGGAACCGCTTCAGTAACACTGCGGCTTCTTTCAGGATGTCGCAACGCTGGAAGGCCCTTGGACATCGGAAACGTTAAGAAAAGGTGCCGCTATTGTCCCATCCTGCAAATTATATACGACATGAGGGCCACGGAAATTCCTTTGCCAACTAGAATTCTGGAGGAAAGTCCTCGCATTCCTTGCCGTGTTTCCTCCTCCGACAGTAAACGGAGGAGGATCGAGTCCCAGAAAGTATGCTACCAAGCCACCGACCTAGATATCTATGTCAGCCAACGTCGCACACCCATCTCGCCGTTGTCCTTGAAATCGACTGACCACTGCTGCAGAAAAGGATGTCCCAGTGCCATAAGTGTATTGACCCTTGACACATCCGACATTCGCGCCTGGTGCCCAAATAGGTAGGTAGTTAGATCTTTGCGACGAAGGAAGCTGGAGACCCGTGTTATCGACCGCGCCAGCTACGATAAGAGGGAAGTTGGAAGCCTCCCAAAGCTGTGGTACCGTATCGCACGGCAGTCTTCCTGGCTTATTAGCTTTGTTACCACCAGAGTTGACCACAACAACGTCCATATTGAACAAATCCGTCATGTGCGACCGTATAAAGGGCCATTCACCGTCCGTCGGTTTACCTACATCTGAATTACTTTTAGCCAGTACCACTACGGATTTACCCCGGCGTCCATTCGCCATGATATCGTCTCGTGCTGTGAATAGTGCCCAACGGATGTGGGACGCTCTGTCAGTCGTTTTCAAGATGCTCAACCGTGATTCTCTGGCTACTCCGTAGCTTGCCCCGGCCGCCTTAGACGCTACACAAGAGCCATGTTGCGATGGATCGTCATCTGTCTGGGTCTGTGGCACGCCCCTCGGGCCCGGGGCATAGTGCCAGTCTCGTTTTCTGAGGGGGTATTGCATATCACCAAAGTCCTAGCGATGCAAAAGGATAAGCATGCAGTATGATGTAGATTTCTCGAGACAAATATCTTACAGGGGCCGTCTAATCAACCCCATTCTCGATAATGTAGATATAACTGCCTTCTCGACCTGTTTCTCGATACGAATAAGATTTCAAATCTGCCAAATCCGGTTTTGGGTTTTTGTCTGGCCACGAGATGACCTTTAGGTCCTCTCGAGCATATTTATCGCGAATCACTGCATGCCGATGGAGGTCAACGGGACTATGTGACGATGTTTTTGTAGTAGAAGGGTCAACCATGTCGTTTTCGGCAATGTCCTTGTCTTCATTTACTGTGGTCTTAAATCCGATTTAGCAGTCACCACGCTGTCTTCACCTTGCCCAACCACACTTACATTTGGTATCCTTGAGAGTTCTTGAGCTTCCGAATCAGTTGCTGTGACCACCCAGAACTCGACGCCCGTTCGCGGACTATTAAATGGAAAAATAGAGCTTCGAGACACAATCGCGGCCATTCTTCGATCAATAGTTGATGCCATTGGGATGTTCCCGGGCTCTTTGGGTGTCACAATATAGTCTTTCGTGTCACTTCCAGACGGGTCTGCTGAGAGCGACGATGTATTACTGTGCACAAGACCGCTTGAAGCAATTGCCGCCGCCGGATGAGCGTTCGCAAATACCACGTAGCTGATACAGAAGGTCAAGACACCCAAGTGGAAACGAAGATTGGGCTTTGGGCCCATCTTGACTGTCGAATGGAAATCCGGTGGGCACGCAGCGGCTTTTATTCCTTAAAGGTGAAAGCACGAAGTGCTTGGAATTGTCGAAGAGGAATATTGAGATCAGAAGTGGACATCGCTTTATGGACATCCTCTAGAGACGATCATTATCAAAGCTCGTCAATTTCGACGCTATGAACATTTTCCATAGCCGCAGCATGACTGTAGAAGGCGTGCGAATGGCTCGGTCTATCGAGCAGTCACAGTGCGTTCGGTGCAGTAATAGGCGCAGCCAGTATCTAAAACCCCGGAATACCACTTCGATACGCGACATCATGGTTTGCCAAAGCTCATGCGCGGCGGCTAGAAAGCAAATCGTTGTCGCATCAGCTATTGTTAGGCGACTAAGCGTCTCCATTCCAGCTCTGATAAATTGATTAGGTTTGACTTCGCAATGCAGTTTTGCCCGTATTATTGGGTTTCGCTCTCAAACCCTTTGGAATGTGGGGATGGTTAGTGCGTCGTCGCATCGCAGGCGTCGCCGCAGGCGTCGCCTGGAATAATCTTTTCATAGGGTCTGAGTACTGAGGCAAGGGTATGCGGACGACTCTTTCGACGCCAGCATCACCAACTTTAGCATCTTCTTCTTCCCGGATCCGGTCCCGGGCGCAAGGCAGATCCATCGCACGCTCGAGCCTGGCGGTACGGCGGCCGTGACGCTCTGGAAGACGTTCGGTTTCAAGCCCATTCTCTGGGAGGTGCAGGAGCGCGTCAAGCCCGCGAATCCGCTGCTGGAGCTGCCCCTTATGGAGCCGTGGTGCGATCCGAAGGTGCTGGAGAAAACGCTGCAGGAGGGAGGATTTGGCAAGGTCGAGTTCAGCGTCGTGAAGGAAGGTCTGTGGGGGAAGGATAAAGAGGATTTCAAGCTGGTCTGCTTGGAGAACTTTGGCGCTATGGTCGCGAGGAATTGGGCGGATGAGGAGAAGGCGAAGCTCGCGCCTGTCACGGCGCAGGTTGTGGATGAGATGCAGGATCAGTTTTGCGTTACGAATGGGATGAAGGCGGGTCGTATCATGGAGGCATGGGTGGCAGTCTACACCAAGTCAACGTCGCTGGAGGAAGAAGGTCTATGGTCCTTCAAAACGGCATCCAGTTCAGTCTCTACATTGTGCTCTACTCTTGGAGATCACGCAAGTGTGCAGAAATTGGGCAAGCCCGCTCAGTGTCGCAACTGCTAACTATACAATCGAGGTGGCCTGTGGGAAACGAAATAAGGCGGAGAATCTGATGAAAGGACTGGTGGTAGATATACAGCATTTGGCCTGCGAGCAAGGCATCAGAATGGCGACTAAAGCGCAACGGGAGCAACCGTCGCGCGCTATCAGACAAGCGTCGGATCTTCTACCTTCTGTATCCGAGCATCTAAAACAACGCCCAGGGGTAATATATTTCTCAAAGCGAGGGACGACAGTACTTCTCAGGTAGTAGTACCATGCGCTGCGGTAACAATCGATTTATCGTGGCAGACAATGGTAATCTTATAAAGAATCTTCTATAGGGGAAACATACGACTACGCTAATACACAGCACAATTCTATACTACGCAAGTGCCTAAGCGCCTGCCATTTTCTCATACTTCAGATCAATTATTCTGGTACATAGTCGTTGGCTAACGCCGATGTAGAAAGCTCTAAAGACAACAACATCTAGACCTGCTTAACTGATCGTTCCTTGACCGACCCGAGCGATAACCGAGAGAAACTTATACACATCAAGAGTCTAAGAGTAAGAAATACATGCGCATAAATCAATAACCACGTTCTAAATAATAGATATCCAGTCGTCCAAGCAAAGGCAAGACGATGCTGTTCTTTTTCTCGTAAAAGAGCTGAGACATACCTTGAAGCGCTTCCAAGACCCGCAAATCCTGCAATACTTCTGTAACAATAAGAATAAGAAGCGAAGCACAGCTATCGCAATCATCAGAGAACTCAATTTCCAGCTTCTACAATTACAGCCCAATTTAATCGAACATATCTTACCAAGCTTTCAGATCTAGAAAGTATCCTTATTAATAGCTTCCTTGTTCGAAAGCCTTTGGAGAACCTTTACGGCCATACTTTATAATAATATCCTTGATTCTACCTGGTGCATCGTCGATAGTCTCGACGAATGTAATAAAGACTTATTGAAGATACTACTGAAGAAGTTCAGAGCTGTTATGGATTGCATCTTGCTCGCCTAATGGTCGCTCACCTAGATGGTCGACGCCTTCCTAGTAGCTAAATAACGCATCCATCTAGTACTAGTTAGTACTAGATAGCCCTATATATAGACAGGCTTCCTTTTATAGTTAATCTACATCTTTTATTACCTTATTTATAACAATAATAACTTTAACACTACTACGTTTTTGAGTTCTCCGAGCACCACATTAAGCTCGTAAGATACTATCTTGCTATATTAGCTTCATAGTTAGCAATTATTATTGTCGAAAACAAGCAATTGTTAACAAATTTGTAATTTCTCGATTGTTAAATTAGATTACTATCTTAACAAGACTCTTAATCGAGTTATCTACTATAATACTATCTAGTTCAATATCGAAGCAAATATTTGTTAACAAATTAAGCTAACTTTATTATATAAGTTTATTACAAATTTTATTAATCGAGCTTATTAACTCAATAACTTTGCTTTAACAATAGATAAATAGTTAGACATCTTATTTAAGAATATTGTTTATAGTATTATTGTTAGTATCTATAGATTATTAGTATTTCGATTTATTACTTAAATTATTTATCGAGCTAGATTTGTAAATTAGATATATAGCTATTGTTACAATATTGTATCTAGATAATGAATTAGATAATTGCATCCTAAATAGTATCTACTAGACAATAGATTAAAGTTCTTGATTAGATAATTACGATTAAATCTTGGTTAATTTAGATCGACAAACGCGCTAGTAATATACATAGTTATTCTTTATAGCTTTTATAGATTGCAACTCTTTAACACTTTATTAAATAACAATTTTAATATTATAGATTAGTATTGTTTTATACAACTAATCTTAATCGATTGTTTGTAGCATTATATATTGCTCGAACAATTAATTTTTAGAATTATTAACTATTATCCTAATATCTATTTTATCTAGATAGTTGAAGTCTATATCTAGATATTATTGTAGAATTATTTTAGTCGAATATCGCAATATAGCAACAATTATATCTATCTTACTATTAAGAGTCTTAATTAGATTATTAAGAACAATAATACAAACTAACTTTTTTGCAACTCGAAAAAGATACTATTCTTATTATATTTGTTTTTAACGCTTTTATTTAATTATCTTATTAATATATTAAGAAATTATCTATTGCTATTATTAGTATAGTTAATACTATAATAGCAATCTATTTTTGTTCGTTCGCACTCTTAAGATCTAGTCGAAATATTCGAAATTTTGTTTTAACAAAATCTTCAATCTATTTTGTTAAGTAGACTACAAATATTACTTGTTTTTGTATTGCAACTTAACAATTCTACAATATTATTATATTGTATTGTTAATTTATATTATATAAAAGCTTTTTGCAATCGCACAATTTCGATAGAAATAATACAAATAGTTTATTTTCTATCGATAATACTTTATCTTAATTCGAACTATTTGTTTTACAAACTAAAAACAAATATTTTAACAATTTTAACAATATCTCGATATTTGAATACAATAAACAAGTTAATTGTAATTCAAGTATCTTCGAATCTATTAAAATAGATATCGATAGCAATAGATTTAGATCTTAGAGTCTACTACTATCTATCGAAACAAATAAAATATTTGTTGAAAAAGTAATTTATAGTATATCTATAGAATTAAGTAACAATATTGTTATATTTGTAGATTTAACTATTTAAGTTGTTGTTAATATTGCAATTAATATTGAAATAGATTGTATTCTAGCTTGCTTGCAAAATATATTTAATAGTATAGTATTATCTTAGAGTCTAGATTGATCGTTGGGTCGAGTTTCGATTCCAAATATTGGAACCGACTCGACCCGTCGATTCCAACCCTAGGAATCAACCCGAAACTTAATTTGATTCCTATTATTTTGGAATCAAATCGACTCGACCCGACTCGATTCTTGGTTCCAATATTTGGAATCGAATCGAATCGCCAAGAAATCGAATATAACGTTATTATGCCAAGAATTACTAATTTTAGAACAAAAATAATTTATTAATAAAATGCGTTATTTGCATCTATAGACTCTATAGATCTTATAGATACAATTTATTGATAAAATGCATTATTTGCACCTATAGGTTCTATAGACCTTATAGATGCAATTTATTAATAAAATGCAATATTTGCATCTATAGACTCTATAGATCCTATAGATGCGATTTAATTATTTTCTTTTTAAAAATTAGTAATGCATTACTATAATGCATTACCTTATTATAATTTAGATAATTAAATATTATAAAATATATATTGACTATATATTAACTATTAATAATTAT
>JAABUS010003764.1_pt1 | contig 23630 bp, 20 predicted proteins | sample 5560161 | NCBI WGS metagenome assembly JAABUS01 (sample SAMN10711885, study PRJNA513376) | rock metagenome | isolation source: Antarctica rocks | place: Antarctica: Victoria Land, Trio Nunatak nord | collected 2016-01-04
GCTGGAATAAAAAATTTATACTCGTAGGGGGGTACGAATAAGGCAGTGTAAAAACGTTGATTTATTTTTAAAAAACTTTAAAATTTAACAGTTGAAGGGCCTTTTGCTGCAATGTGGGTTAAATCTTTCTTAAGCAGATACAGAACCGGAATTTATGAATCCCGGCATTTCCAGGTCCATTAAAATAATATCAGGGACACCTTTCAATTTTTTTACGGCTTCGGCACCAATTTCAGCATTTGTTTCAGTGTTCAACCCATATTTTGCAGTAGCTCTATCCAGTAAGAGTTATGGCAGTTTTGTATTTTCTACAAACCTAATTAACTCTCATACCATTGCCTTCGGACAATAAAAGTAGTATTACAACCTTCAACATTGTTTCAGTTAACGGTAATCCCTTTGCTGGAATTGACAAACAATTCATAAATGCAGAAGAATTTTGGGATAAGGGAATTGGGTTGAAGTCTTATCCTAACTGACATCATCCATTAACTCTCAACCTCAGCTAATCGAGCTTCAACACGGCAAGAAATGCCTCCTGTGGCACTTCTACATTTCCAATCTGCTTCATGCGTTTTTTACCTTCTTTTTGCTTTTCAAGCAATTTACGTTTACGGCTTATATCACCTCCATAACATTTGGCGGTAACGTCTTTTCTCATTGCGCTTATGTTTTCACGGGCTACTACTTTGGCCCCGATAGCTGCCTGTATAGCAATCTGAAATTGCTGACGTGGTAATAATTCTTTTAGTTTCTCGCAAAGTTTTCTTCCAAAATCCTGTGCTCTTCCACGGTGAATTAATGCACTTAAGGCATCAACTTTTTCACCATTCAGCAAAATGTCCATTTTTACAATGTCACTTTCACGATAGCCGATGGGGTGATAATCGAAAGAAGCATAGCCTCTTGTCTGGCTCTTCAATTTATCATAAAAATCAAAAACGATTTCAGTTAAAGGCATTTCAAAAATAAGCTCAACGCGTGTCGCTGTAAGATAACTTTGGTTTACCACAATGCCTCTTTTACCAAGACATAAGGTCATAATGTTTCCTATATAATCTGCATGGGTAACAATCTGTGCTTTGATAAAAGGTTCCTCAATCATTTCCAGCTTTGTGGGGTCTGGCATTTCCGTAGGATTATTCACAGTTATCTTCTCTCCCCGGCTTGTGTAAGCAATAAAGCTAACGTTTGGAACTGTTGTAATTACTGTCTGGTTAAACTCCCTCTCTAATCTCTCCTGGATGATCTCCATGTGCAGCATCCCTAAGAATCCGCAACGGAAACCAAAGCCAAGCGCTTGTGAAGTCTCCAGTTCAAATGTAAGAGAAGCATCATTTAACTGCAGCTTATCCATGCAATCTCTCAATTCTTCGAATTCATCGGTCTCTACCGGAAATATGCCGGCAAAAACCATAGGTTTCACTTCCTCAAATCCTTTAATCATTTCTGCAGGATTATTTGCCAGTGTAATCGTATCTCCCACTTTTACTTCTTTGGCAACTTTAATTCCCGTAATAATATATCCGACGTCACCCGCCTTCACTTCATCTTTGGGTGTCATGGTAAGCTTCAGCACTCCCACTTCATCCGCAAAGTAATCCTGTCTTGTACTTGCAAACTGTATCTTATCCCCTTTTTTAAGGCTTCCATTCATTATACGATAATAAATGATAATGCCTCTGAAGCTATTAAAAACACTATCGAAAATAAGCGCTTGCAATGGAGCATTCAGGTCGCCTGAAGGGGAAGGAATACGCTCAACAATAGCTGCAAGTATTTCCTCAATACCTATTCCGTTTTTTGCGCTTGCAAGTAAAATATCCTCTGGTTTACACCCAACCAATTCAATGATCTGGTCTTTCACTTCATCTATCATTGCGCCATCCATATCAATTTTATTGATAACCGGAATGATCTCGAGATTATTATCAATTGCGAGGTACAGGTTGCTGATGGTTTGTGCCTGTATACCTTGTGAAGCATCTACCAGCAGTAAAGCACCTTCACATGCAGCCAAAGCACGGCTTACTTCGTAACTGAAATCTACATGGCCGGGAGTATCAATAAGGTTAAGTGTATATTTATCTCCTTTATACTGGTAATTTATCTGTATAGCGTGGCTCTTGATTGTAATACCTTTTTCACGTTCGAGGTCCATATCATCAAGCACCTGCGCCTGCATATCTCTATCACTGATAGTATGTGTAAATTCAAGCAGGCGATCGGCAAGGGTGCTTTTTCCATGATCAATGTGGGCAATAATGCAAAAATTCCTGATATTCTTCATATTGCAGCAAAAATAACAATGTGCAGGCACATTTTAGTTACAGGTTACCCGTTTCAGGCTTTGCCATGAAATTTTTGCATTTTTAATATGCTTACTTCTAATGTAAGAAAGGAAGTTAAGAAGTTAACTTAATAATTATAATCCTTTGTAAACCCGTACATAATCTACATACATGCTTGCAGGCAATTTACTTACATCAATTGTTTGTCCCGGCCAGTTACCTCCAACAGCAAGATTTAAGATTATAAAAAAAGGTTTATGAAATTCTTCAGTGCTGTTGATATTATTTAGAATATTAGCTTCCTGGTATTGAGTTCCATCTATATACCACCGAACGGCAGCGCTATCCCACTCAACTGAATAAATATGATAGTCTGCAGGAGTGGTCGTTGTGTTGCCTCCATACTGCGCATGTCCATTATTATCCCAATGTATTGTTCCGTAAATGATGTTATCAGTATTTATATGCTCCATAATGTCCGTTTCGCCGCAGGCAGGCCAGCTTACAGTATTTATATTAGCGCCAAGCATCCAGAAAGCGGGCCAGAGACCTTGTACTAATGGCAATTTAATGCGTGCTTCCATTTTGCCATAAGTAAATTCTCTTTTACCTTTTGTTGTCATTCTTGCTGAAGTATATGCGTTTGATTTTACTCTTTGTTTTTTTGCTGTAATTACAAGGTTACTATTAGATACAGTGGCATTAGCTGCCTGATAATATTCCTGTTCATTATTACCCCATCCTCCGCCACCGGTTTCGAAATTCCAATCAGCAGTATTTACTGAACTGCCGTCAAATTCATCTGCCCAAACAAGTTGGTAAGTTGTTGCAGTTGTAGTAAGTCCTGATGTTGTGGCAGTCGAAGTATGATTTGCAGAAGCATTTGTTTGAGTGAATTTCTTTTTGCATGAAAACAAAAGCCCAACTGCCAATAAAGAAAAAACTGTGATAAGCGATTTACAGAAATAAGGGAAGATTTTCATCTGGTAAGTTTTTAGTTATTAATGAATTGCTTCTCAAAATAGTGCTTTTTAAACCTAATCCTTAAACTTTCAGTTCCCAGGAGAATTTCACGCATATACGATTAATATTAATCCAATAAAAAGTTAAAGGCTTCTATAAAAAGGAAGTTTTATTAAACCTTCAGAATAAGTTCAGGTCAATTTAATTATAAAAGTTGCTTTGATGCCTCTTGTTATATTGTTTAAGGTTGATGGTTTATTTAGCAGGGTTTAGAAGGGTGTTTCGAAAGGAACATCCTTTATTTTTTAAACGCAAAATATACTGCTCCTAAAATGAAAGCAAAACTTACCAGGTACTTCCAGTGAAAAGACTCCTTTAAATACAGTACCGCAAAAAAACTAAAGATGACAAGAGTAATAACTTCCTGTATTATTTTTAGCTGAAAGCCATTCCACCCGGATGTAAAACCGATCCTGTTTGCAGGAATGGTCAGGCAATATTCAAAAAAAGCGATTCCCCAGCTAATTATAATAGCCTTCCATAAAGGAATACTCGTATCTTTTAAATGCCAATACCAGGCAAAAGTCATAAAAATATTGGAAATTATTAATAGAGGTATTGTTTTCATAAAAATAACATTATTAAAATATAAGAATTAATTACAGGTTAAACATTATTTCTAAATATTTCGTTCAATAGTAGCTGCTTTATAACCTTTTTTTAAAAATGTAAACCATAGATTATTCGAAATCAATGGAATGTACTCATCATACTTCCTTTTCCTGCTATCTCACTCAGCAGTTGAAGATGTTGTACTGTTTTTGCCTGTGATAAATACAGCAGCAATAAAAAGAATAATGAAAACTATAGCTGTAAAAAACAGTTCATGCCATCTGATCCAATAACCAATAAATGAGTAAATACCTGCTACCGATGGATTAGAGGGATCATAAATTATACGTATTACCTGTCCTGGTTTATACGAAGTAAGAAACCACATATAAGAGGTATATTTAAATTCTTCGTTTCCCACTGTATATTTTACAACCAAAACAGGATGGCTATCTTTTACTGAAAAGGTTGCCTTTGAAACAATACCATTGGTATAGTCTCCTTCAAAGTAATCAGGCACCCTTGAAAACAGGACATAACAAAAAAAGCATACAATATAAATTATAACTACAAGTTTGTACAGAATACGTGTTTTACATTGGCAAAGAACGGCAAAGGCTTTTATTTTTCATTTGTTACCCAATGTTAAAAGAACCGTATATTTATCTATATACCTTGTTAAGACCCTTTATGATTAATTTATTTTTAAGGTTGTTAAACTAATTTTGTTTCCCTTTAAAGCTTTAAAAAATTACATAGATGATTGCAAAAATTCTACAACTTAAGAATTTATTTATAATTAACTTGTTTGCTTCAATATCAATTATCTCTTGTACACAATTAGAGTCTTCACCCCACCGCGCAGCAAACTTAAAAAGTATGACAAATTTAAAAACAGATACTGCCACCTTCGGAGCCGGTTGCTTCTGGTGTGTTGAAGCAGTTTTTCAACAACTGAATGGCGTATTGAAAGTAACAAGCGGTTACAGCGGCGGACACGTTGCAAACCCCACTTATGAACAGATTTGCAGTAAAAAAACAGGCCATGCAGAGGTTTGCAGGATAGTGTATGATCCCTCAAAAATTACTTTTGACAAATTACTGGAAGTATTTTGGAAAACACATGATCCTACTACACCAGATCAGCAGGGCAATGACCGGGGACCTCAATATAGAAGCGTAATTTTTTACCACGATGAAGAACAAAAAAGGTTATCGGAAGAATACAGGGCCGAGCTAAATAAATCAGGCGCCTGGAGTCAGCCCGTTATTACTGCCATTGAGCCATTGAAAAATTACTACGAAGCAGAAGATTATCATCAGAATTACTTCAACACTAATCCAGACCAATTATACTGCAGGTATGTCATTCAGCCTAAGCTTGAGAAGTTTGAAAAAGTATTTAAAGATAAATTAAAAAGTACAAAACATTAAAAACATATAAATAATTAAACTGTTTAAAGCCTCTATTACAGAGGCTTTAATTTTAATATAAGTTTAAATTCTAAAAAATTTTCTATTGTAAATACTTAATTAATTTTTATAGACGTAGATGGGTCTTAGCATCATCTGGTCTATTTATTCAGATTTTCTAAATCCTGACCGAAGTATCATTCCGGTGCTTTACTCTTTTGCCAATACTCAATTATATTCACAAACATCTCTTTTATCTCTGCAATATTTCGACCTTTAATAAAAAACCCATTACTGCCTAAATCAAACGACTTTTGTACCTGTTTATTTGTTGCAGTATCTGAAAAGAAAACAAATGGAATGCTTTTGTAACGTACAGCATTATCCTCAAGTAATTTCTTCTTCAATTCAAATCCATCCATTTTATGAAGATTAACATTGCTGATAATTAAAAATGGAATAATTTTTTCCTGTTTGAAGTAGTTTAACACGTCTTCAGCATGTGTAAAAAATAGCAAAGGATTTTTATAATTTAACTCTTTCCATGCTTCCTGTAAAAACTCCTGATCATCTAAATCATCATCCACTATTATAATAGGTGCTGTATTCATGTATCTTGATTAGTTTAGTTATACTTCCCTCAATTTATATTCTATCTTCAATTAGCAATTGCTTTTATTATTTCACTATTTTAATTATGCAAAAACAGTTCCTGATGCAATTAAAATAATTACAAAACATTAATAGTATTTACTCTTGCACGTAATGGCGCCATCTTACCGATAGACTATAAACAACACCTGCCCCTGATTTTATTATCCTTTATATTAATAAGACTTAAATGCAAGCCAAGCGCATTTTAATTTTTTAAGCCTAAACGGCTATAATTTTATAGAAAACTGAATTAACTAACGCTGAATATTCCCGAAGGGACGATATTATCACTCCTTCTGAGCTTTAAAACAGTACAGATATTTGAGTTTCTATAAAAGATGTCATCCCCTGGATTAAAAAACTATTGATTCACCGATTTATAATTTAGATACGTCTGCCCCCGCAACAGATCAAAATCTAATAATATTTAAGAATAAAGTGTACCTTTAATTAGAGTGTTTATGACAGTTTATTTCTACTTATCTTAATCCTTATTTTATTCACCATTTTCTTTTTTAATGAAAATCAATTCATTTTTTAATTCTTATTATAATAATACTAAACTCAATTCCATTTTGATTATGAATTGTGCCGGCAATATCTTAGACGTGAACCAGGCTTTTACGAACAACTTCGGCTATACGAATGAAGATATAAGAGGTCGAAATTTTAGTATTCTTTTCAATGAAAGTGACAGGGAAAAAAATAGGCCCCAGCTTGAATTACAAACCGTTAAAGCAAAGGGACAGGCACAGGATGAAAATTATATAATTGATAAAGAAGGCCACGAAATATGGGTCTTAGGAGAAAGCCTTTTGATTGATGACGAGGAAGGGGATAAGTTTATTGTAAAAAACATCATTAATTTACAGGCAAAGAAGCAATTGCAGTTATTTCTTATTGAAACGGAGGAATTGCTGGAAAGAATATTTGACTCTACTAAAGACCTGGCCATAATGATTTTAGATGGCAGTATGAAAATAATAAAAGTTAATACGGCTTTCCTTCACCTTTTTGAAATTTCAGACGCTCCGCTTTCAGGCAGCCGTTTATCAAACCTTCATCATCCTTTTTGGGTTAACCCTAACATAAAAAAAGAAATAAGTAATATTATTATAAACAATCAACCTCTCAGACACAGGGAATTTTTGTTAGAAACAAGAGCGGGGACAAAGAAAAAAATAAAGCTTGATTCACAAATAATAAATGAAAACACCGACACAGGAAAGAAAATATTTATACTGATTGAAGATATAATTCCTCAGCAAGAGGTTTGAATATATGCTTGTATTTTATCTTATCAACCACAGTAACTACATTAAAATTAATTTCTACCCTTCTTGTTTCTTAATTATGACGACAAATGTTTCAATTTATTGAAGATAGATTCAAAAATACAAAAACGAGTAATGACTATAGACGAATTAATATAAAAGCAGGTATTGTTTGTGATGCTACCATTAAAATTAATAGTTCTTTACAGGAGCAGATTTTTAATTTAATTTAATGAAACTGCAGGCCAGCCTACATTAGGATTACCATCAACACTTGCCATTTAACTATTAATAAGTACAATGGAGGAAATTGAATAGTATGCGTGCCTTTGTTAGAGCATTGACTGCTTTTCTCAGTCAGGCAACTTCGAGGGTGGCAATGAATACACAAACACTCCATCATTCCCGCTGGCTGTAGTAACGCCGCCTGAATAGCCATGAGTAGGGTTTGTCATGTCAACGCAGGTATGATTCAAGTTGTCAAGAGTAATCCAATGATCACCGTCGTCATACGATATTGAAGAGCCAAATCCTTTAGCAGAATTTGGTGTGCTACTTGGACCGCCCCCTGTGCTTATCCACCAGCCAGTTTTGCCGGGTACATTGTCTAAATCAAAGCTGAACCATGGGCCGGAATAGTTGACTACGTTCCAGGTTGTGCCGCCGTCTGTAGTACGGTATAATATTCCGTTATTTTTAAATAATCCTACGGAACGATTACGGAATTTAATAGAGCCATCATAGCCATTGAAAGTCAGGTAAGAATTTCTGACATACCAGGTTACGCCCCTGTCATCTGATTGCAGCAACCGTGACTCACCGGGTTAAAATTCTCATCAAGGGTTCAAGTTATCATCCACATGGTGTTGATATAGGTATCGGAATGATAGGGGACACCATACTCATTTGCGAGCGGAGCAGGAATTTTATTTGAAGGCACGCGACTCCAGGTGTTACCACCATCACTGGTGGTGTAAATTTCAAAATAGCCATTCTGCGGATCACCAAACATGACTCCCTTTTCAGGATCAAAAAATTTTATGTCGTCAGGAAAGCTTGCGGCATCGGTGTAAGCATTAGCCGCTTCGCGCTGCCAGGTAATTCCGCCATCGGTAGTGCGAAAAACATTGCCGCGCCACCGCTCACATAATTCCATCCAAACACATGCGCAGTTTTTGCAGTAGTAGCTGCTACTCCATAGAGAATATTGTTTTTCAAACCGGCAATGGTTTGCGAATGCCATGTTTTGCCTCCGTCATGAGTAATGGTTATGTCGTGAAGAGGCTCGACGCCTAAATTATCTATAAATGACGCCGTAGCAGGTGGTCTGACCCGCTTCGGACATTTCAACGATGCCTCGTTGCGGGCCAGATACTCCGCTTGACCTCATCTGCCATGGAGAAAGTGAAGATTTGAACGCATTCTGATTTTTAGCAGCAGATGAAATGGTTGGATCATTGGAACTGGCTGATTCATTTAAATTTTCCTTTTTGCACGAAGCAGTAAACATAAGCGTTGCAGCTATCATCACAAGCGCAATTAGATAATTTATTTTTTTAATCTTTTTCATTTTGCTTTGGTTTTGGTTAACTGATTTTGTTTTAATTATTTCTTTTAATAGTTATAGTGGCACCTAAGTCTTTTCAAGTGATGCATATACAGCCGAGCCTGATCTATTAGTTATGTTTCCTGCAGTTATGGAATTAACTGATTGATTTCTTATTATTTTTCTTATGCTTTGCAATATGTTATTCTATTTCTGTTTAACTTGAAAAAAAACACATTTACTATTGTAAAAATATACTTGAAAAAAAACCTTGCAATCGACAATTATGGTTAGATGAATTGCAGTGGTGTAAGATAGATTTGTAAAAGCCGGGGGTGCAGAATATCTTTTAAACTCTACTTGCGCTCCATTAACAAGTTGCAATAAAGTAAAACCGAAACAGCAGAATAAGAGTAAACGTGTTTTGGGAGATGGATGCTGAACTATAGTCGCAGAATGGCTTTTTATTTCCATTCCGTAGTAATCCGCACTGGTGCCGTTGCTTTTCCAAAGTTCAGTTCCCAATGCATTATTCTCATAGGCAAATAATAAAGTGCCGTTAACATTAGTAAGACCGTAATAATAGTTTTCACCGCCCGGGTTAATGTCTTTAACCAAAACAGTTCCCGCCTTTGTGCCATCGGATTTCCAAAGTTGGGCATCAGCACTATCAGATAAGAACTCTTTTCACGTGGTATAATGTAGAGCTGGTAAAAGATATTATTATTAGTGTCTGATGTGTTATATTTACATAGTTCATAACCGGAACTGGTTAAAATCGTACTGTCGAATGCATAGCCCTGAAAAAATAAAGTATTATTTTTTATTGTAAAGGGGTCTACTTCTTCACCATAACTCACAGGGAAATAAATATTATGCTTATTTTTGACAGCATGTGTACCTGCCGCCGAACCATCAGATAACCATAATTCGTTTCCTGTTCCATTATCAGCGGCAAAATAGAGTAAACCATTTAAAACTGTTAAATTAGAGGGAGGGTTATTGAAGTTTATACCAGCTACCAAAGTGGTGCCTTCTGTAGTTCCATTGCTTTTACAAAGCGAAAATCCGCCAGTAGTATGATTATAAGTAGTAAAAAATAAAGTTCCGTCAACATTTACCAATTGCGGAGTGTAACTATTAAGATTAGCCACCATAACAGTGCCCGAATCAGTCCCATTAGTTTTCCATAATTGATTATAAGAATTAAAACTGCTATCATAATAACTGTAGATAAAATATAAGGAGCCGTTGACGTCTGTTAAATTTTGGAGATATGGAAGCAGGCCGGGGCTGGGATAGTGAAGCACTTTTGTACCAGCATCAGTGCCATCAGAAACCAAAAGGTTCTGATAATATGTACTATCTGAAGCTAAAATATAAATCTTATCTCCGGAAGCTGTAATATCATAAGGATTAGATGAAGCAGTACCCGGGTATATATCTTTTACTAATCCGGTTCCTTCAGCTTTACCATTACTTTTATATAACTCAGCTCCATGAACTCCGTCATTTGCTGAAAAATAAAAAACGCCATTAAGCTCAGCAAACATGTTCTTTGAGGAATTCTGATAATTATCAGGATTAGAGTTTTTTGCTTTATTTATGTCTATCAATTTAAAATTCTGAGCCTGCAAAGTAGCACTCACACTCAATAATAGTGTAAACAAATATTTGAATGAATATATTTCTTTCATAAAAAAAATTATTAAAAGATTAGATAAATTCTTATGTAATTAATGAGCAGCTATTTGCATTACATCTTGCCTTGTTAATTCGGCAGGCATTCCCTTTTTTATTTTTTCAATTGCCAGTGTTGCAGCTTTATCTGCCTGCAGTCTTTTCGTTAAAGATGCCTGCTTATCACCTGCCGGTTCTGCTGAGGCAGCCTGGTGAAATATTAGTTTCCCGTTTCTGAAAATGTCGTATCCGAAGACTTTGTTAGGCGCAATAAAAAGCCGGTAAGTATAATTACCGTTAGCAGGCCAGTTTGCTATTTTGATTTTGGATGAGGTTAGTTGGTCTTGCATTTTTTGGCTGTTGTGCCGTTGCATTTGAAGTGATTATCATACTTATTAAAAGCAGGAGGGTGAACAGAGAAATGGTTCTTGTTTTCATGATTTTTGTTTTTGTTTCAATGATGAAAGTGTATTTTGAAAAACGTCAAGCAATTAGATACTTTTTTATTAAATAATTGGAATGTAAATAAATGTTTACTGGGCTGTAAGTAAATAATGTTAGCTTCGGTGCAGCCCATTAGACTTATTACAGCAGTATAATAGGCATTGTAAAACATAGGTTAATGGATGAATACCCTTGCTATTAATTGCTTTTGCAGTAACAAAACCACTTTTGCTGAAGTTATTTATCTGGCTGAGAGGGATGCAGTTAAAGAATGTAAGCAAAGGCCAATAGAACCTTCTACGACTCAGGATCATTTCCCGTTTCGCTTCCTTATCTGTTTAATTTGTTCTCTCATTTGTACCATTGAAATATACTGCTGCCTCTGTCTTTTGCCAATTGAGGCTGGTCCTTTAAAAGCTGGCAAGGTAAACTGTGGATCTCCGCCTTCATCTTCGCAATCACAGTTTTGATAGTCCCATACTTGCCTGTTTGAAAGCCCGGACACTTTGTCGAAAGTCTTATAATAAACAGCATAACGCTCTGGCCCTGCCCTTAAAGTTGATTTATCAGGATCGAGTTCATAAAAGGTGACAGGATTGCCCTTATCATCTAAGCCAAATTCTTTAAGATAAGTATACTTTAGTTTGCTGATCATATAATTGATGTAGGGAATTGGGTAAGGCAACCCGGGTACTGCGACCATTGGTTCCCGCACAGGTTTATCAAAAGACTGTATATCTTCGAAATATAAAGTTCCGTCTGTGTCCTTCACTTCATCATTGATAACATTGCCCTCTGAATCGTATGTGAAGAGAGCATAAGAGAGACCTTCTTCTACAGTATAATTTGTAAAGGATTTTCCATCGTATTTAATAACGCCGCCGCCTGCCGTACCGAACCAAAGATTTCCGGATTTGTCTTCTAAGATACTTACAATACCATTATTAGACAGGCCGTCTTTAACCGTAAAATTTGTAAAGGATTTTCCATCATACTTTGATACGCCACCGTTTGTTCCAAACCAAAGATTTCCGGATTGGTCTTCTGACATACTATTTACAAACTTATTAACGAGGCCTTGCTTTTCGGTAAAATGAGTAAAAGCTTTACTATCGTATTTAGTTACCCCGTCGCCATGAGTACCAATCCAAATATTTCCGGATTTGTCTTCTAATATTGATGACACTCCATTCTGGGATAGTATATTATCGGATAGCCCTTCTTTACCAGCAAAATGTGTAAAATTTTTACCATCATACCTCGTAACACCACCGCCTGCGAACCAGAGATTTCCGGATTTGTCTTCTAAGATGCTAAAAACATTATAGAGGTCTTTATCAGTAAAATGGGTAAAATTTTTACCATCGTATTTTGTTACGCCTCCACCCCAATATCCAAACCAGAGATTTCCGTATTTGTCTTCCAGCAAACTACTTATGTTACCATTTTTTAAACCCTGCAGTTTACCGAATGAGCTAAAGTTTTGTGGGTTTTGGTCTTTGGCGTAGGCATCTTTTGCAATTACAATTTCCGGGACGTATGCTACATGATGGGTGTCTATGGCCTGTACTGTTTTTGGCAGAATGAATGTGTCTTGCCCCGGGGTACAAATGCGAGGTTTTCCGGCCAAAAAAATCTTTGGCATTCCTGCCGTGTGCACATTGGTGTTCGTATGTACTACTGTTGGTTTGCCGGCGGGGTATTTCTTCCAGTTTAATTTCTTCAGCTGGTCTAACCTTTGGCTTAGCCATGCTGTCTTCAGGAACAAGATAGCCCTTAGCTTTGGCCACTTGTGAAGCATAAAGGTTTAGCCGTGTTTGGTCTTGCTGCCGGGTACAAGATAAAATAGTCAGCAGGAAAAAAAAGAAAACAAGTTGTTTTTTCAAAGATTGATTATTTTATTTTGGTCAGTGAGAATTTAGTACTGCTTCGGAAGCATATCCGACAACGGATACAGCTTGAAAGGCAGCGTATTTGCGTTCTGTCGCTTTACTTTGTTGCTGTTGTTGATTAAAGATAAATTGTTTAGCCAATATTCTTCACCCCTCCTTTTGCCCAACTGCAAGTTGGCTTTCGCCCTGCTTTATCAATAAGTATAAGTATGATTAGTATTAAAATTTCACGTTTGAGATAAAATAAACTAATAGCAATATTAATAATAAATAGCTTTTCTTTTCCATACAGATATAAGCAAGTACACGTTTATGAATGGTAATGATACCTTGTTCTTTAAAATAAATAAAGACCTATGTGAAAGAAGGAAACTTACCCTGGAAATCGGGCTGGTAAAAAGTAAATGATCTCGTGAGGGGAAAGCATGAGAAAGAATGGGAAATCATTTCGATCAATTGTAATTATTTTTTAAGGATGAGTTCAATACCTCGAGGATGAATTGTGATAAAAGCTCTATAAATTATTTCTTAATAATGCATTACTAAACGCAACCTTAATTAATCAGAATCTTAATGCCGATAGCAATAGTCTCCTTCAGCCACATTTTCTTTTATTGAACCTTGCATTAGGATCAAATGGCGGAACGCCGCTAAAAATGCAACTCCTATATAATTAAATATGTAGGGTTTATCAGAGTACGCTTAGAAGGCCAGCTCTGCAGGACTATCAGAAATATAAGCCATTGGAAGTCATGCTATAATAAGAACAATACAATAAAGATAAATTCGTATGGCTATGTAAACTGTTTATTCTATATTTAACACCATTTTACCGTTAATTTAAAAGAATATTTTATAAATGCTAACGAAAAAAAAGCTATTACTTACACTTATCGCAGTTGCTTGCTCCTTAAGTATTTTTTATGCATGTAAAAGTTTAAAAACTCAATCAGTTAACACTTCTGCTGCAAACTCCTCTGACGCAAACCCGACTGCCTTAAAACCAGGAATTTTGGTTTTTACAAAGACAAAGGGGTATTATCACGAGTCTATTCCGGCTGGTGCTGCAGCTATTATTAAATTGGGAAAAGAAAATAATTTTGCTGTTGACACCACTGCTGATGCCCGCTACTTTACTCAAGACAGTTTGAAGCATTATACCGTTGTTATTTTTTTAAGCACGACCGGCGATGTTTTGAACGGCGACCAACAGGTTGCTTTTGAGCGATACATCCAGGCTGGCGGAAACTTTATGGGTATTCATGCTGCCGCAGATACTGAGTATGACTGGCCCTGGTATAACAAACTGGCAGGCGCTCAATTTTTGAGTCATCCCAGGCAGCAAAAAGTTACCATTAATGTTCTTGATAAAAATCATCCGGCCACTTCTTTCTTGCCAGACAAATGGGAACGGTTTGATGAATTGTATAATTACAAAAACGTGCAGCCTGACCTTAAAGTACTAGCTAATCTTGATGAAACTACTTACCAGGGCGGGCAAATGGGTGATATTCATCCTTTTGTCTGGTATCATGAATTTGATGGTGGCAGAGCATTTTATACCGGAGGCGGACACACCAAAGAAAGCTACAGCGATACATTGTTTTTGCAACATTTGCTAGGCGGTATTAAATATGCCATAGGAAACAATGCGCCTTTAAATTATTCAAAATCTTACGCGATAAAAGCACCTGAAGATAATCGTTTTACCAAAACAATTCTTTCAGACGATCTTAACGAACCCATGGAATTAACAGTAGCGCCCGATGGCCGTGTATTTTTTACCGAACGTTCAGGTAAATTTTATATGTATGATCCTGTTGCTAAACAAACAAAGTTGGTATATGACTTCCCTGCAAAAGCTGTTGAGAAATATTTGAATGGTCTGATTGGTATTACCCTGGATCCTGATTTTAAACAAAACAATTATATTTATTTCTTTTATTCTTCCAATACAGGAGATCAGTACCATCAAAATATTTCCCGTTTCAAGCTTACTGCAGATAACAACCTTGACACAACCACAGAAAAGGTCATTATAAAAATACTTATAGACCTCGAAGTGAGCGCACACACAGGCGGCTCTTTAGCATGGGATAAAAACAAAAACCTTTTTATATCCACGGGTGATAATACTACACCTTTTGAGTCCGATGGTTACGCACCGATTGATGAGCGTGAAGGCAGAAAGGTATTTGATGCACAACGCTCTGCCGGTAATCCCAATGATCTCAGGGGTAAGATTTTACGTATTCATCCCGAAGCAGATGGTTCTTATACCATTCCTGAAGGTAATTTGTTTGCAAAAGGCACACCTGGTACACGTCCTGAAATTTTTGTAATGGGTTGCAGAAATCCTTATCGTATTTCAGTAGATCAGGCTACATCTATTGTTTATTGGGGTGAAGTAGGTCCTGATGCGGGCCAGGACAGCAGGCATGGACCAAGAGGCTATGATGAATTTAACCAGGCAAAAAAAGCCGGAAATTATGGGTGGCCATATTTTGTTGGCAACTCTATAGCTTATCATGACTCTGACTTTGCAGCCAAAACCATAGGCGATTTATTTGACGTGAGAGGGGCAACTAATAACTCACCTAATAACACGGGTGCAAAAGTATTACCTCCTCCTACAAATCCCCTGGTCTGGTACCCGTATAATTTATCGGATGAGTTTCCTGCCTTGGGTCTGGGAGGCCGTTGTGCTATGGGTGGACCGGTTTATCATTTCGATGCCAGTTCCAATTCCACAACTAAATTGCCTGCTTATTACGACAAAGCTCTTTTCATGTATGACTGGATGCGCAACTGGGTTTTTGCAATCCGGATGGATGAGAATTATAACTACAAACGGATGGAAGCTTTTATGCCAACCAATGGCGATTTTCGCCGTCCTGTTGATATCGAAATCGGGCCGGAGGGTTCTATGTATATGTTAGAATACGGTTCTGTTTATGGTATTGATAATGTGGATGCCCGCCTGGTACGCATTGATTACAACGGAGGTAACCGTGCTCCTGTTGCAAAAATCACTACAAAAGATACTATTGGATTAGCGCCAATGAAAGTGAATTTGAGCAGCCAGAAAAGCTTTGATTACGATGAGAATGACCAGCTTACTTACCAATGGACCTTAGACAGAAAATCAATCTCTTCAGACCCCAATCCAACCTGTACTTTTTCAAACAATGGCATCTATAGAGCAGTCTTAATAGTAACAGATCCTGCAGGTAAGAGTGATGAAGATACAGTGGAGATTAAAGTTGGCAATACTTTGCCACAGGTCGCTATTCAAACAACTGATAACAGCACATTCTTTTTTAATAAAAGTACCGCCCTGCATTACAATGTTGATGTTAAGGATAAAGAGGATAATGTTATTGATAAAAAGAATGTAAAAGTATCATTGAAATACATTTCTAAAATAGCCGGTTCACAAACCGAAATGGGTCATCAGCAGATAAATGAGAACTACAACTATGGTAAAAATTTAATTGCTAACAGCGATTGTAAGGCTTGCCACCAGGTCAATGCAAAATCTGTCGGGCCGTCTTTTGTGCAGGTTTCTCAAAAATATATTAATGATAAGAATGCTATAGGTTACCTGGCCAACAAGATCATTACCGGCGGTGGCGGCGTATGGGGAGAACATGCTATGAGTGCCCATCCGCAATTTTCTAAAGAAGATGCAACAGAAATTGTGAAATATGTGCTTACAATTTCAACCAAAAAAGAAGATAGAAATCTTCCGCAGGCAGGTGAAGCAGTATTGAATGAACATTTAGCAAGCGGCGGACAAGGACGTTATATTTTCACCGCCTCATATACTGATAAAGGTGGCGCTATTACACCGCTTACTAATAAGGATGTGTTGATTCTCCGCCCTTCACAAGCTGAGGCAGAAGATGCGGATCTTGTATATAATATGCGTAAAAATGACCGGGGTTTGGGAGGCATTAACAACCGGTCTTATTTTGTTTTTAAGAATATTGATCTAAAAGATGTAAACAACCTGGTTTATAATTATTATTCAAATAAAGGTGCGGAAATAGAGGTGCATATAGATTCTTTACATGGAAAGGTAATCAGCAATGCGACTTTTGAGGCTACCCCTGATCGAAAAAAACCTGCAGAAGCAAAAGCTCCTGTTACCGACCCCGGAGGCAAGCATGATCTGTATTTTGTATTTGCGAAAAATGATACTTCTAATAGAAATTTAGCCTCTCTCGATTGGATTCGCTTTGAAGGTGGAAAGGAAGTGATTGAGAAGACTACTGCTGCAAAAACAGAAAATTTAAAGATGAGGACACCGTCACCTAAAACAGCAGTTCCTCAATCAGAATCACCAGCAACTCAAGTAAGAAAATCACCGGCTCCGGGAAAACAACAGACAACAGTTTCTGCAAACCCTGGAATGTCTCTGATGTCAAAAAGCGATTGTAAAGCATGTCATGCCATTAATCAAAAAATGGTAGGACCAGCTTTTTTAGATATTGCAAAGCACTATAAAAATGATCCTGCTGCAATGGCAAAACTTACCGGCAAAGTAATTAAAGGCGGCGCAGGTAACTGGGGACAAATACCAATGACTCCTCATCCTCAGCTTTCTAAAAAAGATGTTTCAGAGATGGTGAGGTATATTTTGTCATTGAAAAAATAAGTTCAACAATAATGTTATAAAAAGAGGCTGTCTAAAAAATGAGGCCGCCTCTTTTTAAAAATATCCTATCTTGAGTCAAAACCAATGATACTGCTATATTAGCGAGCAAAGTATGCTTCTAGGCAATTAATATATTTGTAGCCCTGTATTAACAGATGATATCAAAGAATGAAAAAATGTTAGTATTGGAGAAATTGTATTGCTGTAGATAGTAAAAGAAAAGCTGATTTCATTTTTTTCTTTACAAAGCAAGTATTTCATTCCAGACATCAATATTTACAGGAATACCTTTTTTTGTATTTTCTTCTCGCGTCTGTAAAACCCTTTCTCCGGGGTAAAGAATATTGTTGGAAGTATTATCAGGCTCAGCGCTATGATAGTCTTTTATGATGCTGTTGATAACACTATTTATTGAAGATGAATTTTGAAGGGAAGAAAGTTTTATAGCTATAAAAATCTGCGACAATGCAGACTCGCTTTTTTGGGCTGTTATTTCAAAGGTTGATTTACCACCAGATAAAATGGCGGCAAGTATATCAAGCAGCAATGCAAGACCAGAACCTTTCCAATAGCCAATTGGTAAAGATCGTTGTGTTTCCAAGATTTTTTGAGGATCTGTTGTCATTTGCCCGGTTTCATTATATCCACCGGCCACAGGCAATGTTTTTTGTTGCATAGCAAATTTCTCCATTGCTCCAAAAGAAAATTGGGAAACAGCCATATCTAAAACAATTGCCTCTTCATTATGAGGTATGGCTATATTAAGCGGATTATTTCCCAGACGATTATCTTTTGCACCCCAGGCGGGCATATTGGCAATAGTATTTGTCCAGCAAATAAAAGCATATCCTTCTTTAGCTGCTTTCCACCCATATGTTCCGCCACGCATCCAATGATTTGTATTGGCCAGGGCTACGCATCCTATCCCATTTTCATCAGCAAGCTGCATGGCTCTTTCTGTACAAAACATTGCATTTGACGGTCCCGGACCAAGGTTTCCGTTCCATTGTTCCATTCCTCCAAAAGCATTTATTTTAGAAGGATCTTTATCTGGCAGTACGTGCTTTTCAACCACCATTTTTATAAACCGTGAAAACCTGTTTACTCCATGAGTATAAACTCCATCCAAACTGTTATCAGCAAAAATACGAGCGCATAATGCAGCTTTGGCTTCACCAAAAGAATATCTAAGCAAAACAGTATGGAAAACATTTTCCATTTCAGCTTTAGCCACTCTTATTTCATCTGATGAAGACATAATTGTGCAACAAAAAACAGTAGAAAATCTACTGTTCAATTATTATTAAAATATAATTATTTATTCTTCTTTTGACCTTTAGGGGCAAAGATCACCAACATTCTTTTGCCTTCCATTTTAGGCATACCTTCCAAAACACTGATTTCGGATAAACGTTCTGCAAATTTTAAAAGAAGCAGTTCTCCACGATCTTTAAACATGATTGCACGTCCTTTAAACTGTACGTATGCTTTTACCTTGTCACCTTCTTTTAAGAACTTTTCTGCATGTTTGCATTTAAAATCAAAGTCGTGTTCATCCGTACTTGGAGTAAAGCGTATTTCTTTTACCTCACTTTGTTTTGAATTTGCCTTCATCTCCTTTTCCTTACGCTTCTTCTCGTACAAAAACTTTTTGTAGTCAATGATTCTGCACACGGGCGGAGTTGCATTCGGAGAAATCTCAACCAGGTCAAGACCTTGCGCCTCAGCCATTGACAAAGCCTTTTCTGTAGGATAAACGCCTGGTTCAATTCCCTCTCCTACCAATCTTACTTCAGGAATACGAATCATCCTGTTAGTACGGTGTTCCTGTTGTTGTTCTTTTCTAAAATTCGGGTTTCTTCCCCTAAAAAAACCTGGGTTTACTGCCATTAATTGTTTTTTGGTTACTAATTGTTTTTTTATTTATTAATAAAATACTTTAGCAAAACGTCATATATTTTTAAAGATTGTGATGCAGTCATGTAAGTAAAAATAGTAAATTATTCAAAAGCTTTTCTGCTATCTATTTCTTCATTAAGTAAATCTTCTGCTTCACCGAGTGTTTTGGTTCCGATATCTCCTTTCGACTGCTTTCTTACTGCTACTTTTCTTTCCTGCATTTCCTTTTCTCCCACCACAAACATATAAGGAATCTTGTTCATTTCCGCTTCTCTTATTTTTTTTCCTATCTTTTCATTTCTCTCATCTATTTCTGCTCTTATATCCACCTTTTTTAAACGCATCCTTACTTCTTCAGCGTATTCAATATATTTATCACTTATCGGTAAAATAATCACCTGGGTCGGTGCAAGCCACAAAGGAAACTTTCCTGCGCAATGTTCTATCAATACTGCCACAAATCTTTCAATCGAGCCAAAGGGTGCCCGATGTATCATTACCGGTGTGTGTTTGGCATTGTCTTCACCAATGTAAGTAAGTTCAAACCTTCCAGGCAAATTGTAATCTACCTGTATTGTTCCTAGTTGCCATTTTCGCCCGATAGCATCTTTTACCATAAAGTCAAGTTTTGGGCCATAAAATGCAGCTTCACCATACTCAACTACAGTTGGCAGTCCTTTTTCCGCAGATGCTTCAATTATTGCCTGTTCTGCTATCTCCCAATTTTCATCGGTTCCTATATATTTGCTTCGGTCTTCTTTGTCTCTTAGAGAAATTTGGGCAGTATAATTTGTAAAACCAAGTGAGGTAAAAACATACAGTACGAGATCAATTACTTTTTTAAACTCATCTTTGACCTGGTCAGGACGGCAAAACAAATGCGCATCATCCACCGTAAAACTCCGGACCCTTGTAAGTCCATGCAATTCACCATGTTGTTCATACCGATAAACTGTTCCAAATTCTGCAAGGCGCAATGGAAGGTCTTTGTAACTTCTGGGGATTGCCTTATAAATTTCACAATGGTGCGGGCAGTTCATTGGTTTTAAAAAAAACTCCTCACCTTCCTGCGGGGTTTTTATCGGCTGAAAACTATCTTTTCCATATTTCTCGTAGTGACCACTTGTTATGTACAAATTTTTATGACCGATATGAGGTGTTATTACAGGCAGATAACCTGTTTCAAGCTGGACTTTTTGTAAAAATTGCTGCAATCGTTCACGAAGCATCACTCCTTTTGGAAGCCATAATGGCAGCCCTAAACCTACTTTTTCAGAAAATGTAAATAGCTCAAGTTCTTTGCCCAACTTACGGTGATCTCTCTTCTTAGCCTCTTCAAGCAAGATAACATATTCATCAAGCTCTTTTTGATTAGGAAAAGTAATCCCATAAATGCGGGTAAGCATTTTACGTTTTTCATCGCCACGCCAGTATGCACCTGCGATGCCGGTTAGCTTTACAGCTTTTATAAATCCTGTATTTGGTATGTGCGGCCCACGGCACAGATCTGTAAAATTTCCCTGGGTATAAAAAGTAATTTCCCCGTCATTTAATCCATCAATCAGTTCCAGTTTATATTCATCCCCTTTTTCAGTAAAATATTTTACTGCGTCCTGCTTATTTACTTCTTTACGTGTATAGATGCTGTTATTCTTCGCCAACTCCGCCATTTTTACTTCCAATTTTCTCAGATCTTCTTCTGTTATCTGCCTGTCTCCCAAATTAATATCGTAGTAAAAACCTTTTTCGATTGCAGGCCCTATCCCAAGTTTTACACCAGGATATAAAGCTTCAAGCGCCTCAGCCATTAAATGTGCAGATGAATGCCAGAAAGTAGATTTCCCTTCAAGATCACTCCAGGTAAGTAACTGTAACGCAGCATTTTTTTCAAGAGGACGCAATAGATCCCACACCTGTCCATTTACCTTTGCAGCTAAGACTTTACGGGCCAGACCTTCACTAATTGATTTTGCAATATCCATTGCGGAAGTACCACTCTCATACTGCCTCACAGCCCCATCAGGGAAAGAAACATTGATCATAAAAAAAGTTGCAATTATTTAAACGAGTGCAAATGTAACAAACAATTTACAGAGGCAAACAGCAGTTAATTAGGCTATAATTAAAATCTTACTGAAGAAAATTACACATCAATTTTACAGATACAAAAATATGAAATCGTAAATCTTTACATTTGCGCATAATTTACATTCTGAAGTATTGCAGGTATGAAGAAAATAGAACTGGAAATTGTAGCCTTATCACATAGCATAACTCAGACGCATTCGTATGCGGTAGTGTTGGGGGAAGTAAATGGCCTGCGGAGGTTGCCCATAGTTATCGGTGGTTATGAGGCCCAGGCAATTGCAGTAGCTCTGGAAAGAATGCAGCCAAGCCGTCCTCTTACTCACGACCTGTTAAAAAACTTTATGAATGCTTTTAGTGTTGATTTGCAGGAAATTATAATCAGCGACCTGCAGGAAGGTATATTTTATTCAAAACTGGTTTGCATAAATGAGCATGACACTATTGAAATTGACAGCCGTACCAGCGATGCCCTTGCTTTGGCTGTACGTTTTGGCTGCCCTGTTTATACATACGACCATATTTTGGAAAGCGCAGGAATTTTAATGGAGGACTCGGGATCAGCGAAGAAAAAATCAATAGCCCCGTCAGCCGAGCCGGGAACACGGGATGATCTCAGCGGCCTGACTGTTGAAGAATTAAACAACCTGCTGAACGAAGTGCTTGAGCAGGAAGATTATATAAGGGCAATAGCTATAAGAGATGAATTGAAAAAGAGGAAGTAAGTTTTTAGTCATTGGGGCATTAAGGCATTGGGTCGTTTAGTCAATAGGTCATCGAGTCAATAAGTCAGTAAGGAGGAAGTAAAAGTACGATAGATGGTATTTTATGACTTTATTCTTTTCTTGGGTTACCCGCATTTGTTTTCATAGCATCATCCTTGCGTCGCACTCTTAAACAAATGTGTCTCTATTCGGCTTTTACGAACCAAACCAACCGGGACAAGTAATACACGGAAAAACATCCCACAAATCACAATAATCCCATAAATCCCCCTTCAGACAACAATTTCATTATAATCCTTTAATAATCCAATAAATCGTGGTTCTTAATGGTTCTCTTTCCCAACTGCAAAATAAACTTAGGTCTAAACATTCTTCGCAAAAGAGCCGATGGTTATCATGACCTTGAGACCGTTTTTTACCCAATAAGGCTACAAGATGCATTGGAAGTAATACAGGCAAATGAAACAAGTTTTCATCTTTCCGGTCTGCAGGTTAATGGAAATATTAATGACAATCTATGTTTAAAAGCATACCATCTCTTAAAGAGAGATTTCACTGATTTACCTCCTGTAAGTATTCACTTGAACAAAGCCATACCTATGGGCGCCGGATTAGGCGGAGGAAGTGCAGACGGAGCATTTATGCTGACAATGCTTAATAAAAAATTTCAGCTAAACTTGTCAGAGGAGCAATTAATGAATTATGCTTTACAGCTTGGCAGCGATAGTCCTTTTTTCATCCTCAACAAGCCATGTTTTGCTGCAAGCCGTGGAGAAAATCTTTCACCTGTTCAAATTGATCTTTCCGGCTATAAAATAGCGATTGTACATCCGGGAATACATATATCAACAAAAGAAGCATTTTCAAAGCTGTCACCCGCTATACCCAAAAAAAGCATACATGAAATTATCAAACAACCTATTTCTACATGGAAAAATGATTTAGTGAATGATTTTGAAAAAAATGTTTTTAAACAATTTCCGGCAATAAAAGAGATAAAGAATAAATTGTATGATGAGGGAGCAATATATGCATCTATGACTGGTAGCGGAAGTACGGTATTTGGCCTTTTTAAAGGAAGCGCTGAAGCTGATCTAACTTTTCCGAAAGATTATTTTTGTATAATGTTAGAGTAGCCGAAAGAAAACGTTGTCAAATTTGTATAACCGGTAGTTTTCTGCAAAAATAGCTGTAAGAATTGCAAAAAATGCCTATAGTACAATGATTATTACCAAATCAGATTTTAGGTTTTAAAACATTTTTTTAAAGGCAAAAACAGGCTGCTTGTTTAAGCAGCCTGTTTTTCCTCAAGCAATTTTTGCAACAGAGTTATTAATGATCTTTTTGTAATTCTCTATAAACATTCAGTTCTCCATTATAAACACTTATTTGTTTATAGCTGGTTTCATCTTCTAAGTAAAACAGGTAAAAAGTCATGTCACCTTCTTTAATTTCATTCATGCCTGTGATGTTATAATCAGGAAAATTACTT
>JAABUS010003765.1_pt1 | contig 23626 bp, 26 predicted proteins | sample 5560161 | NCBI WGS metagenome assembly JAABUS01 (sample SAMN10711885, study PRJNA513376) | rock metagenome | isolation source: Antarctica rocks | place: Antarctica: Victoria Land, Trio Nunatak nord | collected 2016-01-04
CAGTCATCTTCGTTTCTATGATTCTACGAATAGCTTTGACTGATTCTTCAGCGAAGATGATCTGTTTAGTTGTTCGAGCTTTGATCATTGCTTCTCTATTCTTGATCTCTCGAATAGCTCGTTGATCATTATTCAATCGAATGAGATAGAAACAAATTTCTTTCAGAGTATTGAATTGAATCAATTGAGTTACTTAAGTGAATTGAAGTCGAGAGTTTATTTTATTCTTTAGATCGATGATCAGCTGTTTTTCTTGATAGTCTAGATAGAAGAATAGTCGTTGAAATTGAGTATAAAACTCGCTGAATTTCTTCTGTTCTTGAATCAAGTTGTAGTAGTTTCTACGAAAGTTGACTTCTTTATCTGAGTCATTGAACAACTGAGCTAGCTCTTTCAAAAGCTCATCGATGATCTTGTATGAGTTGAAACAGTCACGTTCACGTCTTGACTGAGTGATCTCAGCTGCATCATTGAATAATCTGAAATGTACGTAGCTCAGCTTGACTTGTTCACTTGAAAAGAGATCAACGTTAATTTTCAGCTTGTTCTGAACTTTTTCATATCAGTTCTTTCAAATAGAGTTCTTTTCATCAGTGAACAACGAAGAATCGAATATTTTCTGAAATCTAGAATGCTCAGAGTAGATTGATGATGACGAGATAATCTCTCTAGCTTGTAGTCTAGCTTTCAGCTCTTCGCATCGTTTCTTCAAAGCTTTCATAGTCATAGAAGATATTATGATTTCAGCGAATGAGTTGTTATCTTCAACAATGAAGAATGAGACTTCGAAACGCTCTTTGAAGAGACGAGACATGATGAGAAAGAAAGAAGAGATTGAATTGAACGAGTGTTTTTTGAAAGAAAGAGATCGAGCGAAGAACGATGCTCAACAATAGAAGATAAAGTCGTTTTTGTTGTTTAATTTGAGAGTTGATTGATTCTCTTAATCGATTTGATTCTCTAGCAATCAACGAAGATTCTTTATCGCTGATTCTATTAATCGAAATGAACGATGCGTACTTAATGAGCTGTAAGTCGTCTAGCAATTCAATCAGTTTCGCTGTTGATTCTATAGATTTTCTAGTGTTGTTCTGTCTTTCGATTGCGTCAATCATCAGATAAACGAATTTCTTTAGACTCGATCTGTCTGAATGAGTATATTGAACAAGTAATGAGTATCTGTATTGTATGATAAACGAAATTCTTAATGTAATGTTGAGATCGTGCCTAGATCATTCAATCAAAGAGACTCAGAGCTGAAATGTATGTATTGTTCTTTAAAAATAACTATAACAAGACATTAAGAATACAGAAGAGAAAGAGTGCAAGCTCTTCTATAAATAATGACTTGAGACTGCGCTAGACTCGATACAGATGTGATGTAATATGTCAGATGTGTTTGTTTAAAAGAATGATGAAAGAAATGAATGAAGAAAGTGCTGAACAACGAAAAGAAGTGCTGAGAATGACTCGAAGAGATGCGCTAGATTCAAACTAGACATAGCGTCATGACTTGCTTTAATCAAATTGATTAGAGTTAGATCTGAACTCTGATCGATTCAGACATGTTCATAACAACAACGATGTTTCAAATCAAAATATGCTGAAACATTTCATTTATTCAAGCTTTAGCAAATTGACTACTTCGCTTCTTTGTTCATTCTACTATAGATACAGCTTGAAACTGTCTTCTTTCTTCTGTATTCTTAGTTTTCTAGTTATAGCTATCTCTATTGATCAAACATTTTATTCAGCTACGCACTATTTCGCTGTAATGTGATTAGATTCTAGACATGATCTCAACATATTATCATCTACAGCAAAACACTGAAGAAACATAAGCAACATGTATGATTGATTCTACATAGACTACAAGAGACTGATTTTCAGATGAATATAAACAAGTGCAAGTTTTATGTTCAGAAGATCTTCTTTCTGAAACTATTGCTATTCATTGAAGAAGTAAAGATGAACTTCAGAAAAGTACAAGCAGTAGTTAAATGATCTACTTCTACAAATCTCACTCAGATGCAGTTCTTCATCGACTTCTGCAACTTCTATCAACGTTTTATAAAAAACTTTTCGAAGATTGTTCATCTTCTGATTCAACTAACTCAAAAAGAGATGATATTTGAATGAGATCAAGCTTGTCAAATGATCTTTGATCATATGAAGAAATGAATGACTGAAGTCTCTATTCTTCGTCATTTTGATCAGAATAGAGAGACTATTCTTGAAATAAACTCATTCAACTACGTCAATGATGATATACTTTCTCAATATGATGATGAAGAAACATTGCATTCAATGATTTACTACAGCAAGAATCTGAGTCTCGCTGAGTGCAATTACAAGATCTATGACAAGAAGCTACTGACAATCATTCATGTCTTCAAGCATTAATGATCTGAGCTGAAATTGACTGAGCTACTCATCAAGATGTTCATTGATCATCAAGCTTTAACATCATTAATGAAAGATAAAGAGCTAAGTAGACGTCAAATGCGCTGAATACAAAAGCTCGTCGACTTCAACTTCAAAATCATGTATCATTCAGACAAATAAAACATCAAAGTCAATGCATTGACTCGTCAAGTCAATTCAGTTTCTAGAAGTTTCAAGAATGAACAATATTGTTATCAGCAAACTACAATTCTCACGTTGAATTGAATGAAAATTGCTGATCTAAAGAAAAACATTGATGAATCAATCTATAAACAGATTCTTGAGACTAATGAGATCGACGAGAATTGTACATTACTTTGCGAAGCAATAGCAAAAGATGAAGCTCAATACAAAGATATTAAATTAAGAAATTGTCGAGTTCAGAACGAAATACTATATCAAAGTGATCTTCTATGAATTTTCTTCAATGAGCATCTTCAAATGAAGCTAATTCAAGAAGTTCATGATCAATCTTTTATTGATTATTTCGAAATTCTCAGAATGATGAAGATCATAAGAAGATACTACTATTGATCTTCAATGCAAAAGACAATAAGTCGATATATTTGAAACTGCTACATTTGTCAGCGATTAAAAACTTCTCAAGATAAATTCAATGAACTACTACATTCTTTACTTATATCTGAACAGCAATGAAAGAACATAGTCATGAATTTCATCATCAACTTATCTTTTTCGAAAGACAAAAACATCATACTAACAGTGATATGTAGACTGATCAAGAAACGACATTATATTTCTTGCTTCATTGATGACGAGAAAATCACAGCAGAAAAAACAGCTGAGCTAATGCTTCAATGAATATATCAAATACATGATTTACTTGATTTCATTATTTCAAATCAAGACTCTCAATTTATCTTCATTCTATGAAAGTCGCTTTGCAGAAGACTAAACATTAATCTTTGATTCTTTACAGTTTATCATTCTCAGATCAATGATCAAAGTAAATGAGTCAATCAGAACATCAAAAGATATCTTCAATTCTTCTGTTTATACATGCAGAATGACTGAGCTAAGCTACTATTCATGATCGAGTTCATTGATAATAATGCTCTGTTCTCAGTTATTTTCTTGATCTCTTTCTTTCTAAACAAAGACTTTCATTCTCATATGAGTTTTGAACTCAATATCATTGAATATGAAAGTTTTCATGAACGCTTGCAGATGACTAAAGTTGAGAATATATCTGAACATATGAACAAAACACTGAAGTTTGCTTGCGAGTCACTAGTCAAAACACAAGAACAAATGATGAAACAAGTCAATAAACATAAAAAAGAAGTTGATTATGAAATCAAATCAAGAGTGTTTTTGAATGAAAAAAACATCGTTACAGCGAGATCTTTCAAGAAGCTAAATGATAAAATGCTTGATTCTTTCATCAATTTAAATTTCATCGACTCTTTATATAAACTGAAATTATCAGAGTCTATGCATGTTCATGATGTATTTCATTCTGATCTGCTTCGCTCTGTCGTCGATGATCTTTTGTCTGATCAAAAGAATGAACTCTCAGATTCAATAGTGATAAATGATGAAGATGAGTGAAAAATCGATGATATATTGAATTCTCGTTGATATCGAAGATGACTTCAGTATAGAGTCAAATGAAATGACTATGACAATGATTTTAATTAATACAATACTGATGATGATGAATTTATGAATGCTCAGAAGATCATTGATGATTTTCATATTCAATACTTGAACAAATCGCGCTAATCAACAATTCAATCAATCACGATTTAGATTGAGCAATCAATTGAGTTGAGCAGAAAATACATTCATGTGAACATGAATCATTGAAGAAAAAGAGTAATGTCACGATTCTAGTTTTGTCAGACTCAATCTTCTAGTCTTGTCAGATTTATTCTCACTTCATCATCTTGACTAGTCTTTATTGAGTCTAGCGTCGACTGAGAAACACATATATGTAATCAACTTCTTTTCTGTAACTATCTTTCTTTCTTAGCATTTATCTTCTAGTTAAATGACATTCATATTGACTCATTCTATGCTGATTTCTAACACATATCTTACTGTTTTTGCATCAAGAAAATAACTTTCTTGAATGAGCTTGCGTGAATAAACTGATCTGTGCAAAGCTTTCAAATCTCAATATCAATCTGAATGAATCTTTACAATGCATTGTTGAGAATCAACTGATGCATGATTCTTGCAACGTTTGAAATTCTTCTGCGTCATGCATGAAAGATAATTTGAAAGATTCTGAATGAGTCTGTAAAAAAAGTTTTCAAAGTCATATTAAATCGAAATCATGATTCAGCTTGATGACTATTCTCTGTACAGAAGATGTCAGAATGATCATATTTGAATGAAACATGTGAATGATAAAGATGTTTATCTGAATAATACATGAGTGATGCTGTATAATTCTTATTTGACTTGTAAGTATAGTGCGCATATTAATGTTGAAATCTGCGAGTTTATACAGATCATCAAGTACGTTCATAAATACATGTACAAAGAAGAAGATCAAACAATCATGAAGTTAAAGAACAACTTGAACGAGATCACACATCATTTGAATGATTGTTATATCTTTTCAAATCAGACTGCGTGAAATCTGTTCAAGTTTTACAGTCATATCGAGAATTTTTTCATTACGCGTTTTGTTAGAAATCGATCTAGAGCAAGTCATAGAAATGTTATTTAACTAATAGATAAATGCTAAGAAAGAAAAGTATCTACAGAAAAGAACTCAATTCTTATATATGTGTTTCTCAGCTCTGTGCTAGACTCAATTGAGTTGACATCTTACACATATGATGCAGAGTTTCAATGATATCACTTCTAGATCAGATTCTCGCTAGACTCGATTAGAATGAAATCAGGCGAAGACTAGATGAAGACTAGAATTGTAATATTATCTTCTCTTCTTGACTATTCATGTTTGCATGAATGTTGTTTCTTAGTGCGCTTTTCTTGAATATTTGATATGAAAGTCATCAATCATCTCTTGAACGTTTATAAATTCGTCGTCATCAGCGTTATATCAGTTGAGATTGTTGTCATAGTTCTTTCATTTGACTCGATATTGAAGTCGTCTTTTATAGCGTTGAAAGTTCAGTATATCATCGATTTTTCATTCGTCTTCATCGTTTATCACTATTGATTTTGAAGATTCATTCTTTTGATCAGATAAAGAATCATCGACGACAGAACGAAGAAGCTCTGAATGAAATACGTCATGTATATGCATAGTCTCTGATAGTTTCAACTTATAGAATGAGTCAACAGACTCAATAATCTGAAATGAGTCGAGCATCTTGTCATTCAATTTTTTGAAAGATCTCGCTGTAATGATGTTTCGTTCATTCAGAAACATCTTTGATTCAATCTTATAATTGATCTTCTTTCTATGCTTATTAGCTTGATTCATCATTTGTTCTCGTGTTTTGATCAGAGCTTCACGAGTGAAGATCAAAGTCTTGTTCATTTGTTCAGATATATTCTTGACTTGATCAATCTGCAAGCGTTCGCGAGTGCTTTCATACTCGATAATGTTAGGTTCAAAGCTCATACGAGAATGAAAGTTCTTGTTCATGAAGAAGAGAGTCAAGAAGATGACTGATGACAAGACATTATTGTCAACAAACTCAATCATGAATAGTCACTTAGATCAGTCGTTCTGCATATATGAACAGAAGAATCAAAGATATCGCTCGACGTTCTGATTGACACGTTCGCTTTGATCATTGATCTGAAGATGATAGATGATGAACAATCGAAGAAAAATGCTCAGTCGTTTGCAAAGAGACTTTCATAATATAGAGATGAATTGCGAATCTCGATCAGATACTATGAAGCTTGATAAATTATGAGTTCAATATACTCATTGAATCAGCATTTCAGTTGTCTTTTCGACTGTGATATCTTCATCATCAATGATGCAAGAAATATAATGTCTTTCTTTCAACAATCTGCAAATGACATTCAGAATAATGTTGTAATCGTACAAATCAGATAGATCAATAATGAAGTTCATTGCTATGTCTTGTCATTGCTGTTCAGATATAGATAGAGATTGAAGCAAGTCATTTGATTTATTTCTTGATGTCTTTGAACGTTGACATACATAGCAGTTTTGAATATATCGATCTTGTTATGAACATGTCTGAATCGATCAAAGTTCAGATCTAACCCTAATCAATTTGATTAAAGCAAGTCATGATGCTATGCCTAGTTTGAACCTAGCGCATCTCTTCGAGTCATTCTCAGGACTTCTTTCAGTTGTTCAGCACTTTCTTCATTCATCTCTTTCATCATTCTTTTAGACAAACACATCTGATCTATTACATCACATCTGTATCGAGTCTAGCGCAGTCTCAAGTCATTATTTATAAAAGAGCTCGCACTCTTTCTCTTCTGTATTCTTAATGTCTTGTTATAGCTATCTCTAAAGAACAATACATACATATCAGTTCTGAGTCTCTTTGATTGAATGATCTAGGCACGATTTCAACAGATCTATCGTTTTTCGCATAGAAGATTAATAGTAATTTCGCTTTATGATCTTCACTGTTCTAAGAATTTCAGAATGATCAATCAACGATTGATCATATATCTCATGAATCAGATTTATTTGTAGAAGCTTGTTGAACGAGATTCATAGCTGACTATCATGATACAAGATTTCATTCTGAGTTCAACAATTCTTCAATTTGATATCTTCATATTGTGTCTCGTCTCTTGTTATTGCTTCGCGAAGTAGCGTACAATTCTCATCGATTTCATTAGTCTCAAGAATCTGTTTATAAATTAATTGATCATTATTCTTCTCTAGATCAGCGATCTTCATTCAATTCAATGTCAAAATAGTAGTTCTTTGATATTAAATGCGTTCATCGTCAAAATCTCTAGACACGAAGTCAACTCAATGAGTTAATGTATTGATCTTAATGTTCTGTTTATCAGATTAATACATTATCTTGAAGTTGAAGTCAGCTAGCTTCTGAACTCAGCGCATTTGATGTCTGCTCAGCTCTTTATCTTTCATCAATGAAGTGAGCACTTGATGATCGATGAACATCTTGATAGAAATGTCAGTTAGCTTCAGTTCGAGTCGTCAGTGTTCAAATGCTTGAATGATGATCAGAAGTTTTTTATCATATATTTTGTAGTTGCATTCAGCAGAAGACATGTTCTTGCTATAATTGACAATTGAATGTAAAACATCTTCATCATCATATTGAGACAGAACTTCATTGTTGACGTAGTTGAATGAGTTGATTTCAAGAATAGTCTCACGAGTTTGATCAAAGTGACGTAGTATAAAAGTCTCGATCATACATCTCTTCATATGATCGAAGACAATTTGACAGACTTCATTTCATTCAAATATGATCTTCTTTTGAGTGAATTGAATCATTGAACGAACAATCTTCGAAAAGTTCTTGATGAAGCGTCGATAGAAGTTGCAGAAGTCAATGAAGAACTGCATCTGAGTGAGATTATTGAGTGTAGATCAATCAACAATTGCTTGCATCTTTCGTGAATTCATCTTAAGTTTCTCGATTGACATCAAAAGTTCTAAAAAGATGATTTTCTGAACATGAAACTTGCATTTATCGATGTCTATCTGTAGATCAGCTTCTCGTAGTCTATTCAAAATCAATCATACATGTCGCTTGTGTTTCTTCAAGATCTTGCTGTAGATGATAATGTCATCTAGATAAATCTGACAAAACTGATGTAAATATTCAAACAACACGTCGTTCATATAATGTTAATAGAATGTTGATTTGTTGATTAATTCAAAGAGCATTACATGATATTTGTATGAGTCGAAGAAGATAATGAAGATAGTCAAATCTTCACTATCTGAGTGCATGTGTAGCTTGTTGAACGTGACAATGATGTTCAATCAAGTCAGATACTTGCTTTCTTGTATACAAGCGAGAATCTCGTCTATCAATGACAAAGAATAGTGATCTCATTTGATCAAAGCATTGAGCTTTCTGTAATCAACGCAGAAACGCAGACTTTCGTCTTTCTTTTCAGTGAACAAGATGAGCGAGACGTATGATGCAAAGCTGAAGAAAATGAATTCTTTGTTCAGATGTTCAATCAGATACTTCTTTATCTTCTGAAGCTTGTGATTGAACATCTGATATAATCTGCTTCGCGAAGATGTTTCTTCATCAATCAACTCAATTTTGTGATCATAGAAATGATGCAATGATAGCTGATTGATCATTGCTCGATCGAAGACATCTAAATAGTCGTGATATTTAAAGAAGAGCTTGATCTTAACTTGCTTGAGAACTTTAGCATGAGAAAGCTCATGCAGATTTACTTCTTCAGACTTGTTTTCAACTGTAGTTATGAGTTGATCGATTTTCAAAACAATAACAGCAAAGATCTTGACATCTGATCGTTTGACTAACATTCTATATGCAACTGTCTCTATCATGAATATGTTGATTGAACTGAAAGCTGATTTTGAACTGAACGTTGATTTAGAGTTGACGCTAAGCGAAACTACTTCAAGCGATTTTGACTGTTTGATCATTTTAACGAACTTCTCTTTTGACTGATCGAAAGAGAGTGATTTCTGACTGAGTTGAGAAGTAACGAAAGTGAAGAATCTTCTCAGTATATGAGTAGAAGTCAAGCTCTTCTGTTTCGTGATTATTCTATGACTTGAGAGTAGAACAATCGATTTCTGACTAGAAGTGAAATTCGAAAATTGAAGAGAATTGATTTGCATATTTATTACTAGATCGATTTTGTTCATTCATGTTTTTTCAAGAATCATTTAATGTTGATTTAATCGAGTGATCAACATAAAAGCTGTGTCAATCGTATGATCTTGAACAGTCAGGTTCAAATAGATGACATGAGTAATGAGTTTCTTAGCATAATGATTGTCAAATTCTCGAATTGACTTCGCTTTGATCAAAGTCAAAGACTTGATTTGCAACTGATCATAAACAATCTGTGCAATCACTTTATCAATGAATGAATAGTCAGCAGTTTCGATGTCTATCAATGACTTCAATGAGTAACTAATTTCATTGCTAGAAAGTATACATTCAATAATCAAAGATTCAGAAGCAAAAGAGTCATCTGACATGCTCATCGTTGAAGAAATTAACACATCTTTCATCACGTCTTTGATGAAAGTCTCTAGTTTTTTGCCTCGCTATCTTTGAAAGAAGACATTTTCTCATTCTCTTTATTCTTTGAAATGATGATTTCATGTAGACGAGAGATGAAAGTTCAAGAAGCAGAAGTATCAATCTTGTTTTGAGAACAGTTCTTTGACAAGTGACTTGAGATCTTGCAAGTATAGCAGATGATAGACGATCTTGCTGACTCAGAGATAGAGAAGATGATAGACTTAACATAATTGATTATCAAAGTTGTTACTGACAATGAAGTAGCAGCACATTTATCAGATACGATCGTGACTTTGATGATGACAGTGATGATGACAGTGCGAAGCTGACTGCGTAGCTGATAGTTGACTCGCTGTTTATTATTCACATCTTGAAGAAAGATCTTGAGACAATGAAGTGAAGTGAAGTCTTCAAGACATACTGACAGAGCATTCTGCAAGCGATCATTAATCTTATTTTGAAGATCATTCATCAGAATGCAATCATTGTAGTCTAAATAGCTGAATAGCTTCATAAAGTTGAAGTAAAAGATGTTGAAGAGCTTGTCTGCTTGTCTCAGAGCGTTGTACTTGCAACGACACTTTTGATTCTTATTCTGATTCTCGTAGATTTCTTCTAAATGCTTGAGTAGCTCGTAGATCGAGATGTAGAAATGCAAAGCATCATGATGACGTCAAGCGAAGATATGCTTAGCAGCATCATCTTCTAGTCTAGATATCACATAAACAATGCAGATAGTCTCATCAACAAAGTGATCGACATTTGTCTGAAGCTTGTCATCTATTTTGATTCTTCAGCTATTTCATGTTGATTCATGTTGAAATCATGTCTAGAATCTAATCACACTGCAGCAAGATAGTGCGTAGCTGAATAGAATATTTGATCAATAAAGATAGCTATAACTAGAAAACTAAGAATACAGAAGAAAGAAGACAGTTTCGAGCTGTATCTATAGTAGAGTGAACAAAGAAACGAAGTAGTCGATTTGCTAAAGCTTGAATAGATGAAATGTTTCAGCATATTTCAATTCAAAACATTGTTGTTTCTTGTTCACATATTGAAATTTCTAGAGTCTATTGACTAAACTCTATTCAATGTCAACACACTTCGTAACATTACTTTCTTCTCTTTAAAAGTCATGTTTCTATGACTTGTAGTGTAGTTCATAGCATTGATGTAGAGCTTGACGCTCGTCTTTCTATCAATCTTTCTATTGATCTTTCAATTCAACTCGTCAAATGTTTATTGTAGCAGACTCACTATGTGAAATAGAATGATTATTGAAGCAGACTCACTAGTTGCATGTGAACGCGAGATAGATCGATTCACTGATAGATTGAGCAATGAGAGTAGATAGATCATTGCATTGACGAAGAGTGTCATTGAAGCAGACTCACTAGTCAACTTGCTCATCAAAGAGATCAACTTTCGACTTGTCATTGTAGCAGACTCACTATTTGCACATGAATGTAGAATCAGATTCACTGATAGATAAGACGATGAGAATAGATAGATCATTGCATTGACAGCGTCTTTATAGCAGACTCACTAAATTGATCTGAATTTGAATCGAGTTGAATCAAATTTGATGACACAAATTATTTTAACTCGACTGATTCACAAGCTTTTTGAGAAAAGAAAGAGTGTTTGTGATTCTCTAGCAATCAATGATCATATGTTTTCGTTGATTTTATTGATCGAGTGAATCAATGTTATTGAATGAGCGATAGATTCTCTAGCAATTCAACGATCATATGTTCTCGTTGATTCTATTAATCTTCTGATGTTGTTCTGTCTTTCAATGTCGTCGATCATCAGATAAACAAATTTCTTTATACTCATTTCGTTGTTCATCAAGTAGCTTGAATGAGTAATGAAATCGATATTATGTGATAAACGAATTCTTAGTTTAATGTTGAAATCGTGCCTAGAATCTAATCACACTGTAGCGAGATGATGCGTAGCTGAATAGAATGTTTGATCAATAAAGATAGCTATAACTAGAAAACTAAGAATACAGAAGAAAGAAAATAGTTTCAAGCTGTATCTATAGTAAAGCAAACAAAGAAGCGAAGTAGTCGATTTGCTAGAGCTTGAATAGATGAAATGTTTCAGCATATTTCAATTTGAAACATCATTGTTTCTTGTTCACATATCGAAATTTCTAGAGTCTATTGACTAAACTTTATTCAATGTCGACACGCTTCGTAACAATTCATCTTCGTCAATGAATATAAATGAGTTCAAAAACTTGAAAGACTTGTGATGATCATTATCAAATAGAGTGAATGATTCACGTCGAGTATGATTCTCGATAAATTGACGAGATAGAGATTTCGTAGAAACTTGAGATTCAGTAGACTGATGAGATCAAGACTGATTCGCTGAATGTGATACTTTTTTGAGTTTATTCTTGAGATTCAACATCTTCTCTCAATAGCGTTTGTTTGTCTCTTCTAGAGTGTTTATGATCATCTGTTTAATCTCTAGTTGATTCAATCTCTTGTCATGTTTGACTTGAACAACGATTCACTGCTCGTTCAGTTTCAAAGTCATGTCTCGTTGATCTCTTAACTCGATCAACATCTTGATGATCTCGTTCAACTGATCATGAGCTCATTGATGAAGTTGTTGACTCATGTTGATGTCTCATGAGATAGTGACATTCTGAGATTCAGCTGAAGCATCGAAAGAAATAATGAAAATGCGTCTGCTAGCAGTGCTTCTAAGCAGATGAGCTGTTCGTGACTCGACTGATTCAAAGTCGCGTGTCATTGTGAGAAAGATAGATAGATAAATTTGATTGTGATAAAGTTGAGTGATTGATTTGATAAATTTGAGTAAATTTGAAGATGTGTTTTGATGAAAGTAATTCAAAGAATTTCTTGCGAATTTTCTGAATAGAAGTAGATTATTTCGTATCATCTACACGTCAATAGCAGAGTAGTTGATTAGCATTTATCTACTGTTAGAAATCGATCTAGAGCGAGTCATAGAAATGTCATTTAACTAATAAATAAATGCTAAGAAAGAAAAGTATCTACAGAAAAGAACTCAATTCTTATATGTGTATTTCTCAGCTCTGTGCTAAACTCGATTGAGTTGACGTCTTACACATATGATGCAGAGTCTCAATGATATCATCTCTAGATCAGATTCTCGCTAGACTCGATTAGAATGAAATCAGATGAAGATTAGATGAAGACTAGAATCATAACATGTTTGATCATGCATTTTTCTGATGAGCAATTGATGTATTTTTCGAAGAATGTCACAGCGAAACAGATACAAATCATTCTGAACGAGATTGAAACAACGCTTACTGCATGATTTTAATATAATCAACAACATTTGAATGAATGTGCACTTCTGTATTAAGAGTTTTCAACTCATTACATTTATCAGTTGAAAAGAGAACAATGATGCTGAACATTGAAATAATAAGATACGACAATTGATCATATGTATCATTTCATCTCGATGCAGAGAGAAAAACATTATCTATGACTTCTTTTAACAACTGTACGAGACGCTCAAAGCTTTGATGATATACACACTGTTAATGAAGTACTACATCTCACTTATTGCTTCGTCTGTACTGTTTTGCGTCTGCTTGAAGATGATGACGAGTGAGTTAGTTATTTCATCGAGATCATACATTTCTTTACAAATTCATCTTTACGAAGTTTGTTCATGATCGCTCTGATGCACAGTGATCTTGCAAATTCATGTGCATTATGAGAGAGATTTCATATCGATCTCTGCAATGATTTACCTCATCATATGCATGAATTTTCTTTCATATTAATTGATTTCAAGAATTTACATCTTGATTATAAATTATATTTGATTGCAAAGATGCTGCAACAACATGATAAGACTCTTGCAAATTTTAATCTGTTTGCATTGATCTTGAATTGATTCAATAATATTGTTTCTTCTCTGATTTTTACAGAGCTTGAGTATGATCAGATTAAATAAATCAGATTATAAGATGCAAAGATTGCTCAATTAAATGAGAAACAGCATCAAGTCTTGAACAGTATCATTTCAATCATTACAGACTTGTTCAAGACTGCACATTTTTTCATTCATGACTTTGCAAACATTGAAAAAACATTTCTATATAAGTGTCTGTGTCATCACTTTCAAATGCAGACAAAGATCATTCTGTGCATGATCTTCATGAGCATTGCAGCTCAGTTACTGCTCAATGAAAGAACATCACATTCTTGTTTCAAGATTTTCATCATTTGTCATGATATATTCATCTGTTTTATCATTGCACACTCAGAGCTTGTCAATTTACTGAAATGCATGATTTTGATCATATAAGATGAGATTTCTATGCAGCACAAGCATAACTTCATGATCATTAATGCATCTTTGTGTAACATTCTGTTATGAGCATATCAAGACTGAACAAGACTGAAGCTTTAATCAATTTGCAATGCACGCTAGCGAGTACTCTGCATAATAATTAAAGTTAATCAATGATCTAGATCTGACTCAGATTTGACTCAGATATGACTCAGCATCTTTTTTCTTTTCTAGCATCTTCTAATCAACTTCTATTATCTTCTAAATAAACATACTTTTTTGTGTCATAAACATCTTTTGAATCAACATCTTTCTTGTGTTTCAACACGTCTTCTTTGAGACTAGCGTCGATCTGAGTAACTACTATATAGAGTGTATTCTTCTTATCTTTTGTATCTTCTTTCTTCTGTATTCTTAAAGTCTTAGTTATAGCTATCTTTATTGATCAAACATTCTAGTCACGCATGCACTCTGATTAGTTTCTAAACACGATTTCAACATTACTTTAAGAATTCGTTAATCACATGATACTGATCTTTATACTCATTCAAATTCACTCGACTGATAATGAAACGAGTATAAAGAAATTTGTGTATCTGATGATCAATGACATCGAAAGATAAAACAACATCAAGAAATCAATAGAATCAACGAGAACATATGATCATGTGATTGCTAGAGAATTTATCGCTCAGTCAATAGCATCAGTTCAAATCAATTAATAGAATCAATGATAAAGAATCTTCATTGATTGCTTGAGAGTTACAAAAAAATTCTCTCAAATCAGCAACACTCTTCTTTGAAGATTAAACACTTTAACAAACAATCTCACTATTTACTATTGAGCATTATCATTCACTTGATCATCAAAATCTTCATCATGATTCGATCATCTGTGAATACTCAACTTGATTTCTGTTGCGATCGTGCACTTCGAGTTAATCTAACATAGATCGTGTCAGACTATCATAAACTAGTATAGAGCTGAGATTGACACGCTAGCAATCTAGCGTGCCTTCGTGAGTAAAACTCACGACGTGTTGCATCTTCTTTCTTCTTCAGCTTTGAACTTCTAGTTAGAATACATTCATATGATTCACTCTATGCAAACTCATAACAGAAATAGTATCAATGAACTTCTTCATTCTCTATCAATTTCACAGAAACGCTGAAAAGATATAACTATGAACTTCATCATTGAGCTATCTCTATCAAAAGATTATAACGTCATTTGCACAGTCATATGTTGTTTCATCAAGAAACGTCACTATGTCTTCTGTCATTGAAAAGATAATGACATTTCAGTCGAAGAAATGATTTGAATCATGCTATGAAACGTCTATTGACTTCATGATCTATCTAGTTCTATTGTTTCAAACAGAGACTTTCAATTCATATTCACAATGTAACAAAGTCTTTGTAAACGACTAAGAATCACAGCTAATTTATCAACAGTTTATCATTCTGAGATCAATGATCAATTGAAATGAGCTAATCAAGATGTTGAACGCAAATTAAGAATTTACTGCAATTACATGCAAAACAACTGAGCAAAATGATTATCAATGATAGAATTCAGCAAGAATTTCAATATCTTCTCAATCATCTCAATGACTTCATTCTACTTCAATAAGAGTTTTCACTCACGAATGAGTTTCGATTCAGATACAACTAACTACGAAACTACTTGTGAGTGTCTTGAAGCTAGAAAAGCAGACGATATTGTCATTCAAATGAAAGAGCTTCTTATCTTTGATCATCAGCAATTGAAAAAGATGAAGCAGATCATCGAAGCTCAGATCAATAAACATAAACGAGATGTCATTTATGAAGTAGACGACTGAGTTTGATTATTCTTTAGAAACATAAAGACAATTAAATCATGTAAGAATTTGAAAGACAAACAGCTAAAATCTTATCAAATCACTGTCAAAGTTGAAATCTTCTATCATCTTCATTTATTGATAAGCATGAAGCAGCTGCATTTGATGTTCAGTTCAAAGCTATTACATTCTTGTTTCGATGATCTTTTATCAGAACAGCATTCAGAATCATCTAGATCTCTCACTATCGAAGATGATGAGTATTGAAAAATAGATGACATTTTGAACTCTAGACGCTATCGAGATCGAATACAATACAAAGTCAAATGAACGAGACTAAATCAAAACAACGAATGATACTATGTCAACAAAGAAGAATTCAAGAACTCAGAAGAAGTTCTAGCTGAATTTCATAAGCTCTATTCAGACAAGTCACACTAAATTGAAAAACAGTGGAAAAAAATTTGCGTTTCATTTGTTCTATTCATGCAAACATGAATTTTCAAAGAGAAAAGTAATGTTACGAGCATATCAAGACTGAACAAGACTGAAGTCTTAATCAATTTGCAGTGCACGCTAGCGAGTACTCTGTGTAATGATTAGAATTAGTCAATGATCTAGTCAAGATCTGATTTAGATCTGACTCAAATTTGACTCAAATATGACTCAGCATCTTTTTTCTTTTCTAGCATCTTCTAATCAGCTTCTATTGTCTTTTAGGCAAACACACTTCTTTGTGTCACAAACATCTTTCAAATCAACATCTTTCTTGTGTTTCAACACGTCTTCTTTGAGACTAGCGTCGATCTGAGTAACTACTATATAGAGTGTGTTTTTCTTGTCTTTTGTACCTTCTTTCTTCTGTATTCTTAAAGTCTTAGTTATAACTATCTCTATCAATCAAACATTCTAGTCACGCACGCACTCTGATTAGTTTCTAGACATGATCTCAACACATTCTGCAGTTCAGCAATGTATTTGATAAAATATTTGTAATTCTTGAGAAAGACTTTGCACAAATCACTTTCGTGATTTCATAAGAAAATCGATCAGTGCAGATCAATGTCAGCATTTGCAGCTTCTGAATCTGAAATCATCTAATCATGCTGAAACTGCATTGAAACATGTGAATTCAATCAAGTCTGAACAATCAGTAATTTGTTGAGTGAATCAATTGTATATCATATGATTTCGATTTCTATGATGTCAGATCTTTATCATTCATGATCATTTATTGATCATGTATATTCTTTGCATGATCTTGTGCAAGCTCATACATCTTTTGATTTCTTCAGAGACAGAACGATACTGTGCTTTCACAATGACTTCATTAATTTGTTGAATCAACAGATTATGAACGACTTTTTTGAATCTGCACAACTGTTCATGTTGATTGATATGATTGAAAACAATGACGTCGAAAAGATTGAGAATATTAGTACAAAGTATTTGCAGACTCTTGAACTCTCTGAATTTCTTTTATCACAGATGTATCTTAAGATAAAAGCTTCAATTATGTTACTACGTAATCTGCATTTACATGAAAGAATGTGTAATAATACTCAATTGATTATTACACATCTGCATTGAAACTGTATTGAAGATTGCATCTTGAAAAATGAGTTTGACAAAGACATATGATTGATTTTGAGAATTAAGTTAATCAGTAAGAAAGATGACTATTCATGAGTTTTATTATGCAAGCAGTTTTCTATTCATCTTTGCTTTGCAATGATCATTAACAAGTCACAAGAACAATTGCTGTTGATTGTAAATATAAATCTTTCTTTATTTTGTTTCAGTCATGAACAATTATATGTTGCACTGTCTAGAGTCACAAATGTATGAAGATTATTAATTCTGTTTCATCTTTTTAAAAATTAATGTATTAATAATGTAGTTTATTCAGAGATTTTGTTATTATAAGTATGATTGAACTGTAGTTTTCATTTCTGTATAATGTATTAAATCACTGTTACGTTGAATTCATCTTTTTACAGCTCAGCACTAATGACTTTACATCACATCACAAGTAATTATTAGTCTGTATAATCTTTGCATTGAGCTTTTTGACTAACTACAGAACTTTATGAGCTAGCTATTGCTGCACACAGCAATGACATGTTTTGTCACAGATTTATATTGAATTGAAATTCATCACACTATCTTGCATCTAGACATTATCATTTGCACAGACTCTTACTTCTCTTCATTGATGCAGTACTTCTCTTCAAGACTTGTGAACAGAAATTTCATGAATCAAAAAGTTAATACAATGATCTTTGCTTGATTTGCAAAAGTATTGAATATATTGAAAAGTTGTTTGAATAAATCAAAGATCATGTTGAATTCATCTATTGAGTCAATTTCTGAAGCTTTGTGCTTCTTCATAAAAGCTGTACAAATTAGTAAAGTCTTTTCACTATTGATATGAGTTCTTACTGTTGAGTTCAAATTCTGCATGTACTACTTTCTTGTCTTTATTCTTGATGAGTTTTGAAATATATTTATGTTCGACTTTGATCTGATCTATACAGATCAGCACATTATCAAACTTATTTATACAAAAGTTGTACATACTCAACATTAAACTGCATTGACTTACTTCTTCTTCTGAGATCAGACAGATTGCGCACATCTCTTCAAAAAGCTTTGCAAAGAATCTACAGCTTTGAAACATGCTTGAGTCATTTTTGCAGATTCTGCACACATCTTGATCTCTGTAAAACAGTTTTGCATGACTCTGAAGAATGATTTTCTGTACTATGTATTCACGTTTAAAGTTCTGTACAGATCAACAATATTCAGCGCATACTCATATAAATCTGTACATACAAAGAATTTCAATTCTTTGCTGACTCAATTATGATGAAGCTCGATGTCACGTAGCAAGAACTGTGCAGCTACGTGCATGATTTTATGAAAGCAGACAGATTTTCGACAGCACTTTTTTGTCAATACTAATATCTCATGTTTCTTTTTTGTATCGAGCAATTCAGTTGTTGTATCAACGTGTTCAACAAGTTTGTACGAGTCTGCATCAGTTTTCGACAGTATTTCTATCTTGAAATCATCATTGAGAATCATTGCAAAGTTGTACAAATTTGTATGTTAGAGTATTGTTATGAAAGAATTTGTTCAGTTGTAAACAGTTCTAGAAAACTTGTATCGATTAGTAAAGCTGTGCACATCTTGATACAGATCAATTCTAGAAGTTGAAAAAACATGTAACTGTCTGCGCAATACAGCACAGAACAGCACAGAATCAATACAGATAGATTACATGTTTAATCAGATATGTAAAGACTTGAAGAGATTGAGAGAAGTGATAGAACTTTGTTAAGTTAGCAATTGATCTGAATAGATCAGTACAACTTTATACATCTCTACAAAGTCTTCTAAAATTCAAAAGTCAAGAAAATCTTTGAAAATTTCAAAGCTGTAGAAAGCAAAGCTCTGCAGTTACTGTTAACTGTCTTGAAGCTTTCACGTAAGAACTGTACAATTCAGTACAGTACTAGAAAAGAAAGATAAACACTTGCACAAAGCTGCAAGCTCATGTGAACATCAGTACATAGTGATACATAGAAGCGAAGGTCTGTACAGAGATATCATTACATGTCTGTACAGATAGATCTGTAAGAACTTATCGGAAGAGTTGTTGTAAAAGTTACGTTTGAAAGGTGCGGTAGAAACAAACTTATGTTCAGAGTCAATCTCATGATTCATCGCAGCAATCTCAAATTCACTGCAAATGACCGTACTGAACAATACATCACAGTAAATACTTTTCCATACATGCTATTTAGGCGTAAAGGCAATTTCCATCGGAAATGGCGACCCCCTCGTAGCCAGTACGGAGTAGGTCCTCGTCATACCTGGGCTTTTTACGCCCTTCCTTAGGTCCCAATCAAAACAGCCTATTGACCTTGTAAAGTTGTAAGCTCGGAGACACCGAATCAGTATACTGCTAAGGTATCGACTCGAAGGTACCAGTCAACAAGCTGGGATTACCTGAAAGCAGAATCCTAATAATGTCGCCAAGACAGAGAAAGCCTTTGACACCTCTACATCTGTATCTCTATTCATATCTTCTCTCTGCTGTCGTTCACATAGCCTTGCAACGTCGTGTGCGTGTGGCGTTGTTAACAAGCTTCATGTCCAAGCAAAACTCACTGATGCCGAGATATTGTTGACTCGTTGCCGTCTGGGCTTGCTTCCCCTGTGAAGATCACATTACATGGGCGTGCACGCCTTACATTTGTAGAGCTTTGCTCTTATAGATAAAGTAGCGCACATGGATTACCGCTTTCCTTGTGACGCCATCTTCGTTGTTGCTTCCTCAGGGTTTTCTTTCTATCGCTCCTCTCCTCACCTCCATGTTGATTACCCTCGACATTCTCTGAGCATTGCAGTAATACAAGAGCTTCTACACCATTAGCTCGCGGCCTCAGCAATGTCGGGTGGTCTAGGCGGTGGAGTGCCAGCTTGCGCAGGATCCCCGATCTCAACGTCTACCGTCACAGCAACAGTCGTCCAAGATTCTGCGTCTTTGGTCCACTAAGTAGGTCCCATCACTATCAGTGACCTCTGTGGAAATTTTGAGGTCGAAATTTTCATTATTGCAGCTACCAGCACATCTTCGAGCAGCCCGGCTACTAGCTCAAGTATCATCAGTGCTGTGCCCACCACGTCCACCAGCAGTCCATCTGTAAGTGCGAGTTAAACGCCAGCCACAGTCGTCGCCACCAACAATTCGGCTGCCTCTGCCAGTAGCGCAAACCCTATCACTAAGCCTTCCACTGTCACCGTCACCGTTAGCACCTCCTCCGGCGCTGTTTCGCCGTCATTTAATCCCACAAGTTCCTCTTTACAACCAGCCAGCACAAGCACCTCCACCCCACAAGCGTCATCCATAACCTCGCCCTCTTCTCAGTCGAGTACATTCCCCACCTCACGGGCATCAGCCATAACTACGCCCTCATCTCAGCCGACTACGCTCTCCACCAGCGCTCGCGCCTCTGCCCAAGGAGCAAGTACAACTTTAGTTTTAGCGTCTGCATTCCCAACACTTATACCCCCAATTCAGCCTGCCATCAGCACTGGCGCTAAAGCTGGCGTCGGCGTCGGCGTCGGCCCAGGCCTTTTTCTCCTAGCAGCGCTCTTCCTTTGGTTCTTGCTCCGCATACGACGTCCATGCCAAAGCCAACCACAGCCGTTTGCCAACGGGCACGACTGGGATGGAAAAGACCTGGGCGCTTCAGACCTGCAGCAGCAGTTCAATGGTGAGAAGAGAAGATTTCAGCCACGAGTTGGTGAGTTGGATGGGCAGCCATTAGACGGTGTCAGCGACAGCCTTCGCCTGATAGTGGGAAGGAAGCGGTGATGGGGAAAGTACATGAAACGCAAGCACCAGCAAAGGAAGCAAACGAATTGCATGGAAGGCAAATACCATTGAACGAAGCGAACGAATTGCATGGGTAGCGTCTGTGGCGAAGCGAGGACTAGCAAATATGATCAATATAATGACTTTGTAGAGGAAAGACGAATCTTCTAGAGCGGTTATGCAGATGGGAACCAATGATCCTTGTGATGCGACTGCTCTCATGAGAGTACCCTGGCGATAGGGAACCAGGGTAGAAATAGTTGCGTCGTAATGTGTAAAGCAAGCGGTGGTGCTGAGTAGGAATAAGTACTTCGAGTATGCACCATCACCGATGAGGACCTACGAGGTAATCCCAAGTGGGGGGTTTACATGAAGGGATTGGTACGACTTTCATAATGTTGTTCGATTCCTACTCAGTATTTGAGCATCTAACACAGTAAGCAGACACATCTTTTTCTCTAACCTCGATTCGTCAATATCCTCCATTTCTCTTTCCCCCTTCTTGACCGCTGGAGACTGAAGAAAATACACGCAAACCCCTATGCGTTCATAGGCACGATATGATCTCGAGGTGTCATAAACTAAAAAGAAAAGGATCATCACAGAGCATCATTGCCGTTGCAGTTTGCATGCACAGAATGTTAGGATAAAACACAAAGAAGGATGAGAAGCTGGGTGCTTGAGGCTCTGCTGTATATCAAGGAGTGATTCAGAACGGCCTCCTAATGTCCGGCTGGTGCTCGTTGATGCATCTTTCCAGCCTTTTGAGACATTTATCTAGGCGGCTTTCGAGACTATAAGGTGCTCTTGGAACCTTAAGGACGTCTACATGATTTTCAAAACCTGATATTATACCGTTGTTCGACGCTTCAATCATCAAAATCATGGTTTTGACATATATGTTCCCGATAATCGTTCTCCTACGGACGTATTTGGTATTAGTGCTAAGTCAGGAGAAGTGCTTGAGAATGCTACAGCTCGCATCATGTGAGAGGCCCCTTCCAAGTTTACCTTACGGAGTATTGTAGCATGCGTCAGACTCTGCAGAGTGGGGCCCGCAACTCTTTATTTAATTCGACGACAACGAGGCAATACAGTGTGCAGGAAGGGCTTGAACTATGGATGAGTAATCCTTGGCATTCGGTTCTCGAGGTAGCTGAACATGATTGAATGACGGGTGAGAACCATTGATAAGCACAAACAGGGGAATGGCTGGCTCACACCAACCCATCATGCGGTTCCAAAGCCGGGAACGCCAGAGATACTGCATATGCAGCTTGAATAATCTTTGAATCTACTAGTTTAGCCCCATGATCGAAACATCTCGAGCATAAATATCGCATCTTCCCATCTTACGGATGAGACTGGTACTAGGGATAAAAAAACACATCTTGTGAAATGGTTTGCCTGTACTGATTGGCCCATCTGCTTCTAACTCTCTTTCTTGTTGGATCGGACTCGTTAGGATGGACATGTCAACCATTTTCTCTCATCCTTCTAAAGGATATATTGAACTAGGTTATATTCTTCTAGCATTTCTGATATATCTTTTGAGTCTGGGAATTTATCGGTTGTTTCTCAGCCCTATTGCGCACTTTCCAGGCTCAAAAATCACCGCCGTAACAGGCTGGTATGAGACCTATCTTGACGTCTACAAAGGGGGCCAGTTCACCTTCCAGATTGAAAAATGGCACCAGCGGTATGGTAAGTAGACACTTAGAGAATATCTTGTGGGTTTTGGCTGAAGTAAGGTCCCAATTGAAGGACCGATTATCCGGATCAACCCATGGGAAATACACATCGCCGACCCAGACTTTTACGATATAGTGTATTCGTCCAAAAACCGATTTGACAAAGTCGAGCAGTGGAAGTATCGCTTCGGCGTACCCTTAGCAACGGTCGATACAATTCCCCATGACCATCATCATCGCCGCCGTACCGCCATGAGCCCCTTTTTCTCCAGGCAGAGAATCCTTGACTACAGCCCCTACATCCAAGCCCGGGTCGACAAACTTTGTACAAGATTGATCAAACAATATAGCGGGACATCGAGAGTTGTCTGTTTGAATGATGTGTGGGCTACCTTGACGTCGGACGTGATTAACTATTATTTGTTTGGGCTTTCATACAACTTTCAAGACTATCCTGACTTTGTCGCCCCATTCACCACTTCAATCACGTTATGGGTCATTTCCCTTGGTTTCTCTCTTTGCTACAGTCCGTACCCGATGCCCTGGTCGGAATCCTAAATCCGGCAATGAGACCGGTATTCAAATACCAGGCCGTACGTTGCGCTATCTCTCTGTAGAATCTGTACCTCTTAATTCGCAAATAGTACTTTACTTATCTGAATAATAGGAAATCTCCGCACTGATCCGCAAAGTACGCAAGGGAAATAATGACAACCATGAGAAAGAAAGTCACAAGACCATCATCGATGAGCTTCTCCAGTCCGATTTACCCAAGGAAGAACTCTCCCACGA
>JAABUS010003767.1_pt1 | contig 23623 bp, 21 predicted proteins | sample 5560161 | NCBI WGS metagenome assembly JAABUS01 (sample SAMN10711885, study PRJNA513376) | rock metagenome | isolation source: Antarctica rocks | place: Antarctica: Victoria Land, Trio Nunatak nord | collected 2016-01-04
ATCTCGGCACCTGCCTGGCCCGGGTCACCCTGGTCGCCGGAATCCTCTCCATCGGGGAGGATTCCGGGAGGATCGCCAGGCGAGGTCGGACCAGGCTGGGAACGGGCTGGGACCGATCGTGAGTTGCGCCCGGTGCGAGGAACGTGAGTATCTGACGATCACGGCGGCCGCGACGGCAGGCATTCAGGGTCGAGTCGGGCATCTCACCCCAACCGATCACGATCGGGAGGTCGCGGATCGACCGGCTCAGCGACGGACGCGGTAGCGGATATGGGTGGCGTCCGGTGTGTCGATGACACCAACGATCGCCAGCTCGACGCGCGCGGGCAAGATCTCGAACAGCCGCCGGCCTCTACCGAACAGCACCGGGATCTGATGGATCTGCAATTCGTCCAGCACCCCGGCTTCGAGCGCTCGTTGCGCCGTGTACGCGCCGTGTACCATCACGTTCGCGTCCCCGGCGGCGGCCTTTGCCTGTGCCATCGCGCTGGCGATCCCATCGTTCACGTACGTCACCAACGGATAGTTCATCACCGAGGGACCGGGTGGCCGGTGACTGGGCACGAAGATCGGGACACCGTGATGATCACCGCCCCAGTGATCGACCTGCTCCACGGTTCGCCGGCCCGCCAGGACCGCGCCGGTCGCCCTGCCTTCGTCCAGAAACTGTCCGGCCACTCCGACCCCTTCGGACAGCGGGAAGGACTCCTCGTCCGGGCTGAACCCCAACCAGTCGTGCAGCCGCATGAAGCCGTCGCCCCCGGGGTTGTCTGGTTCGTCGTTCGGACCCGCGATGTACCCATCGAGGGATATCGACATGTAGAGCACTGATGTGGACACTTCGACCTCCTGTGGTCTCGATTCGAACGGGTTTCCCCGTGTCATGCATCCAGTTGTGGACCCGGCAAGGCGGCATCTCTCGTTGGGCTCGGGCTTCAACCAGCTCGGGAAGGGCGGCGTCCAACCGGAGCCGCGGCTCGATCGTTGAGAGCACACGCCATCAGGCGGCTACCGGCGTGTAACTAAGAATGATCAGGCCGCTGTCACGGACGGTGGTGCCGGCGAGGGAGAATCTGGTCTGGATCGCGTCTCGGTAGAGCAGGTCGTCCGGCCTGGCCCTGCCGGAGAGGACGGGATGCAGCCACAGCCGAAACTCGTCCAGCAAGCCGTTGTCCAGCAGCAGGCGCGTTACGGGGCCGAAGCCGTACTGCAGGATGTTGGCGCCCGGTTGCGCTCTTAGCGCCCTGACCTCGACGGCGACGTTGTCACTGATGACCGTCGTGTTGTTCCACGTCGGGTTCTTCAGCGTCGTGGAGACGACGTATTTGCGGATGTCGTTCATCCGGTCCGCGAACCCGTCCGTCCCGGCACGCGCACTCCATGACGGGGCAAAGCCTTCGTAGGTCAGACGCCCCATGATGAGGGCGTCGCAACTGAAGAGCTGTTCGGTCGCGGCGGCCATGTCGACATATGGCATGTGCCAGTCGTGCATGTTCGAGATGTCGCCGTCGAGCGTCATGTAGGTCGCACTGATGATCCTGCGCATCGCTGCTCCTCTGGTACCTGTCCTGACGACGTGCGTCACGAAACGAGCGTCTCCGCTGCCTGACCCCGGCTAGCTCGTGGCTGGGACGCCCTCGGCGAGCAGCTCGTCGAGTCGTTCGAACTGGCTGGTCAAGCCCTCGACGACCCCCATCTCCAGAACCTTCTTCAGGTCCTCTTCGCTGGCGAAGTCAGTCACGATCGTCAGGGTCGTCCGACCGCCGTCCTCGGTGAACGCGACGTTGTTGACCGAGACCGGCAGGTCCTGGTTGACCGTCCCCTCGGGGTCGGAGAAGGCATCGCTGTAGACGAGCCGGTCCGGTGGGCTGACTTCCTGGTAGGTCGCGAGTCCCCAGGCGTCGCCCCATTCCGGCGACGACATGCAGTAGTGCCAGACGCCACCGGGCCGGACGTCCATCTGCTTGACGGTCGTGGTGAACCCCTTCGGTCCCCACCACTTGACCAGCTGGTCGGGTTGGGTGAAGGCGTCGTAGACGAGGGCCTTCGGGGCCTGGAAGCCACGGGTCATGGTCAGCTGGTTGCCTTCGGAGTGGACGGTCAGTTCAGTCACGATTCCTGTCCCTTCTGGATGTCTGGTGTCTGCGCGTTCGGCATCTGGCTGTGCTGCGCCTGGATCTCTCGCAGGTGCTCGTCGAGCCGGCTGAACCGGTCTTCCCAGAACTGGCGGTACTGCTCCAGCCAGTCCGTCACTTTCTCCAGTGGTGCTGCCTCCAGCCGGCATGGTCGCCATTGCCTGTCCCGTCCGCGTGAGATCAACCCGGCTCGCTCCAGCACCTTGAGGTGCTTGGAGACAGCCGGCAGCGTCATCGCGAACGGCGCGGCAAGCTCGTTGACGGTCGCCTCTCCATTGGCCAGCCGGGCGAGGATCGCCCGTCGGGTCGGGTCGGCGAGGGCGCCGAAGGTGATACTGAGCGGGTCGTCGGTCACCATGCGTTTCACCTTCCGGTAATTTAACCGTGTAGTGAAGTATAGGCACGGCGGTCTCGATGTCAATACCCCCAAAGCTGGGGCGATGCAGGACGATCGCGCTGCCCACGACCTCGGGCCGCTGGACGCGTGGTACGCTCCCGTCCACCGTTTCCTTGCCCATCGCTGTCCGGCCGGTCGCCGTCAGCACCGCTTTTCCGAGGAGCGCCCTGTGCCGCACCGCCCCGCCGATCGCCCCACCGACTCTTCCCTGATCATCCAGCCCTGGGCTGGCCGGCTGGTGTCCCGACGACGGGTGATCAGCGGCGTGACGGGGCTGGGCGTGGCGGCGGTCATGACCGGCTGTGGCGATTCCGGCTCCGGGTCGGCGCCGACCGCCGTCCCGCCGACCCAGGCGCCGGAGCTCGGGGTCGTCGGCGCTCCGTCGGCCACGACTGCTGCCCCCGTGACGCCGGTGGGTTCCGCTGGCGAACCCGCCCAGGCGCTCGCCGCGCAGACCCTGCCAGGCGACGCCGTCCTCGTCGTCTCGCCGCGGCTGCCGCTGGCGGGGATCGGCTCCAGGCAGCAGGCCGGGCTACTGGACGGTACCCTGGCCGACTGGGAGGCCGTCGGCTCGCCGGCCAGCCTGCCGGTCGAGGCGCTGGGGGAGGTCGGGGCGGACGGCTACGACGATGCCGTCGAGCAGCTCGACGGCGGGCTGGAGGATCTCGCTGCGCCCGTCGGCCGGGTCGCGGCGGTCCCGCTCGCCGCCGTCGACTTCCGGGTCAATGTCCTCTCGGTCGACGGCCGCGATGCCTTGCGTGACCGGACCGAGGGCGAGCACGGCCCGATCATCCGGGTCGGCATGGTTGGCGACATCGTCCCCGGACGGAACATCCACCTGACGATGGAGCGCTACGGCGACTACCAGTACCCGTTCCGGCGTGTCGCCGAGCGGCTGGCCGGGTTCGACCTGACGATCGCCAACCTGGAAGGGAACATCTCCGACACCCTGGAGAACCCGGTCTACTCGCATCCCAACACGATCGACTTCGTCACCGGAAGTGCCTTCCTCGACGGATTCAAGCTGGCGGGGATCGACGCCGTTACCCTCGGCAACAATCATTCCTGCTTCAATGAGACTGGGTGGGGGACTCAAGGACTCGAGGACACGATGGCCGCTCTGGCTGCGGCTGAGCTGCCGTACTTCGGCGCGGGATATGACATAACGGAGGCGCGGGCAGCGTTCACGACCGAGATCAGGGGCGTGTCCATCGCGATCCTCGGCCACGACGCCGTCACGGCCAACCTCGACATCGGGCAGGACCGTAAGCTCGGCGTCGTCGCCCAGACCTGGGGCGCCGACGACAGCTCACCTGGCACGAACCCGTTTGGGCTCGATCAGTTCCTGGCCGATGTCGAGTCGGCCGTCGCCGAGCACGACATCGTGATCCCGTACCTGCACGGTGGGGCGGAGTTCCAGTGGATCGTGCCAGAGTGGCTGCAGATGGCGGCCCGGGGAGCGATCGACGCTGGCGCGACCCTGGTCGTGACCAACCACCCGCACATCATTCAGGGGATGGAGGTCTACGCTGGCCGGCCGATCGTCTACTCGCTCGGCAACTTCATCTTCGACCAGATGTTCAGCGTCGACACCCGGCAGGGTTTCATCCTCGACCTGACCTTCGACGGCCCGGTCCTGGTCGGCCTCCGGCTCGGCGGCGTCGAGATCATGGACTTCTGCCAGCCCCGTCCGATGGCCGCCGCCGAGCAGGCCGCGATGATGGACCGTTTCTGGCGCTCGAACGACCGCCTCGCCAGCCGCTGATCCGGGCTTCTAATCGCAGCCCCGGTCCACCTGATCGACACAGGTACCATGGCATTCGGGGAAGGTGTCATTGCACTGCTGGCTATAGTCGCGGCAGGGGGGTGCGGTCGTCTGACCTGATGCGCCGGACCGGCAGCCTCGCGGAGATCCAGAACACGCTACGGGGAGGGGTTCCCGTAACGCTGGCCGCGATTGAAGCGGTCCCCACAGGCAGAAATGTTTCGCGTCGCGGGAATCATGGGAATAACCCCTTCGCCCCGGATCGGCGATGCTACGCCCTGTCCCGCGCACGGGTGGCGGGCCGTCGTTCAGACCGGAGCAGTGGCGCCATGCATCTCGCCTCGACCGTCACCGACATGTTCTCGCTGCACCTGCCGGTCCTCGAAAAAGTCGTGCGGCCGGTCCTCGTCTACGCCTTCCTGCTCGTGGTGCTCCGGCTGGCCGGGAAGCGGGAGCTGGTCCAGTTCACGACGTTCGACTTCGTCCTGCTGCTACTCCTGAGCAACACGGTCCAGAACGCGCTCATCGGCGAGGACAACTCGGTGACGGGTGGGCTGCTGGGCGCCGCGGTGCTGCTGGCGCTGAATGCCGGCATCGCCCGGGTCCTCTACGCGGTCCCGCGGATCGACCGGCTCATCACGGGCGATCCGACGGCGCTGATCGTCGACGGGCAAGTCCAGCGCACGGCCCTACGCCGCCTCCGGATCACGGAAGGCGAGCTCATGACCCTCGTCCGCCGGCAGAACTTCGACACGATCCATGAGGTCGCGCTGGCCGAGGTCGAGCCGAACGGGGCGATCACCATGCATGGTGTCCACCCAACGGCCGACGAGCGTAACCTGGCCGAGGTCCTGGCCCGGCTGGCCCGGATCGAGGCCGCCATCGAGCGGGGTCAGTCGGCGCCGACCCCGACCGCACCCTGATGATTGCGTCAACGCCTGAGCAGCCGGAGCGGCACGGGATGTGTAGAAGGGTGGGCATGGTCTGGCGCGGACCAGACCGCGCCGGAATCATCTACAGCGGCTCTCAGAAAGGTTGTCCGGTTGATCGCTCTCTGGATCAAGCGCGTGTCAAGGGACGCCTTGCGCTGTTCCTGAGCCCGGCTCGCTTCGCTGCCATTTGTGGCCGGGCATCGCCGCGGGCGATAGCGAGCGGTCAGCCTTGATCCGGACAACGCTTGTGAGCCTCGCTCCAATGGTCGCGACGAGAGGACCTCCACCCATGATCAACCTCGGCTACACCCTGTCCAGCGAGCAGCACCGGCCCAACACCCTTGTCGCCAACGGCCAGCGGGCCGAGGCGGCCGGGTTCGAGTTCCTCTCGATCTCCGACCACTTCCACCCGTGGACGGACGCTCAGGGCCAAGCGTCATTCGTCTGGAGTACGCTCGGCGCCCTTGCCCAGGCAACCAGCACGATCCGGGTCGGGACCGGCGTGACCTGCCCGACGATCCGAACCCATCCGGCCATCATCGCCCAGGCCGTCGCCTCGGTCGCGGACATGTTCGAGGGCCGCTTCTTCTTCGGGATCGGTTCCGGCGAGAATCTCAACGAGCACATCACCGGGCAGCACTGGCCACCGATCTCCGTCCGGCAGGACATGCTCCGGGAGGCGGTCGCGTTGATCCGCAAGCTCTGGCAGGGCGAGTACACGACCGAGCATGGCCGCTTCTACACGGTCGAGAACGCCCGGATCTACACGATCCCGGAGACATTGCCGGAGATCATCGTGGCGGCCGCTGGCCCGGAAGCCGCCGTCATGGCGGCCGAGATCGGGGACGGCATCGACACCACCTCACCGACGCCGGACGTCATCCAGATGTTCGAGCAGCACGGCGGAAAGGGCTCACGCTACGGCCAGATGGCGGTCTGCTATGGGCCAGACGAGCAGTCGGCGAAAGAGCTGGCACTGAAGCAGTGGGGCTTCTCGGGCTTGCCGGGGCAGCTCAAGCAGGAGCTGGCCCTGCCGCGCTACTTCGAGCAGGCCTCCCAACTGGTCACGACCGATCAGATCGGGGAATCGGTCATCTGCGGGCCGGACCCGGAGCGATATCACCAGGAGATCCGGAAGTTCGCCGACGCCGGCTTCACCCACCTCTACATCCTGCAGATCGGTCAGGACCAGGCCAGCTTCATCGACTTCGCCGAGCGGGAGTTGCTTCCCGCCTACCAGGGCGTCGCAACCCCGGCGTGATGGCTCGTCCAGCACCTATGGCCTGTCATGCCCGTCGGTCATCGGGCCGGTCCGGACCATGACCCGGCCGTTCCGGGCGACGGTGACGCTGCCTCCCCGGTACCGGAAGATGGCTTCCACGCCAGCCACCAGATCGATGGCGATCACCCCGGTCGCCACCACCGTCACCCAGGGGGTGGTGACGTCGACCCGCCGCATCGATGTCCAGAGCGTCAGCGTCGTGATCGGCTGGTCATCCCCGGCGACACGCCTGGCACCCATCGCGCCCGGAACGACGGCGCCACCCATGACCGGGATCGCGATACGGTGGACCGCCCTCCCCCGGACCTGAAATGGTGCCACGCCGAGCGGCTGGCCAAGCTCGTCAGCGATGGTGGCAAGGGCTTCGTCGTCGAAGGCGATCCGGCGGACGGAGCTGTTCTCCGGGATGGCCGGAAGCGACTCGATGCTGGCAGGTCGGGTGGTTGACGGCATCGACTCGTGCGCCTTTCTCAGGTGTTGGACGCGGGTGATTCGCTATGGAGAGACCAGCCGTTGGGCCAGAGAGGCTGTTGCGGCCTCCTGGCAGGTCGGTGGCGTCATTTATACTCCCGGCCTGCCAGGCGGTTCGTCGCGATCCGTGACCGCGCTCAATGCACGCCCGTCTACAGCGTCGTTCGCTGGCGCCGACCGCTCGTTCGCCGCTTGTGAACGTGAAGGAGATCGCGTAGCCCATGCCCGACGGCTCCATCCCTTCGCGCGGCACGCGGATCAGCGCCGTGACCGACGGCTCGGATGTCCGCAAGGCGTCCACCCGGGTGGAGGACGTCCGGGCCAACCGGGCTGCGCCGGTACCGGACGACGCGCCGCTCACCATCACGCTCGACGACCTGCTGGCCGCCCGGGAGCGGATCGCGCCGTACATCCACCGGACGCCGCTGCTGTCGTCCAGGATGCTCGGCGGGATGTCCGGGACCGAGCTCTGGCTCAAGGCGGAGAACCTCCAGCGGACAGGGTCGTTCAAGATTCGTGGAGCCCTCAACAGCGTCCTCCAGCTCACGCCGGAGCAGCGGGATCGGGGGATCATCGCCTTCTCGGCGGGCAACCACGGGCAGGGGGTCGCCCAGGCTGCGGCGCTGGTGGGAGCACGCTGCGTGATCTTCTCCCCGGAGACGGCCCCGGCGCTCAAGGTCGCGGCGATGCGCGGCTACGGTGCCGAGGTGCGGTTCGCGCCGTCGATGGCCGAGATCGAGGCCCGGATGGACGCCTACCGGGTCGAGCACGGCCTGCACTACGTCCACCCGTTCGGGGATCACGCGACCATTGCCGGGCAGGGGACGATCGGGCTGGAGCTGTTCGAGGATCAGCCCGAGCTGGACGTGATCGTGACTGGCGTCGGTGGTGGTGGCCTGCTGGCCGGAATCGCCGTCGCGGTGAAGGCGATCCGGCCCGCGACCCGGGTGATCGGCGTCGAACCGGAGGGCGCGCCGACGGTCTACGCCGCGCTCCGCGCCGGCGGCCCGGTCCCGCTGCCCCGGATCGCGACGCTGGCCGACGGGTTGGCGGCGGCCCGGACGGCGCCGCTGACGTACCAGATCATCCGCCGGCTGGTCGATGACGTCGTGCTCGTCTCCGATGACCAGATCCGCGAGGCCCTGATCCTCGTCTTGCAGCGGACCAAGCTGGTCTGCGAGCCAGCCGGTGTCGCCGGCGTGGCGGCAGTCCTCGCCCGGTCGGCGGGAATCGCCCCTGGCGCCCGGGTCGCGGCCGTCCTCAGCGGCGGCAACATCGATTTGACGACGCTCAAGCGGCTGCTCTGAACCCGATTGGAGCGATGAGGTCGCGAGCAGTCCCTTCCCCAACCCCTCCCCGCCGCGGCGGGGAGGGGCTTTTCACCGGTCGATGGCGTACCTTCGTCAGAGCGAAGCTTGCGAGCCTGGCCGCCGTAGCGGCCCGTGACGTAGGGGCGTGGGCTCTCGCTTCGCTGGCCCCGCCCGGCCGCCGCAGCGGCGATCGCCCCGCAGGGCGATAGCGGTGTCCGCAACCGGCATGTCTCATCGAAATCCGATTGACCCGGAACACCGGCACCGCTACGCGGTATGGCGCCTGACGGCGCGGCAGCGAAGCGAGCAAGGCCAGCGCAGCGCGAGCCATGTCCCTACGACGACGATGCTGCCGGCCACGCTGCTCGCGAACCGTCCCCCCTCTCCGGGCGCTGAGTCGCTTCAGCGACGAAACCGGGCCGGGGAGAGAGTCGGGGGTGGCGACGTTCGTTCGCCAGAACCAACGATGATGCCAGCAGAGGAGCGCGGTTGGGCTGATAGACTGCGAGTCTGCCCGACGGACGTCCTACCAGGACAGGTTGCCTCGTGTCGACAGCTGCTTCCTCGACCCTCCAGAGCACGACCGATCAATCGACGATCACGACCATCACCGATGTCCAGCGCTTCGCCAGTGGGCTGGCCGACAACGTCGAGCGGGTGCTGGTCGGCAAGCGGGACGTGATCGACCTTGCCATCGTGACCCTGCTGGCCGAGGGGCACATCCTGCTGGAGGACGTGCCTGGCACCGGCAAGACGACGCTGGCTCGGGCGCTCGCCCGGTCGATCGGCGGCGAGTTCCGCCGGATCCAGTTCACGCCCGACCTCTTGCCGAGCGATATCGGCGGGATCGTCTTCTTCGACCAGAAGCTGAGCGACTTCCGCTTTCGGCCAGGCCCCGTCTTCGCCAACGTCGTCCTCGCCGACGAGATCAACCGGGCCACCCCGCGGACTCAGTCGGCTCTCCTTGAGGCGATGGAGGAGCGGACGGCCACGATCGAGGGCGAGACCCGGCCGCTGCCCGTGCCGTTCATCGTGCTGGCGACCCAGAACCCGATCGAACTCGAAGGCACCTTCCCGCTGCCGGAAGCCCAGCTCGACCGGTTCCTGATGCGACTATCGGTCGGCTACCCGGACCACGCTCAGGAGGACGACATCCTCCGGCGCTTCCAGCTCGGAACGCCGCTGACCGACCTCCGGGTCGTCGCCAGCATCGCCGAGCTCCAGCAGGCCATCACCGTCGCCCGGACCGTCCATGTCGCCGACGAAGTCCGGCACTACCTGACCGGGCTCGTCCGGGCCACCCGCGAGCAACCGTCGGTCCTGCTCGGTGCCAGCCCGCGGGCGTCGCTTGCCCTGTTTCGGGCGTCTCAGGCCCGGGCGGCGATGCTCGGCCGGTCGAGCGTCGAGCCCGATGACGTCCAGCGCCTCGCCGGGGCGGTCCTCGGCCACCGGATCATCGTCACACCCGAAGCCCGTTTGCGCGGCGACGACGCCAGCGCCGTCGTCCGGGCGGCGATCGGGTCCGGTTCCGTCCCGGTCGAGGGCCGGGCCGGTCTCGTCGATCAGCCGGCTACCGCGACCGCCACGCGCTGATGCGAGAGCGGACCGACCGGGCGGCGACCGACCGGCGCCAGGGACAGATCGTCCGGAGTCTCGACGCTGTCCGGCCGGTCGAGGCGGAAGCCGGGCTGTCGAGCGTCTGGGGCGGCTTCTTCGGCGGAGCCTGGTTCGCGGTCGCCGCGGTCGTCCTCGCCGTCGGCGCCGCGACCGACCGCGGTGGGCTGGCCATCATCGGCCTGCTCGGGCTGATCAGTGCCGGGGTGGCCTGGGGCTGGGCCCGGGTCGCCCTGAACGGCGTCACCGTCTCGGCCCACTTCGACCACGATCACGCGATCCCCGGCGACCCCGTCGAATTGACCGTGACGGTCGTCAACCGCAAGCTCCTGCCGGTCCCGTGGGCGACGCTGGAAGTCGACCTGCCGAAGGGGCTTCGGGTCGGCGAGTCGTCCCGCCAGCGGCTGAGCGGCGAGCAGGTCCTGCGGCTCTCGACCGCGCTAGCGCCGTTCGGCCGGCTGACCTGGCGCTCCAGCCTGAACTGCCCGGTCCGGGGCATCCAGCGGATCGGGCCGATCGCGGTCCGGGCCGGCGACCCGTTCGGTTTCTTCACCGTCCGGATGGAAGGCCCCGGTCCGGAGCCGGTCGTCGTCTTCCCCGTCGTCGTCCCGGTCCTGCCGCTGACGAACGCGCGGGAGCGGCTCGGCGACGTCCGGGTCGACCGCCACCTCTACACCGACCCGACCCGGATCGCCGGGGTGCGGGACTACCAGCCGGGCGATCCGTTTCGCGGCATCTCGTGGAAGGCGACGGCCCGGATCGGGTCGCTCCAGACCCGGCTGGAGGAACCGGCCACCTCACGGCAGGTGATGGTCTGCGTCAACCTCGACACCCACGAGCGGGTCTGGGAGGGCGTCGATTCGGCCCTGGCGGAGGCGACGATCGCCGCCGCCGCCTCGCTCCTGTCCTGGTCGGACGCCAACGGCTACGCGACCGGCGTGATGGCCAACGGGCTGGAGGCGGGGACGGCCGCGACGCTGGTCTACCCGCCGGCCCACGGTCCGGGGCAGCTTGCCCGCTGCCTCGATGGCCTGGCCCGGCTGAGCCTGATGTCGACGACCCCGTTCTCGCAGGCGCTCGTCCGGCTGGAGCGGACGGGCGACCGCGATGGCATGATCGCGATCGTCACCTCCCGGATCTCGGACGCGACCCGGGCGGCGATCGCCCAGCTGATCGGACGGGGAAGGCGGGTGGTGCTCGTCCCGCTCGGTGGCGCCGCCGACGTCGCGCTGCCCGGCGTTCCCGTCTACCGGGTTGACGAGGGGACCATCCAGGATCGGCTGGCCGTCGTCCGTCCCGATGCGGTGGCGTCCGCCGTTGGGGAACCAGTCGCTACATCCACTTGGTCCGGCGGAACACGATGATCATCGTCCCTGCTACAAGTGCCATCAGGCTGAGTGCGTACGGATACCCCAGGCGCCAGTGCAGTTCGGGCATGTGGTCGAAGTTCATCCCGTAGATCCCGGCGATCAGGGTGCCCGTCGCCAGGATGATCGTCCAGCTGGTCAGGCGGCGGACGACGATGTTGAGCTCGTTGTTGACGTGGGACAGGTAGGCGTCCATCGTCGAGGCCAGCATCTCCCGGGCGCCGTCCAGTGCCTCCGTCGCCCGGTTGACGTGGTCGTAGACGTCCTGGAAGTACGGCAGCATCGTGGCGTCGATCGTCGGATGGTCCTTGCGGAAGACGTGGATCAGCGACTCGCGTTCGGCGGCCAGGATGCGGCGTGTCAGGAGCAGCGTCCGGCGGAGATCGACGATCTCCCGCTGGATCCCGTTCTCCTCGCCGTCGAGGATCCGGTCCTCGATGCCCTCGACCCGGTCGGCGATCTCGTCCAGCACGGGGAAGTAGCTGTCGACCATCGCATCCAGCAGGGAGTAGAGCAGGGTCACCGGCGTGTTCCGGCCGGTCTCCCTGACGTCCTGTCGCCATCGGTCGGCGACGTCGTCAAGCGCCGCGATCTCCCCCTGCCGGATGCTGACGATCACGTTGGCCATCACGTACAGCGACAGGGGGTGGTGGTCGATGCCCTTGTCCGGGCAGGTCAGGGCGTAGAAGACGACGAAGATGTTGTCGCCGTACTGGCGGAAGACCGGGGTCCGGTTGGTCTGGCCGACGTCCTCCAGAACCAGTGGCGGGAGCTGGAGCTCGTTCCGGAGTATCGCGACGTCGTCGTCGTCCGGCTGCAGGACATCGACCCAGATCAGCGCCTCACCGTTCAGTTCATCGCTGATTCGCCCGGCCGGGATCTCTTCGAAGGCGTTCGACTCATCCGAGAACCGCTTTACCGTCAGGGTCATGCCACTCGCTCCTGCCCCGACGGGCCGTCCCGGTCGATGTCCACATGAGCATAGTCAATTTCCTGCATCATTGGACGGATCGATCGATTCCTTCTGGGACTTTCCGTGCTGACCGGTCGCCAACCAATGCATCGGCGCCGTCTGCCACCGGTGGAGCCCAGTCAGCCCCGCCGTTCGTAAGGACTCATCAAGATCGGCGATGAAATGATAGGTCTCCGTCGGATCCCACCCGTCCGCCCTTGCCTCGGCCTGGGCCAGCGCCGCCGGCGACGCGAACATGATGTCGAGCAATGCCACTAATCCTCCGGGCCGGACGGCCGCCGCTACATGATCGAGTGCGACCTTGCGCTGCTCTGGCGCAACCTCATGGAATGCGAAGCTGGAGATGATCGCGTCCCAGCCGTCGTCCTCGGCCGGGATCCTCAGAAAGTCCCCGTCCTGAACAATGATGGTTGGATGTGACGCGCTCAATCGTCGCCGCATACCGGCGGACGGGTCGATCCCCGTCACTTTGAGGGTGGCACCCTGCGGGTGCTGGAGAATGACCTGACCGGCCAAGGCTCCAGTCCCGATCCCAATGTCCAACAGCCGGTCATCTCCGCTCACCTGCCGCACGACGGCCTGACCAGCGAACTCGATTGACGCGGTGTAGCCTGCCAATGGTCCGAATTGCATGCTTTTGGTCTGGAGGTCGGCGTCGTACCCATCCGACCACTCATCGAAGATCGCCGATGTCTGTTCGTCTGTTCGTGGAGGCATGGGTTCCTCTGAGTGACGCCAGCGCGAGTTCCATAGGCACGGTTCTCGCGACCTCCGGCGAAAACCGGCCAAGACACATGGCCGGGACAGGAGAGTCTCACTATGACGACACCATCATCGACCATCACCGATCGGGAACTGGTCAACTCGGCAGTCGCGCCGATCACGGTCGACATCTTCCACGACACGATCTGCCCATGGTGCCGGATCGGCGTCGCGTCGCTTCAGCGGGCGCTGGCCGGCTGGGACGGGCCGCCGGTCGAGCTGCACTGGCACCCGTTCCTGCTCAACCCGGACACCCCACCGGAGGGCGAGCCGTTCCTGGCGTCGCTCGCCGGCAAGATGGGGCAGGACCCAGCGCCGATGCTGGCACGCGTCTCCGAGGCTGGCGCGGCCGTCGGGCTGGAGTTCAACTGGGGGGCGATCGAGCGGACGCCGAACACGATCAGGTCGCACCTGCTCTACGCCATCCTGCCCGAGGAGCGCCGGACCGCGATGGTCGAGCGGATCGGTGTGGCCTACTTCGAGCACGGGCGGGACATCGGCGATCTGGAGACCCTCAAGGCGATCGCGGCCGAGGGTGGCGTCGAGCCGGAGCCAACCGGGCGGGCGCTGGGACGGCCGGAACTCCAGTCCGCCATCCTGAGCGAGGTCCGGCAGGCGGCGACGCTCGGGATCTCCGGCGTCCCGCTGTTCATCTTCGACAACCGTCTCGCGGTCAGCGGGGCGCAATCGGTCGATGTCTTCCAATCCGCCCTGGCGCAGATCGCGGAGGGACGACAGGACAACGATCCGGCACCGGCGGGATGACATAAGACTCCCGGCGCTGGGTCGTTCGAGTCCCGTCGTCCAGTGCCTGAGCGCCGTCCGGACGGGTGAGCGACGCGCTACCTGATGACCGCCGGTGGGGCGAAGCGGTCGGCCGGTGATCGCTCGTGCGACAGATAGACCGTCGGTGCCGGGCCGGCCAGCGGTCCGTACCGGATCAGGTTCTGGCGGACGGCCTGATCGAAGAAGAACCTGGCCTTCTCGAACCCGTTGTAGCGCGTCTCCGACAACTCGTAACCGAGGTAATGGTTGATGCTCTTGATGACCGTCGGGAAGTCGCGCCGCCCTCCGACCCGGGCGATGTCGGTCACGGCCGAGGTCAAGGCTATCACCTCTTCCTGCGTCAGGTCCCTGGCGACCGGTCGGGGCGTGACGGCGCCTCCCGGAGACATGGCGACCTGCGCCTCGAGGCTGGCGACGCGAGCCTCCAGTCGCTGGGCCCATTGCTGGAACCCGTTCAACCAGGCCAGCTCGTCGACCGGGCGCGCCGTCGCGTCGTCCCCGGTGTCTGTTGGCGCCTGGGGCATCCCGGCGTCAGGGAACGGGATCGCGGCGAGGTCGTCCGGCCCAGGTGACGCGCCGGCCGATGCCATCGGCGTGACCGGCAGCAGGGCGACGATCTTCGCGATCTCGTCGTGGTCGAGCGGGAAGGACTTGTCGGTGCTCCAGTTCCGGACCTTCTGGAGCCAGGATTCGACGTTGTAGGCGATGCTCCCGTAGGCGCCGAGCGGGCGATCGATCGTGTGCTGGATGTTCGGATCCCGCGTGGTGATGAGGAGAAAGGGATAGCACTTGGTCCGCTGGCCATTGGCGAGATTGTTGCCAAACGCCTTGTACGAGGTGTAATTGTTCGCAAGCCAGTTGTTCAGCCCGTTCGAGGCGTTGATGGCTTGCTGAATGGGATTGACGTCATTGGGGTTGGACATGAACAGGGTTTCCTGCTGCCCACCACGGTCCACGATCCAGGGGCCGTTCCATCCGCCCCAGATCGGATCATTGATCGATTTCAGTTCGGTCAGGATGATCGTCGCCGTCCTGTCCGGCGCGAAGTTCGGGTGGATGATGAGGCAATCCACGTCCCGTCCGCTGACGGGGAATTCCAGCAGCACCCAGTAGTCATCGTCCAGATCCTGAACGGCTTCGAGGATATGGGGTTCCACCCGGTGCCAGTTGCCCGCGAAGATGCGTGCCATCGTGTCTGTTCCTCCGATCGCTTGTTCCGCATCGGGAACCGTACGCAATCATAGAACGACGGGACCGGTCGCGGTCCCCATGTCGCCGACCGGTGACGGGATCAGCCGACCGTCACCCGCAGACCACGGACGCCGGTGTCGGCGAGGCTGGCCGCCTCGTCCAGCAGCCGCATCCGGAAGGTTCCCGGAGCCGGGTCGCCGACAGCGGCGCGCTCGGCGGCCAGCCCGTAGGTCGCCAGGCCGAGGGCGACGGGCAGCGCGTACCCAGCCAGTGTCGAGACCGCCGCCCCGGCGATCGCGACCGTGACGGCGGTCGTCGCCATGCAGCCCGACCCGGTGATCCGGCTCAGCAGCGGCGTCCCGTTGGCGACGCGGAAGATCGCGTCCGGCCCGACGACGACGTCGACGGCGCCCGTGACAGCGATGGTCACGCCGAACCGCGCGAAGGCCGCCCGCGCCACCTCCTCCGGGTCCTCGATACCGATGGCATCCACCCCGCGCATCGACCCGCCCCCGGCGAGGGCGCCGATCTCGCCCCGGTTGCCGCGCAGGACCGCGATGTCCAGCTCATCGAGCAACCGGAGCGCCGTGTCGGTCCGGAACCGGGTCGCGCCGGCGCCGACCGGATCGAGGATGACCGGGACTGCCGCGGCGTTGGCGGCCCGCCCGGCGATCAGCATCGCCTCGACCTCTGCCGCTGAGAGCGTCCCGATGTTGAGGAGCAGCGCCTGGGCGAGGCTGGCCATCTCGCCGACCTCCTCAGGCGCGTAGGCCATCACCGGTGACGCTCCCAGCCCGATCGTCAGGTTGGCGGTGTCGTTGGTCACGACGAGGTTCGTGATGTGATGGATCAGTGGCCCCGACTCGCGGACGTGCTGGAACAGGCGCTCGGCCTGGGCATCGTAGTCCACCGCATCGTAGGCCTCCGGATCGGTCATGGTCTCGGTCATCGAATGCGTTCCCTCGTGCGATCGGACGGACGGCATCAACCGGCCAAGGGTACGCGACGGGTCCATGGTGGGCTGGGGAAGGAGGAACGCGATCGCATCACCCGCCGGATCGAAGCCTCCAGGACCGAACGTTGACAAAGAAGCGGGGACTGCCAGCCCGGCGGTCCCCGCTCCGTTGTCCCCACTCGTTGATCCGGCCAGTCAGGTCAGCTGGAGAACTCGACGGACGAGAGCACGGTCCTTGGGTCGAGCGTCACGCCGTTGAGCAGGACTTCGAAGTGCGTGTGTGGGCCGGTCGAGAACCCGGTCGAACCCATCGGGCCGATCGTCTCCCCCTGCGTGACCTTCTGGCCCGTGGCGACGAACGGCTGGGCGGCCATGTGACCGTAGACCGTCGAGTAGCCATTGCCGTGGTCGATCTCGACATAGAAGCCGAGGCCGCAGTCGCACCAGCCGGCGAAGGTCACGGTTCCGCCATCGGAGGCGAGGATCGGTGTGCCCTGCGGCGCGGCGATGTCCAGCGCGTTGTGGAAGGGACACCCCAGGTTGGGATCGATCGGCTCGAAGGGAACCCCCGTGCATCCGTACTCCTGGGAGATCATGCCCGCGGCCGGGAAGATGAATGTCCGTGACCCGACTCCGGCAGCCGGTGCGGCCGGCTCGGTGGCGGCCGGCTCCGTCGCTGCCGGGGTCGGGGTCGGGGTGGGACTCGTCGCTGTTGCGGTCGCGGATGGCGTTGCCGTCGCCTCCGGAGAGACCGCCGCGGTCGCGGTGGGAACCTCCGTTGCCGGGGCATCGCCCTCGCCGGCGCCGGCGAGGGCGGAGTTGACGAAGCCCTCGCCGAGCGCGGTCGTGACGTAGAGCCACTGGCCGCCGTCCGCGTCGATGAACGGGCCGTCCAGCACGTCGGCGGCGGTCCCATCCGGGACCGTCGCGACGATGTCACCGGAGGTTCCAACGGTGGAGCGGATGTTGACGTCGTCTCCGTCGCCGGCGCCGAGCTGGGCGGACGCACCGACCAGCGGTGACGAGCCGGTGGGCTCGGGAGTCACCGTCCCGGCCGACGTCGCGGGCTCGGTGGCGGACGGTGTTTCCTGGGCGGAGGCAGCGCTGACGAGGATGAGCAGGTCGCCGTCGACGTGGCCGGTCACATCGCCGTTCGTGATCAGGTACCAGCCGGCGGTGCTGGCCTCGAACCCGTCCGGGCCAGCCATGACCTGAACGACATCGCCGGGCCGGACGTAGCCGACGACGTCCGCTCCCGGAGCGGGTTCGGCCCGGATGTTCAGCCCGTCCGCCGTGCCAGTGTTGACGCTGACCCGGTCGCCGGGGGCGAAGCTGCCGCCCGGGACGGTGCCATCGGCTGTGTCCGTGGTGCTGGCCGTCGCGGTTGGCGCCGTCTCATCGGCGCCGCTGCTCAGGTAGGAGCCGACGACCCAGCCAAGCTGGCCGTCGACATCGACCGGCCACCAGGTCTGATCGGCGCTGTCCGTCACGATGTCGACCGTGTCGGTCCGGAGGACGACGACCGATCCGGCCGCGGCGAGCGTGATGACGTCCGCCGTGACGTTCGGCTCGACCCGGACGTTGACGCCCTCCGGGTCGGCGACACGGACCGTCGGCGCCGCCGGGTCGGCCGAGGCCGTCACCGCCCCGTCACTGGACGCGGGCGTCTCGGTCGCCGCGGCATCCCCCGCCGGGGGCTCGCTCGCCGTCGCCTCGGTGGGGGATGCCACCAGACCGGCCCCGCTCGTCGCATCGCCGTCGTTCAGGTAGGTACCGATCACCCAGCCGTCGATCCCGTAGACGGCGATCGGCCACCAGCGCGTGGTGCCGTCCGGGTCCAGCACGGTGTCGACCTGGTCGATCCGGAGCGTGACCTCGGTCCCCTCGGCGATCTCGATCAGGATCTCGGATCCGGACGCGGGCTCGGCCCGGACGTTGACGCCGTCACCGCTGCCGGTGATGACCGCCGACATCCCCGACAGGCTGACCGCGACCGGGCGAGCGGCGTCGACGGTCAGCGACCCACCGAGCAGCGTGAGGCTGAGCAGGGCGACCATCGCGCCGCGAGCGGTGCGCGATAGGCCGAACCGGACTCCGGGGTGGCGTGCTGTGTCGCCGGCGTTGAGACGTCTCGACATGCCGAGGTTCCTTCCTGTGACGCTCCACTGACGCTCCACGGCCGCTCCCTCATGGGGGACCGGGGACGCCGTGCTGAGGCCGCGACATGTGACAGACATGTCACAGACCGACAGTCGGAATCTCTGGATCCGACTCCGAAATGACGCAAGCCATGCGTAAACGTCCCGCAGATCGCACCGACACCCCTCCGGGCGAGGACGCCGGACGGATCGAATCCCGTCATCATGTCGGTTGGGCCAGAGCGGGCAGGCCGGTTTTCCGCGCGGGAATGCCGGAAACGTGGACAGAGCGACGAATGACACCAGGGTTCCGGTTCCCCTGGCTGGCGGTCATCCACCTCTCGCCGGACAGTAGCATCCCAGGCTGATCTCTCCAACGGCCAGATTGGCACAGGTCTGAAGATATCCGGTGCCAGCGCCGGCGGGCCCGGTGGGCCCGCTCTGGTATACTCCTGTGTCGATGATCCGGATTGTTCCCGGATGGTCCGCTGTCGTGTGCCGTGCGGATCCGGCATGGTTGCGCATCATGTGCGAGCACCATCCGGTGCCGGAATATGGAAGATACGTCCCTGAGCCGTCTGTTCTCGTGGCGCGGCCTCGATCGAGGCGGCGCTCGGGATCCCGCCCGGCCGGGAAGAGAGGCGCACTACGCGTGAAGGTAACTGTTGAGCGGCTGCCCGAGAGCCAGGTCCAACTCGATATCGCGGCCGACGAGGCGGAATTCGCCCAGGCGATGGACCGGGCTTTCCGTCAGGTCTCCAAGACTGTTCAGGTTCCCGGCTTCCGGCCGGGCAAGGCCCCGCGCCAGCTCGTCGAGCAGCGGATCGGTCGCGAGACGATCGTCGAGGAGGCCAACCGCGTCCTGATGGACCGGATGTACCGCGACGCGCTCAAGCAGGAGAACGTCCAGCCGATCGGTGACCCGGTCGCGGACATCACCGAGTTCGAGCCGCTCGCCTTCCGGGTCGTCGTCCCGGTCTACCCGACGATCGAGCCGGGCGACTACGCCAGCGTCCGCGTCGAGCCGATCGACGCCTCCATCACCGAGAGCGATGTCGAGGAGACGATCGAGCGCCTGCGCCGCAACGCCAGCAAGTGGGTCGACGTCACGGAGGAGCGCAAGCCGGTCGAAGGGGAGCAGGTCGTGATCGACCTCGCCGTCACCGAGAACGGCGAGCAGTTCCAGGAGCCGGTCGAGGGCGCGACCTTCACGCTCGGTGAGAGCAACATCTTCGACGGTCTGCGCGAGCAGCTCCTCGACATGACCCTGGGCGAGACCCGCGGTTTCGACCTCACGTTCGCCGATGACGACGAGACGGTCAGCCCGGCCATCCGCGGCAAGACGCTCAACTACACCGCGACGGTGCAGGGGATCAAGCAGATCGAGCTGGTCGACCTGGACGACGAGTTCGCGAAGAATGCCGGCAACGCCGACACCTTCGCCGAGTTGCGGACCCAGATCGAGGACGACCTTCATCGCGAGAAGACGGCCGGCGCCCGGACGACGGTGGTCAACGACGCCCTCAACAAGGTCGCCGAGCAGGCCCGGATCGAGCTGCCGCCGGTCATGGTCGATGAGGCCCTGGACGACGAGATCGGCCAGCTCCGGACGCGGCTAACCCAGAACCGGGACACGCTGGAGAACTACCTGCGCGCCAACGGCCAGACGCAGGACGAGCTCCGCGAGGAGATCCGTCCGGACGCGGCCCGCCGGCTGCGCAACACCCTGGTCGTCCAGGAGATCGCCCGGCGCGAGAACATCGTCGTTACCGATCAGGACGTCCTCGCCGAGATCGAGAAGGTCGCGGCCGGCTCCGAGAACGGCGAGGCGATTCGCGGGCTGTACCAGCAGGACCAGTTCCGGAGCATGCTCCGGGGAGACCTGTTCGAGCGCAACCTGACCGATCGGCTGGTCGAGATCGTCACCGAGGGTCGCGGCGCCGTCCTCAACGGCTGGGTCGCCCCGGAGCCGACGCTGGTCGAGGCCACGCCGGAGGGTCAGTCCGACGAGGACATCATCGAGGCTGAATTCACCGACGCCGTGGCGGCGGAGCCGGAGACGCTCGACGAGACCAGGTCACCCGCCGACGCGGAGCTCGCCTCGGCCGCCGCCGCGGCCGGGTCGACCGCCGACGGCAGCAACCCCGAGGTTGAGACGGTCGAGGCGAAGGTCATCGACAGGGATTAATCGTCAGGTGTCGCCCATGCCGTATCAGAACGAGAACGCCCGCAGCCACCGGTGGTTGCGGGCGTTCTTCGTCTGTGGACAATGCGACGGCGCGACCCGAGACTGGACTGATGGCAAAGGTGCCCTCGGCCCGGCAGGGCCCGATGCCCGATGTCCGGAGGCAAGCCATTGGCAGTCGAGACGATCACTATCCGGCGGGCCGCTGACCTTGACCCGTACATCGACCGGATCGTCGCGGTCTACGACCGGGCGTTTCGCGAGCCGCCGTACAACCACAGCGGCGCCGCGGCCGACGGCTTCCGCGAGGCGCTATCGGCCCACCGCACCTACCCCGGTTTCGAGGCGATCCTGCTGCTCGAAGATGGTCGCCTGCTCGGCTTCGTCTACGGCCACACCAACCGGCCCGATCAGTGGTGGTACCGGCAGATCGCGCCCGCGCTCCGGCCGAAGCTCCGGACCGGGGCGTTCGACGACGCCTGGGTGATCGTCGAGCTGGCGGTCGACCCGGACGCCCGTCGCCGCGGCTACGGGCGCCAGCTGCTGGAGGCGTCGATGGAGGGCAAGCCGCACCGCTGGGCCGTGCTGACGACGATGGTCGCCGAGAGCCCAGCGGTCCGCCTCTACGACGGGGAAGGATTCCAGCCGCTGATCAGTGACTTCGTCTTCCCCGAGGGGCTGGGTCACTGGGTCGTGCTGGGCCGTCGACTCGACTGACCGGTGTCGTGAACCGAATGCGCGGATCAGGCATTGTGCGGACTAGGTCGCTCGTCACTCTCGTCCGTGCGACCGTCGATGCGCCACTCCGTCTCCAGCTCGTCGAGGTCAACGGGGGATGGCTCACTGGCCGGGGACGACCAGGCGTACCAGCGGCCATCCTCACCATGGAGAAGGAGTTCGTCGGTTCGGTCGCGGTGACAGCCGATGACGGCGAAGATGCTCGTCGTGCTCATGGCGGGAACTTCCGGCGGGTGGTGACGGGACAACCTGAGACGTGCCCGATGCGAACAAGGCAGAATCGTTGCCAGACTGATCAGCACCGTACGGCCCCGGTACGCACAATTTGACTCTTTCGTGCCGGACAATGGATTCCATCCGACGGGTTCAGGTGTCTCCTCGCTGCCTCACCGATTCTGGCCGCGCGTGTCGGGTGGTGCGACCGCCGAAAAGCCGGTCGATCGAAAGCGCCGAGGACCGAGAGCGGCCAGCCCACCCGTTCTGGCGGGTGGCCGACCTCGACGCGGACGGTATGATTAGGGGTGTGTGAACACAGACGGTCCGATCGGTGACGAGCCGGCGGACCGGGGCCGGCGGGAATGGCGTCCTGCCCGGTCGACCGACGGCGTCTCGGAGCAGTGCCCGGTGGGCGGTCAAGACCGTTCCGGCGTGGCTGTCCGCACCGGGGCACCGTACCAAGAGGACAACAGGTTCATGGAAATCCCGAAGATCGAGAATCTCGTACCGATGGTCGTCGAGAGCACCAATCGCGGCGAGCGTGCCTTCGATATCTACTCCCGGCTGCTCAAGGACCGCATCATCTTCCTCGGCACCCCGGTCGACGACCAGATCGCGAATCTGATCGTCGCCCAGATGCTCTTCCTCGCCCATGAGGATTCTGACCAGGATATCCGGCTCTACATCAACTCGCCGGGCGGCGTCGTGTATTCCGGCCTGGCCATCTATGATACGATGCAGATGATCAAGCCCGATGTCTCGACCTTCTGCATGGGGATGGGTGCCAGCATGGCGGCCGTTCTGCTGGCTGCCGGTGCGCCCGGCAAGCGGTTCGCGCTGCCCAACGCCCGCATCATGATCCATCAGGGGTCGGGTGGGTTCCGCGGAAACGTCCCCGATATCGAGGTGGCGGCCCGCGAGACCCTGACGCTCACGACCAAGCTGACCCAGATTCTGGCCGCCCACACCGGGCAGCCGTTCGACCGGGTCAAGCGGGACACGGAGCGGGACTACTACCTGAACCCGGAAGAGGCGAAGAGCTACGGGCTGATCGACGAAGTGCTGATGCCTGAGAGCGGACCGGCCTCGGTCGCCGCCGCCATGCCTTCCACGGTCCCGGCCGGCGTCACCACGCCGTAACCAGATCCGTTCATGACGGTCCTTCGGGCGCCCGTTCGGGGTGTCCGGAGGATTCGTTCGGCCAGCCACCGCTGGCCCCGTGGGACCCGAACGGGCGACACGCGGAGCGAGCGGTGCGCTCTTCCGGATGTCCCGGGGAGAGCACAGACCAACGGCGACCCGGCCTGGACTCCAGGCGGGGCCACCGGCCAGACGACACCACGGACGCGAGGTGGGCGGGTGCATTACCGGTGTTCCTTCTGCAACAAGGGCCAGGAAGAGGTCCGGCGACTGATCGCCGGTCCAAATCAGGTCTATATCTGTGATGAGTGCGTGCAGCTGTGCCGCGAGATCATCGAAGAGGATGAGCCCACGACCCAGCGCACCGACCAGTCCCTGACCCGGATCCCGACCCCGCGCAAGCTCCTCGAGCAGCTCAACCAGTACGTCATCGGGCAGGACCGTGCCAAGCGCATCCTGTCGGTGGCGGTCTACAACCACTACAAGCGGATCATGGCCGGGCTGGAGAGCGACGATGACATCGAACTCCAGAAGTCCAACATCCTGCTCGTCGGCCCGACCGGCTCCGGCAAGACGCTGCTCGCGCAGACGCTCGCCAAGCTGCTCGACGTCCCGTTCAGCATCGCCGATGCGACGGCGCTGACCGAGGCGGGCTACGTCGGTGAGGACGTCGAGAACATCCTGCTCCGGCTGATCCAGAACGCCGGCGACGTGACCCGGGCGCAGACGGGCATCATCTACATCGATGAGATCGACAAGATCGCCCGCAAGTCCGACAACCCGAGCATCACCCGCGATGTCTCCGGCGAGGGGGTCCAGCAGGCGCTGCTCAAGATCATCGAGGGCACCGTCGCGAACGTCCCGCCCCAGAGCGGCCGCAAGCACCCCCATCAGGAATACATCCAGATCGACACCCGCAACATCCTGTTCATCTGCGGCGGGGCGTTCGAGGGGCTGGAGGAGATCGTCTCCAAGCGGATCGGCAAGCAGCCGCTGATGGGCTTCGGTTCGACAGCGACCAGCGCTGTCGCCGACCCGAACCCGCTGGCCCAGCTCAACCACGATGACCTGCTCCAGTATGGGCTGATCCCCGAGTTCGTCGGCCGGCTCCCGGTCTCCGTCTCGCTGGACCACCTGACCCGCGAGAATCTGATGCAGATCCTGGTCGAGCCGAAGAACGCGATCGTCAAGCAGTACCAGAAGTTCTTCAACCTCGACAACGTCGAGCTAATCTTCACCGACGACGCGCTCGAGGAGGCCGCCCGC
>JAABUS010003768.1_pt1 | contig 23598 bp, 27 predicted proteins | sample 5560161 | NCBI WGS metagenome assembly JAABUS01 (sample SAMN10711885, study PRJNA513376) | rock metagenome | isolation source: Antarctica rocks | place: Antarctica: Victoria Land, Trio Nunatak nord | collected 2016-01-04
CGTTGCCGCTCTTGACGCTCTTGGACCCGCTGAAGGTGTCCTTGAGGACGCCGTCGGCGTCGTCGCCCCCGATGCCGCATCCAGCGACCCCCAGCGCGGCGAGCCCCAGGGCGAGCGCCGCCGCGAGGAGCGCAACCAAACGGGGGGCGATGCGGCGCATGCTGGGAGATTCCTTTCGAGGCTGGGGCTGCCCGGGGCGGCGAGAGTACCATCAGGCGGGTGCGTTTCCCGCCGCTCGTCCTGGCGGCCCTCATGCTTCCGTTCGTCGTCACCGCCCAGGCTGCCGCGGCGCCCGTGCTCGTCGTCGACGGGCCGAGGGCGACGATCCGCGAGGACCCCTACCTGCCCGGCCCGGCCGGGCTCGGTGCCGCTCCCGAGCGGGTCGCCGGCGCGGCCTCCGCCGGCCGGCTCGCGGTGACCCTCGGCGCCCCCCCTTCGGCCATCCCCATGGTGGGCGCCGCGGAAGCCTCCGGCGCCACCGCCTCGAACGGTCGCGCCGCCCGCTCCGCGGCGGCGAAGCCGAAGAAGCGTACGTTCAAGGGCGAGCTTCGCAAGTACCTCAGGGCCCGCCGGATCGACCAGCCGACCTACGACGGGGCGCGGCGCGCCTACGAGCGCGCCCGGCGCGCGCTTCGGGCACTGAGCGGGCTGCGCGCTCGCGAGCTGGGAGCGGCGCTGTCCACGCTGGACTGGATGGTCGGGGACCGTCGACTCTCCCCCACCCGCATTCCCGCCCTCACCCTCACCCTGGTCCGCAACCGTGAGCTGTGGGCGAACGCGCAGACCCTCCCCGCCCCGCGGGGCCGCGTCGAGTTCGCGGGATCGGAGATCGTGTTCGAGTACTACGCTGGCCAGGGGCTCAACATCCAGCCCCTGGGCACCTTCGGCAAGGCCAACGGACTGTGGACCGCCGGCGACCAGAACGAGCGGCTGCGCCGCCTCTTCGACGAGATGGTCCCGCTGATGGCCCGTCGCGGGAACGCGCTCGCCTGGGAGTACTACTTCTTCTTCGGAGGTGGACGGCCGCCGTGGGTCAGCGGCATGGCCCAGGCCACCGGCGTGCAGGCGCTCAGCCGGGCGATCACCCGCCTCGGGGAGGATCGCTGGCGCCCCATCGTCCCTCCGGCCCTCACGCTCTTCGAGCTCCCCTCCCCCACCGGCGTGCGCGTTCAGACACCGGCCGGCAACCACTACCTCCAGTACAGCTTCTCGCCCGGCACCCGGATCATAAACGCGTTCCTCCAGAGCGTGATCGGGCTCTACGAGGCGGGCGAGCAGCTCGCCGACCCGCGCGCGCGACGGCTCGCCGAGCTCGGCGACGCCCAGGCGCGGGCCGAGTTGCCCCTCTATGACACCGGCGCGTGGGGGCTGTACTCGATGGGCGGCGCCGAAGCGGATCTCGACTACTTCCGGCTCGCCCGGAGCTTCCTCAAGCGCCTGTGCGACCGCGTCCGCGCGACGGAGTACTGCAACACCTACCAGGGCTGGAGCGATTACCTCCGCAATCCGCCGGAGACCCGCCTTCTCACGACAAAGGCGACCGCCAAGCGCGCCACCCCGCTGCGCTTCCGCCTCGACAAGGTCTCCCACGTCGGCGTGGCCGTCGACGATCCGACCGGCAAGGACGTCTTCTTCGTGGAGGGCGACTTCGCACGCGGGACGCGCTTCGTCACCTGGACTCCGGCGACCGCGGGACTGCGCGAGGTCCGCATCGAAGCGACGGACCTCGCCGGGAACAAGAAGGAGACCAGCGCGACCGTCGAAGTGGCGCCCGCGCCGCCCGAGGAGGACGACGAGGGCTGAACCTCTCCTAGGATGGCCGGATGGCGCCGCGGATCATCCTCTACACGGGCAAGGGCGGGGTGGGCAAGACGTCGGTCGCCGCCTGCACCGCGCGCCGGTGCGCGGCGAGCGGGCTGCGAACGCTGGTGCTTTCCACCGATCCGGCTCACAGCCTCTCCGACGCCCTCGAGCACGAGCTCGGCTCCGAGCCGACGCGGATCGACGGTGAGCTCTGGGGCCAGGAGGTCCAGGCTCAGCGCGAGATGGAGCGCAACTGGTCGGCGGTGCAGGCGTGGCTGAGCGGGATGCTGATCGACCAGGGAGCCAACCGGATCGTCGCCGAGGAGCTCACCGTGCCCCCGGGCCTCGACGAGCTCTTCTCCCTGCTCCAGATCAAGCGCCATTACGAGGAGGGCGAGTGGGACGTCGTGGTCGTCGACTGCGCGCCCACGGGCGAGACACTGCGCCTGCTCTCCTTCCCCGACGTCGCGCGGTGGTGGCTGGACAAGGTCTTCCCCCACGAGCGCCAGCTCCTCGCGGCGGCCCGGCCGCTCGCGCGCTCGCTGCTGGACATCTCGCTGCCCGGCGAGGCGGTCTTCGCCGACATCCAGCGCCTCGTGGGCAACCTCATCGCCATGAACGACATCCTGCGCGACTCGACGCGCGTGACCGTGCGCCTGGTCATGAACCCCGACAAGATGGTCATCGGGGAAGCGATGCGCACGTTCACCTACCTCAACCTCTACGGCTACCTGACCGACGCGGTAGTCGTCAACCGCGTGTTCCCCGACGCCGTCGAGGGCACCTACTTCGACCTGTGGCGCCGCCGCCAGCAGGAGCACCTGGAGCTGGTCGAGTCGGCCTTCGCCCCCGTCCCCGTCCTGCGCGCGCCCTACTTCGAGCAGGAGGTCGCCGGCGACGTGATGCTCGACCGTCTCGGCGACGCTCTCTTCGACGGCCAGGCGGCCGAGGCCGTGCTCCACGACGAGATCGCGCACCAGCTCACCGTCGAGGAGGGCGGCGCCACGCTTCGCCTGGCGCTGCCCTTCGCCCAACGCGGCGAGCTCTCGCTCAAGAAGATCGGGCTCGAGCTCGTCGTCGGGGTGGGCGGCGACCGGCGGACGATCATGCTGCCGACGGCGATGGCCGATCAGCGGCCCGCGAACGCCTCGTTCCACGACGGCACGCTGGAGGTGAGCTTCGTTGGACCAGGCTCCGCTTGAACGAGAGCCGCCTCTCGATGCCCTGCGCGACCGCATCCGCGAGACGGCCGAGGCCGCCCAGCGCCTGGCCGGCGAGGCGCGCGCGGCCGCGGGATCGCCGCCCTCGCGCGGGTACGAGGTACCGGGGCGCAAGGGCGGGCCCCGCCCGCAGCGTCCGGCGGACTCCCTGCGCTCCGCCGATCTCGCCGACATCGCCCTGCTGGCCGAGCAGACGGGCGTGCTCCTCGTGGAGGTCGTCCGCGGTCTCGTCCCCGCCGAGCTTCGGGGTCAGTTCTCCGATGCGCTGCGCGAGCTGCTCGTCGCCCTCAGGGCGCTGCTCGACTGGTACCTCGAGCGCCTCTCGGGAGAGGGGGAGGAGCCGACGCCCGTCGAGGACATCCCGATCTCCTGACCGCCCCACCCGGCCCTACCATGGCGGGATGAGCGCGGTCAATCGCGTCGCGGTCCGGGTCGCGGCCGCATGGCGGGCGATGGGGGGCGAGCAGCGGCTCGCGGCGGGAGCCGCCGTCGGGCTCTTCGTCTCCATGTTCCTCCCGTGGTATGAGAAGAGCTACTTCGAGCGCCTCCCCGGGGCGAGCGGCCTGGCGGGGGTTAGCGACGGCCTGTCGGCCTTCCAGGCCTTCTCGTTCGTCGAGGCGGCGGTGCTCCTCGTCGCCGCCGCGGTCCTCGTCCTCTGCTTCACGCGTGCGGAGGGCAAGGCGTTCCACCTTCCCGGCGGCGACGGGACGGTCATTCTCGCGGCGGGCGCCTGGGCGGGCCTGCTTCTCGTATGGCGGCTGTTCGACAAGCCCGACGCCTCGGCGCCGGGCGGCGCCGCCGTGACCGTGGGAATCCAGTGGGGGATCTTCTTCGCGCTGGCGGCCGCCGGCCTGGTCGCCTACGCCGGCGTCCGCGTTCGCGCGGCGGACCGTCCCGAGCCTCCACTGCCGGGCGAGGCGCGCAAGCAGACCCGGCCCACCGAGCCGCTCATCCGCGATGAGCGGCCGGCCGCCGCGCCCTCCCCGGCGTCACCACCGCCCGGCGAGGCGCCGACGGTCGCGATGCCGGGCCGCCGTCTCGGGCCCGCTCCGAAGCCCGACGACCCGCCGGAGCCGCCGTCGACGCTTTTCTGACGTGCTCGAGTGCCGCCGCGAAGGCGGCGCTACCCGTCTCCCAGGCGCTGTCTGGGAAAGCCGGCGTGGCACGCGACGCGGTCACCGTCGACGCTCGCGCACCGTAAGGACCGTGCGCGCCCTCGGCCGCGCTCGTTCGGGCGCCACGATGACGAAGCGCCGTCCGAGGGGGTCGAAGGCCACGGACCAGTCGCTCGGGGAGATCGTGGAAGAGAGGACCATCTCCCCTTGGCCAAACCGTGTCGCGCCGGGGGCCAGCAGGGAGGACAGAAGGCTCGAGTCATCGCGGCCTTCCCACGTGGCGAGGAAGCTACGGCGTCGACCGCCATGCCGCGACCGCCGCGCCCTGCCGGTCAAACGCGATCGCGGGGTCGGACGGAACGCCGCCGGCCGTTGGCAAGTTGACCTACCGCTCCCACGTCGCGGCCTGGCTGGTCGAGCCGGGCACTGCGAGAAGCAGTGCGGTGATGACGACCCAAGCGACCCGGCGCATTTGGGCGAAGTCTCTCAGGGTCGATGTCGACCGTGGGCGCGCGGCATCATGCGGTTGTGAGCACAGGCACGACCGGTCCGGCCTTCAGGCCGATGTCGACCGTGAGCATGGAGCGCCAGCAGCAGCAGGGGCGAAGCCGCGTGCTGCCCGCGCTGCTGGTGCTGCTCGTCGTGATCGTCTTCGGTGGCACGGCGATCTTCCTGTCTCGCTTCCGGCCCGTCGAGCTGGGCTCGACCTTCGGGGTGGGCCGCTTCGCGCAGGTCGACCGCGGTGGTCGCCTGCCGAGCGGGCCAGTGCGCCTGCGCTTCGTGGAGGGCAAGGGGACGAGCTTCGGCCTTTCGCTGCGCAACGGAGGCAGGCTGACGATCAAGATCGAGGACGTCAAGATCGTGGGCGGAGGATCGATCGTGCGCCAGACCAAGGTGCGACTCCCCCTCACCGAGGACAGCCGTTCGGTCGTGCCCGACGAGACGCGGAAATTTCGCACCGTCGGCCTCGACCCCGGCGAGGAGCAGTTCGTGGTCGTGGTGCTGCGCTTCGGCAAGCGCTGCCCTCCCGACACAGTCGGGCTCGTCGACGGGCTCAAGCTCGACTATTCCGTGTTCGAGCTCCCCAAGGAGATGCGAGTCGGGCTCCGCGAGCCGCTCGAGATCCCCTGCCCGGCGTCCTCGCGCTAGCGGGCGCCGTCGTGCTCGACGGGGATCACCGGGGATGCTCTGGGGCTCGCCGGTGCGCCGAGCGATGACGAGCTCGACGGAGCCCCCGATCCCGAACCGCTTGGCCAGTGGGTTGAATACGCGACGTGCGAACAGCGGTGGCTTCAGGTAGGCCATGGTCTTCTCCTCAAATCGATCTCTATCGACTGCATGCCGCCTCGAAGGCCGGCAGCGCGCCCTGCCATCCCCGGTGGTTGCGCTCGCGCCGGTCGGGCCCTCGTGCGCCCAGGCGCTCCCATCCCCGGTGCTCTATGTCGACGCGCGCCTGACCCTCGGTCTCCGCGTCGGCGGTGAAGGCGATCTCCACCTCGGTCGCGTCGACTCGATCGGCACGGAGGTGCCAGAGGTAGGTGAGCCGCCGCGGCGGCTCCCACATGAGGATCTCCCCCCAGTCCTCCTCCCTCCCCTCCTGCGTGCGCTCGAAGATCCGCCCGCCGCACCGCGGCTCGAAGACGATCTCGAGGCCCGGCTCGCCGGCGACCGTGTGGCCCGCAGGCCACCACAGCGACGCCCGCCGAGTCCAGGTCTCCCACGCGTGCTCGACGGAGCAGGCAACCGCGAAGGAGAGCCGCAGGGGCTCCATCAGGTCCCATCGCTATTTATGATGGGCTACTTCGATGGCCGCCTCTCCCGACTCCGTGGTCGAGCTCGCCGAGGGCCTGCGCTCGGTCGGCTACCTCGCCGGCGAGTCCACCGCGCTCGTGAGCTTCCTGGCCATCAAGCTCGGCAAGCCCGTGCTCGTGGAGGGCCCCGCCGGCGTCGGCAAGACCGAGCTGGCCAAGGCGCTATCGCGACACCTCGGGCGCTCGCTCGTGCGACTGCAGTGCTACGAGGGGCTCGACGAGGCCAAGGCGCTCTACGAGTGGAACTACCGCAAGCAGCTCCTGCGCATCCAGACCGAAGCCTCCGGCGCCGGCTGGGAGGCCGTCCAGGACGACATCTTCTCCGAGGACTTCCTGCTCGCCCGGCCGCTGATGACGGCGATCGCCTCCCCCGAGCCCGTGGTCCTGCTCATCGACGAGGTCGACAAGACCGACCAGGAGTTCGAGGCCATGCTCCTCGAGCTGCTCTCCGAGTTCCAGATCTCCATCCCCGAGCTGGGGCGGATCGAGGCGCGCACCCAGCCCGTGGTGCTGCTGACCTCCAACAACACGCGCGAGCTCACCGAAGCGCTCAAGCGCCGCTGCCTCTACCTCTGGCTCGACTACCCGCAGCTGGAGCACGAGCTCGAGATCGTGCGCCTCCACTCGCCGGAGCTGAGCGAGACCGTCGCGCGCAAGCTCGTCGACGTCATCCACATGGTTCGCGAGCTCGACCTCAAGAAGCCGCCTTCGATCGCGGAGTCCATCGACTGGGCGCGGGCGCTCCTGCTCCTCGGCGCAGAAGACATCGACGCCGAGACCTTCCGCCAGACGATGAGCATCATCGTCAAGCACCGGGCCGACCTGGACGTCGTCGCCGAGCGCGTCGGCTTGCGCCTCGGCGGGCCGGCCGAGCCGATGGGCGTCTCCTCGACGTGAGGGGCCATCGCGTCAGGCCCGCCGCGGCCGACCGGCGCTCTCCCGCCCGAGTGTGAGCGACATGAGCACCCCGCGCACCCCGGCCGGCTTTCCCACCCAGCTGCTCTCGTTCGGCGAGGAGCTGCGCGCGGAGAGCGTCGCGGTCGGCACCTCCGAGCTGCTCGACGCGTTCGCGGCGCTCGAGCAGGTGTCGTGGGAACGGCGCGAGGACGTACGCGAGGCGCTGGCGGCGACGCTCGCGAAGTCACCCGAGGACCGGCGCGTGTTCGAGCTCGTCTTCGAGCGCTTCTTCTTCCGGGCGGCCGAGGAGCAGGCGATCCGCAAGGAGGTGACCGAGAGCGAGGGTGAGACGCCGCCCGAAACGGCCGCCGAGATCGACCTCGAGCAGTTGCGGGAGCGCATCGCAGCCGCCATCCGCCAGGGCGACGAGGGCGCGCTGCGCGACCTGGCCCGGCTCGCCATCGCCGCCTTCGGGCGCCGGGGTGAGGGGTCGGGGGTGATCGGGGTCGACGTGCAGAGAATCCGCCGCGCGCTCGGGCTGCGCTCCGAGCCCTCCTCCCGGCCCCAACCAGACGGGATCGCGCGCGGCGACACGGCGGGGATCCCCCGCGAGGCGCTGCGCGCGTTCGAGACCCACCTGCGCCGCGAGCTCGAGCGCGACCAGATCGAGCGGACCAGGCGCCTGCCCGCCGCCCGCCCGCTCAACGAGCTCGACCGCGCGCTGCCCAGCGGCCCCCTCCAGGACCTCGCGGCGGTCCACCGCGTCGTGGCCCAGCTCAAGCGCCGCTTGGCCACCCAGGGCCACGAGCAGCGCGGGCGAAAGCGCCACGCGCACGTCGACTTCCGGCGCACCATGCGGGCATCGCTCCAGACGGGCGGCGTTCCCGTGGTGCTCAAGTACCGCCCCCATCGCCCCCGGCGCCCGGAGATCTACGTCCTGTGCGACGTCTCGACGAGCGTGACCTCGGCCTCGGTGTTCTTTCTCTCGGTCCTCCACGCCCTCCACGACGCGTTTCGCAAGCTGCGCTCGTGGGTGTTCATCGAGCGGGTCTCCGAGGTCACCGACGTCTTCGAGCGCGAGCGCTCCTTCAGCGCGGTGGCCGAGGCGATCGGCCGCGACGCCGGGGTCGCCGACGTCTCGGGCTACACCGACTACGGCCGCGTGTGGACCGAGTTCCTCGCCCAGGCGCAGGACGACCTCCACCCCCGCGCGACGGTCATCGTCCTCGGCGACGCCCGCACCAACGGCCGCGACCCCAAGGACGAGGTCTTCGCCCAGATCGCCCAGCGCGCCGGCCGCACCTACTGGCTCAACCCCGAGCCGCGCCTCTACTGGAACTACGGCGACTCGGTGATCGCCGCCTACCAGCGCCACTGCGAGGTCTTCGAGTGCTGGACGACCCGCCAGCTCGAGGACTTCGTAAAGACGCTCAGCCGGGCGGCGGCAGGGGCCTGACGCACAACAACGGCTCGGCGCTGCCGTTCCAGACCGGAACCATGCGCGGCCTTCTCCGACTCTCGGGTGCCCTCGCGGTCGTGCTCGCCGCCGCGCTGCCGCCGCCCGCCGGTGCCGCGGAGGCGTGTAGGCATATCGGTCAACCTCGATCTCATCGACGATCTGCAACCCCCCGATCCAACAGACGTGCTCGCGGCCGACTGCGAGCGCGTGTTGGTCAAGGGCGGGGACGACGAGCCGACGTGGCCCGAGCTCTACGTCCTCGCGTCGACCGACGACGCCCTCGTGTTCGCCGATCCCACCTCGGGCTGCGCGTGCACGTGGAAGCTGACGCTGACCTTCGGCAAACGGCGCACGCTCGCGGGACGCTCCCGCCTCGCAGGCACCCGGACCGTCCGCGTACCGCTCACCTTGGCGGCGCGCCGCATCCTGGCCCGCGATGGACGCATCCGAGTCCTCGTCACGGTGAAGGGCACGCTTGGCGGCGCGTTCACCACTGACGTGATCGGACGCAGGTAAGCGCGATCGCCGTGCCGCCGGCTACCGCGGGGCCGCGAACGGGTTGACGACGCGGACCGTCCCGTAGGTGCGATCGTGCTGGAAGTCCTCGGAGATGAGCTCGGCGAGCCCGTAGTGCTCGGCGTAGGCCCACAGGTGAGCGTCGAACCAGGAGAGCTGGTACGCGGCGGCGCCGCGCAGGGCGAGCCGAACGATGGCGTCGTTGGGATAGAGAACGTCGAACTCAGCCAGCAGCTCCTCTGCCTCCTGGGTGGCCTCCGCGAGGTCCAGGAGCGGGCCGGCGCCCCTCAGGGGCCTGGTCGCGACCGCGACGAACTCAACGACGGCTTGATGGGCGAGCCGGAGCGCTCCGCTCCCGATCCCCTGACGCAGGACCTCGGTCGCCACGCGCTGCTTGTCGGGGAAGCGCGGGTCGAAGCGGTAGACGAGGATGTTCGTGTCAACGAGCGCTGCCACGCTCGTACAGATCCTGCCGACGCCAGCCGCGTGCGCCCCGCGCGGGTTGCCGTCCTTGCTGCTGTCGTGCGCGTTGGCGTTCGGTCGCTCGGTCGAACCGCTCGAGGCGGCGGACTGGATCGCGCGCCGGTGGTGCGTTCGATGGCGCCTGGACGCGGATAGCGTCGCCCGCGGGCATGAACTCGATCTCGTCACCGGGCCCGATGCCGTACTGGTCAGCGATCGCCTTGGGGATCGTCACCTGCCGCTTGCTCGTCACGCGTGCCATTTCCTTACCGTAGCAAGGACGAGTCCTTGCCCTGGAAGCCAGGTCGGGCGGCGCTTCGAAGGACGAGGGCGACGGTCAGCGCGAGGCCAAGGCCGAAAGCCGGCGGGCACCGAAAGTTGAGCAGCGGCGGGGACCCCAAGCTGCCGGCGATACTTCAGAGACCCTCCTCAGGCGGTAGGATTCCGACCACAACCAGGGGGGCTGGCGGGCGAGCCGGCTGAGATAGCGCCTTACGGAGCGGATTCCGCCCGGCGCAGACCCTTCGAACCTGTGGGGTAATGCCCGCGGAGGGAGCAGACGTGGTCAGGATCGAGGCTCCCGTCGAGGAGCCTTGCGTGCGCGAGGGGCCCGGCGGACAGGGCGGGGTCGTCGTCGAAGCGGTCACGCGGGCCTTTGACGGCCGCGACGGGCCGGTCGTCGCGTTGGAGGGCATGTCGCTGCTCGCGGCTCCGCGCGAAGTGGTCGCCGTGGTCGGGCCGAGCGGATGCGGGAAGTCGACCCTGCTCGAGCTGGTTTGCGGCCTCCAGCGCCCCGACGCCGGCCGCGTCTACGCCGATCCGGCGGTCCTCATGCCCCAGCGCGACCTGCTGCTGCCGTGGTGCGGCGCGCTCGACAACGCCGCCCTCGCACTGCGCGCCCGCGGCGTCGGCCGGCGGGAGGCGAGAGCGCATGCGCGGGAGACCTTCGTGGGCGCCGGGCTGGAGGGCTTCGAGCGCGCGCTGCCCCACGAGCTCTCGGGCGGCATGCGCCAGCGCGTCGCCTTCGCGCGAACGCTGCTGGCCGGCAAGCCGGTGCTGGCGCTCGACGAGCCCTTCGGCGCGCTCGACGCGCTGACCCGCGAGCGCATGCAGGACTGGCTCGCGGCGGCGCTCGTTCGCAAGCCGCACACCGTCGTCCTCGTCACCCACGACGTGGAGGAGGCGGTCGTGCTCGCCGATCGCGTCGTGGTCATGTCACCCCGGCCGGGCCGGGTCGTGAGGACGCTCGAGGTTCCCTTCCCGCGGCCGCGCGCACGGACCGACCCCCGCGTCGTGGAGCTCCGCGCGTGGGCGCGAGAGGCGCTGGGATGAGGGTGGCGTCGCGGCACCGGAGCGCAGCAGGGCCCCGCGCGGCGCGCGGCGGCGGATTCCTCGCCGCGGTCATCCTCGGCCTCGCCCTCCTGGCCGCCTGGGAGCTCTACGCCCGTTCGGGGGGCGTCGACGATCTCATCCTCCCCGCCCCCACCGAGGTCGGGCGGGCGCTCTGGGAGGACCGCGACCTGCTGTGGGACAACTTCGCGGTGACCGCGGGCGAAGTGGTCCTCGGCCTCCTGCTCGCGCTCGCGGCCGCCGCACTGCTCGCCTCGGCGCTTCATTTCTCCACGGCGGTCCGTCGCGCGGTCTACCCGCTGCTGGTCGCCTCCCAGACCGTTCCGATCGTCGTCGTGGCGCCTCTCCTGGTGGTTTGGTTCGGCTACGACCTCGCGCCCAAGCTCGCGATCATCGCGCTGATCTGCTTCTTCCCGATCGTCGTCACGGGGCTCGACGGGCTGGCCGGGATCGACCCCGACCTGCGCAAGCTCATGCGCACGCTCGACGCCGGCCCGTGGCGGACCTTCCGGCTCGTCGAGCTTCCCGCGGCGCTCCCGTCCCTCCTCTCCGGCGCGCGCATCGCGGTCGCGATTGCCGTGATCGGAGCGGTGCTCGCCGAGCAGGCGGGCTCGAGCGAGGGGCTGGGCCACCTCCTCCTTCAGGCGACGCCGCAGCTCGAGACCGCGCGGGCCTACGCGGCCGTCGTCCTCCTCTCCGCCTTCGCCATCGCCCTCTTCGGCGGCCTCTCGCTCCTCGAGCGGCTGGCCCTGCCGTGGGCCCATCGAACCCGAGCCTCAGGAGCGTCCCAGTGATCCGAATCCCCCTCCTTGCCGTCCTCGCCACGACCCTCCTGCTCGCGGTGGCCGCCTGCGGCGAGAAGGAGGACGACCTGAGTCGGTCCAAGAGCAGCGAGCCCTTCGATCTCGTGCTCGACTACTTCCCCAACGCCGACCACGTCGGCATCTACGCGGCCATCGCGGGCGGCGAGTTCGAGGACGTGGGCCTGGAGGTGCGCCCCCGCACCCCACCCGACCCGGCCGCGCCGCTCAAGCTGCTCGCCGCGGGGAAGGCCGACGTGGCGATCTCCTACGAGCCCGAGCTGCTCCTCGCGCGCGAGAAGGGCGCCCAGCTCGTGTCGGTCGGAGCGCTCGTCCAGGCACCGCTCACGTCGTTGGTGTCCGTCGGTGCGGCGGGGATCGAGAGCCCGGCCGACCTGCGGGGCAAGACCGTCGGCACGTCGGGCATCCCCTACCAGGCGGCCTACCTCGACACGATCCTGCGCCGTGCGGGGGTCCCGCCGGCCTCGGTCAAGCGCATCGACGTCGGGTTCAACCTTGTGCCGGCGATGCTCTCGCGCAAGGTCGACGCCACGCTGGGCGCCTTCTGGAACTACGAGGGGGTCCAGCTCGCCCAGGAGGGCCGCAGGCCGCGGATCCTGCGCATGGAGCGCCTCGGCGTGCCCACGTACAACGAGCTCGTGCTCGTGGCCCGCCGCGAGGACCTGCGTACGCGCGGGCCAGAGCTCCGGCGCTTCCTCGCCGCCCTGGGCCGGGGCTACGCCCGGGCGCGGGAGAACCCGGGCATGGCCGTCGACGCGCTGGTCGCCGCCAACCGCGATCTCGAGCCAGACCTGCAGCTGGCCAGCGTGAAGGCGACCATGCCCGTCTTCTTCCCGACCGACTCGAGCAAGCCCTTCGGCTGGCAGGACGCTGCGGCCTGGGACGCCTATGGCCGCTGGATGCTCGCCAACCGCCTGCTGAGCAAGCCTCCCGACGCCTCCAGGGCGCTGACCAACGAGTTCCTGCCCGGAGAGGGGCCGTGAGGGGCTTTGCCGTCGCTGCTCAGATCGCCGGCAGCGCGTCGGGCGAGCTCGCCGCGAGCGCGTGGCGCGCCGCGAGGCCGGCCCAAGGGGCGTAGGGCGCAAAGAATTCGCGCACCTCTTCCTCCTCGACGCGGTCGCGAGGCCGCCCGGTGCGCATGCGCCCTACGAGCTTTCGCAGCCCAAGGTCGCCCGCCGGTACCTGATCCAAGCGCCCCTGGCCGCGCAGCGCGAGCATCTCGACGGTCCACGAGCCGATGCCGGGGATCCGCGCGAGCCGCTGCCACGAGCGCTCGTGGTCAGAGGCATGGAGGTCGGCTCGGCCGCTTGCGACCTCGCGGGCGGCGCGCACGAGCGCCAGCGCGCGGCTCGCGCTCAACCCGCAGGCCTCGAGCTGCGCCGGAGCCGCGGCCGCCAGCGCGGCGGCATCGGGAACGTCGCGCAGCCCGGTCTCCGTGCAGCGCCTCCCCCAGCGCGCGACGATGCGCCGCTGGATCGCCGCGGCCCGCTCGACCTCGATGAGCTGCTCGCACACCGCCCAGGCGAGCGCCTCGAAGGGCTCTGGTCGCCGGCCCGGGCGCAGGTGCGGAGCCGCGCGGACCGAGCGCCCGATCAGCGGGTCGTGGCGAAAGCGCTCGTGAAAGGGGCGCAAGTCGTCGTCGACTCCGAGCGCGAAGCGCCAGCGATCGAGACCGTACTCCGCCGCCGCGGGGGTTTGCGAGCGCGCGTCGAGCACCACCCGATCGCGCGCGGGCTGGGCCGCGCGCAGGAGCACCGGCGCGCCCTCCACGCTCAACAGCCGGTGGAGCACCCCGCGGCGGCAGCGCAGCACCCCGTCCATCCCCGAGAAGCGCTGAAGCCGCAGAGGCCAGCGCGGACGGGCCTCGACGCGCACAGCGACGCTCAACGCGGCGCTCGCGGTGCTCAACCTCGGTCGACGAAGGATACGTCGACCAGGAACGAGCGCGACGAAAGGATCTTCACGAACTCGCCGCCGGCCCTCCGCGCCCGACGGCGCCGACGCGCGAGCGCCATCGCGCGGTAATGCTTGACCGCGAAGACGGCCGCCGTGCCGGCCGCAAAGCTCGTCGCGCCCACCGCCGCGGCCTGCATGGCCGGGGACACCGCCATCCGCCTCGCGAGCGCGGCGCCGCCCTCCGGTTCGCGCTCGATGGCCCGAACCTCGGCGAGGGGAACGGGAAGCTGGTCCGTGGCTTGGGCCATTGGAGCCGGAGGGTACACGCTGGCCAGGCCGCCTCAGGCGGGTGCGGCGCCTTCGGGCATGGCCGGCTCCGCGTCGGGCTCGAAGCGGCGCTCGTACATCCGCAGCCGCTTGACGATCCGGCTGTGCATCGCCTCCATCCCGCGGTTCATGGGGGTGTTGGTCTCCAGGATCCAGCCGGCCTCCCCCTTGTGCATCCCGATGCGCACCCCTACGTCGAAGTTCTCGACGTAGAGGGCGGCCGCCACGCCGGTGTGCTGGTAGTCCGGCTTGACCCCGAGGAAGCCGATCCGGGCTCGATCGATGTAGCGGCTGCGAGAGAGGAAGTGCCACCAGCCCAACGGCAGGAGACGGCCGTTCATGCGCTTGAGGGCCTGGTTGACGTCGGGGATCGTGATGGCCATGGCCACCGCCTCTCCGGCCCGGTTGCGGGCGATCATGAAGAACTTGCGGTCGAAGACGAGCTGAAGCTCCTGCGCGTAGTGGTCGAGGTCGGCCTTGCCGTAGGGGACGAAGCCCCAGTTGCGCCGCCACGCGTGGTTGTAGATCTCGGCGAAGAGGTCGAGGTCGCGCCGCAGCCGGCGGCGCGACATCCGCTCGATCGTGATCCCGTGCTTGGGGCCGAGCTGCTCGGCCAGCTCGACGAGCACCGGGAGCATCTCCGCGCGGTCGGCCATGACCAGGCCCCAGAAGTAGAGGTCGACGACCTTCTCGAGGCCCGCGCCCTCGCACATCGCGCGGTAATAGGGCGGGTGCCAGGGCTGCTTGAGGACCGGCAGCTGGTCGTAGCCCTCGATGAGGATCCCGCTCTCGTCGTTCATCCGGAAGTCCATCGGCCCGACCATCCGGTCACGCCCGCGCTCGCGCAGCCACGTCTCCGCGGCGTCGAAGAGAGCCGCGGCGACCTCCGGGTCGTCCTCGAGCTCGAGGAAGCCGAACAGCCCCCAGCGGTTTGAGTGGTAGTCGTTGAGCGCACGGTCGACGTGGGCGCTGATGCGCCCGACCACGCGGCCCTCGCGCTCGGCGAGGAAGAGCCGAGCCTCGCCGCTGCGAAAGAACGCGTTGACGCGCGGGCTCAGGAAGAGATGGCGCTCCAGGCGCAGTGGGGGCACCCAGTTCGGCGAGCTAGAGTGCAGCCGGAACGGAAGCTCGACGAACTCGCGCCGGTCCGGGAGCGAGTCCACCGGGCGGACCACGACCTCTCCGGGCACGCCGGCAACCCTATATGCGGACCATCCCCGACGTCTTCGCCAAGGTTCGCGACCACGAGCGCGCGCAGGTCCTCGCCGCGGCGCGCGAGGCGGGCATCGTCCCCTACTTTCGGGTACTGGAGTCGGCTGCGGGCCCCGTGGTCGAGATGGAGGGAGCGCCGCGGATCATGCTGGGCTCCAACAACTACCTGGGGCTCACGAGCGACGACCGCGTCAAGGCCGCCGCCCGCGAGGCGCTCGAGCGCTACGGCACCGGCCTGACCGGCTCGCGCTTCCTCAACGGCACCCTGCACCTCCACCTCGAGCTCGAGGCCGAGCTGGCGGCGTGGATGGGCACCGAGGACGCGCTCGTCTTCACGACCGGCCACCAGGCCAACCTGGGCGCCATCGGGACGCTGCTCGAGCCCGGCGACACCGTGGTGGTCGACTCGGGCGACCACGCGTCGATCATGGAGGGCGCGATCCTCTCGCGGGCAAAGCTGCGCGCCTTCCGCCACAACCGGCTCGACCGGCTAGAGCACATGCTCGGGCGTGCGGCGGGCGACGGCGGCGGCGTGCTGGTCGTCGTCGACGGCATCTTCTCGATGGAGGGCGACATCGCGCCGCTGGCCGCGATCGCAGAGCTCGCGCACGCCCACGGAGCCCGGCTGATGGTCGACGAGGCCCACGCGGTGGGCGTCCTCGGGGCGCGCGGGGCAGGAGCCTCCGAGCTGCTCGGGGTCGAGGAGCGCGTGGACCTGCGCATGGGCACCTTCTCGAAGTCGCTGGCCTCCTGCGGCGGTTTCATCGCCGGCCCGGCCGAGGTCATCGAGTACCTGCGCTTCCAGTCGCGTCCGTTCATGTTCACCGCCTCGGGCGTCCCCGCCGCCATCGGCGCCGCGCTGGAGGCGCTGCGCATCTGCCGCTCGCCCGAGGGCCCGGGGCTCTTCGCCCGGGTGCTCGAGGCGGCGCGCTACCTTCGGCACGGCCTGTCGGAGCTTGGCTTCGCCGTCGGCCGGCCCCAAGCGCTGCCCGGAGGCGGTGAGCTGGTGACGCCGATCGTGCCCGTCGTCGTCGGCGACGACTGGAAGGCCGCCTTACTCTGGCGCGCCCTCTTCGACGCCGGCGTCTACGTCAACGTCGCCCTGCACCCCGCCGTCCCGCCGGCGGGCGCCCTGCTGCGCACGAGCGTCATGGCCTCCCATGACGAGGCGACCCTCGACCGCGCGCTCGAGGCCTTCGCGCGGGTCAAGCGCGACTTCGAGGCCGAGCACGGGCCGCTTCCGAGCTCGGCGCATCCGTGAGAGCGGGTTCCAAGAGCCCATACGAAAACAGGGGCCCGTCTTCGGAGGGGCTCCAAGGCGTGTCCATTTCCGCACAAGCGGCTTCGACCAGAAAAAGGCCGCTCTGTGCAGCCGCGGTGGACATTCGGTCGTTGACCTGTCCAGGGCCCCTGGCATAGCTTCCCGACGGACGCTGACGATGGTCGGCGACGAGGGATCTCCTCCGTTGGAGGGGTCGCCCCGCCGGAAGGTGTGATCGCCTCCGGCGGGCTCGCATGGGGACCCCTCGCGCCCGCCCTTCGGCGTCCAGCGGACGTTCTAAAACTCGACACCGCTCGCTCCCGAGCCCGAGCGAGCAGCAGGGAGGTCATATGACAGGGATCGCGACGATCGCCCCTGGCCGCGAGGCCACGCCCCAACGACTGCAGGCCCTCAACCACGCGAACCGCGTCCGCTTGGCGCGCGCCAAGCTCAAGCGACTGGTCGCCTGCGGTCAAATGACGGCGGCGGAGGTGATCCGCGAGACGCCAACCCCGTGGGAGGCGTCGAGCATGCCGGTCTCGGAGCTGCTGATCAGTCAGCGGCGCTGGGGGGAGGAGCGCAGCCGGCGGGTGCTCACTTCCATCCCGATCCCCGAGAGGAAGGAGATCGGGAAGCTGACCGAGCGCCAGCGCACGGTGCTCGCGACCAAGCTCGAGGACGGCTTCCGCTGAGCGCCGGCCGTCCGGCTAGGGCGGCGGCAACGGCGGCGGGGCGGGCGGGCCCGGAGCTTCAAAGCCGGGCCCGCGCGTCGCGATCTCGATGATGTGGCCGTCGGGGTCGCGCAGGTAGAGCGACAGGAACTGCTCGCGGTCGAGCACGTCGGTGCACTCCACCCCGTGCGAGCGCAGGTAGTCGCGCCACGCCTCCTGCTCCTCGCCGGACTCGACCGCGAAGGCGAGGTGGTGCGTCGAACCGGTGCCGACGGTCCCCTGGGGCATGGTCGGATACTCGAGGAACGACACGAGCGTTCCCGGCCGCGCGGCCGAGTCGCCGAACCAGAAGTGGCGGGCGTCGGGGTCGTCGTCGTTGGTGGCGGCACTCACCAGGGTGAGGCCGAGGAGGTCGCGGTAGAACGCGGTCGTCCGGTCCAGATCGCGGCAGATGAGGGTCACGTGATGAAGGCCGGTGAGCGCCATCCGGCGCTGGCCGGGGGCCCCGCCAGGTTCCCCCGCTTCAGTCTGCGGCGGCATGCCCGGCTCGTCGTCCGCACTGCTCACCGCAGGCCCCCACGCCACGCGAGCCCGCCCGAGCGCCGCTTGAAGACCTCGCGGAACGCGACCAGCCCGCCGAGGAACAGGGCGGCGGCAACCGCCACGACCGCCGGCCGCGCGACGCCCGCCGCGAACAGCGCCGCCGCCGAGGCGACGGCGACGACGCCGCCGAGCAGCTTGCTGTGCGAGCGGTAGCCGGTGAGGTGCTCGCGCAGGGTGAACTCGAGCGTCGCCGCCGACGCGAGGATCATCGCCCCCGCCACCAGCAGCTGGCCCCGCGACCCCCAGACCACGAATCCCACGACGCCCATGATCAGGGCCGCGAGGATGCACAGCTCGGCGAGCGGGAAGGGGTGCCAGGGCGGGCGGGGCGGCTCTCCCCGGCGGGGGCGGCGCGCCGCGGCGGAGTGAGCGCGGCGCACGGGAGCGGGCTCCGCGACCGCGCTCCGAGCGGGCGCAGGTGCACCCGACCGCGCAACCCCGTCTGCGCCCGTCAGCTGTTCAGGTGCGGTCGCGCGGCGCTTGCGACTGCGGCGGCCCATTCCGGAACCCTAGCGACGGCTACACGGCTACACGGCTACACGGCTCGCGCGAGCGGCCGAGCCCGGGCGACAGCATCTAGCAGCGTCCGCGCGGTCGCGGCCGAGCAGCCGTCGCCGGGGGCCGTTCGGAGGATGTCAGGCGGCTAACGGGCAGCCGCTGGATATCTTGACCCGCCACCAGCCCATGAGCATGCCGAGGAGGCCGTAGCGGGGGCGGACGTGCCAGTGGCGGAAGACCGTCGCGCGGCGGCCTCGTCGACCTCGGCGACGAAGGGCTCGAGCGGTGCGAGCGCGGGACCGTGGACCGTTTCGTCGAGTGCCGCCACATCTGCCTCCTTCACGCCCGAGTCTAGCCGCCGCCCAGGGTGGGCGGCAAGGCGGTTCAACTCCGGCTCAGGTGTCCGTCAGGGTGGCCCCGCAGGAGTGCAGCGCCTCCTCCAGGTGGACTTCCGGGACTCCTGCGACCCCGATCGTGAAGACGGTCATGCGGGTGGTGTCGGCGCTGACTCCGTGGCCCGGCACGAGCTCGCCGAAGAGCACGGCGAGCGCCGAGTGCTCGTCGGCGATCACCAGGCGGCCCGACGGCAGCCGCGGAGGAGCTTGCGCCGCGCGGCCGAGGCGCTCTCCAGCCGCGGCGTTCACGCCTTCAGGCTAACCCCTCCCCCCGGCCTTCACGCCGACCGGGCCTCGAGGCTCGGGAGGCGGTATCCCTCGAGGTGCGGGCGGCATCCGGTAGCGTTCGGCGCACTCAATGGAATCGATCCGCCTGATGTGCTGGTGTACGAGCTGCGTCAGCGGCGTGCATCTGCCGGCCTTTGCGGCGGCGGAGGGTGGCCTGTTCGCCCAGCAGGGCCTCGACGTCGAGTTCGTCAACTGTGTTCCCGCAGCCGACCGCAGCCTTCTCGGCTACTCGGTAACGCTCGAAGCCCTCGCCGGCGGCCAAGCGGACTTCGCGCTGAGCTCGGTCGCCTACCTGCTCGCCGGACAGAGCAGATCTGACGGGCACCTGGGGTCTCGCTTCGCTGCGGTGTTTCACCAGCGCAACCCGATCGCCGGGCTCGTCGCCGACGATTCAGACTTGCACGAGCCCGAGGATCTCGTCGGCTCCAAGGCTGCGGTGCGCGGCGGGAGTTGGTTTGCGCAGGAGCTCGAAGGTGCGCTCGCACACATGGGCCTGGGGCCGCCAACGATCATGCAGCCGGCTGGCAAGTACCGGACCGCGCTGGGCGAGGGCGAGATCAATGTGATCCCCGCCTGGGTCGATATGACACCCGCGAACATGGGCGGCGGGCGGCCCATTCGGGCGATACCGCTCGACATCGAGGTCTACGCCACCGGACTTGTCGCAGCCGACCGTCTACCGCTCGAGTTGGTCACCCGGATGCGCGACGCACTGAGCGCTGGATACGAGCTCCAACGCGAGGACCCCGCGCTCGGTATCACTGCGTTCAGGCGCCGCTTTCCAGGCATCTCCGAGGACCACCTCCGCACCGGCTGGTCGGTGTTGGAGCCCTACGCGTTCGACGCGCCCACGCCCGGCGCGATGGACGCCGAACGCTGGACTGCGACCATCGACTACACGGCCGCCACCCACGGTCTGTCCGTACTGCCGGCAGAGCGGCTCTACCGCCCAGAGCTCCTCGCGCCGACCAGAGAGCCCTTGCCCGCATAGGAGCCGATTCCCGAGTCCAGGCGGGCCCGCGCTCCCCACGGACCGCTCATCGCCAGGGGGTGACCGTTGCAGACCTCTCCGTGGCTCCCTCGTCGCGTGCGATGGGACGTGAGCGCGCCGCCCCGTCAAGCCCGCCTTCAGCAGGTGGAGGCGGGCTTCGAGACGCCGACGCCGCATGCGCATCGGGCGCCTCGCGACGTCCCTTCCTCGTGCTGGGGGCGAGACCACCGCGCGCGCGTATGACACGTGATCGCCGCGACCGGCTGGAGGAAATGATTCCGCGGAAGCGTCCGCGTCGGGAGCGACACGGGCTGCCGCCGCGCATCGCCGATTCTGTCCGGCTTCGGCCGTATTCTCCGAACGTATGTTCGTAGATATCGGTGGTGTGAAGTCGGTGCCCGATGCGAAGCTCGAGGACGAGATCACGACGCTGGCGGTCATCTGAACGCGGCGACGGCGCGCTTCTTGTTGCTGGTGGGCGAGTATGACCGGCGGGAGGCGTGGAAGGCTTGGGGCTCGAAGTCCTGCGCGGATTGGCTGTCATGGCGTTGCGGGATCTCGCCGGTAGCCGCGCGTGAGCAGCTGCGTGTCGCGCGCGCCCTGGTCGATCTGCCCGCGATCCGCGAGGAGTTCGAGGCGGGCCGGTTGAGCTATTCGCAGGTGCGCGCGTTGACCAGGGTGGCGACGCCCGGGATGCAGTCGCCGCTGCTCGAGCTGGCGCGTTACTGCACGGCCGCGCAGCTCGACCGGCTGTTGCGGGGCTACCGCAAGGCGGCCGATCAGCTCGAGGAGGCCCGCGTGGCGCATGAGCGCCGCGAGCTGTTCTGGTGGGAGGACCGCGGGATGCTGGTCATCCAAGCGCGCCTCCCGATCGCCGAGGGCGAGACGCTCCTCGAGGCGGTCCGATCGATCCGCGACCGCATGGGTGAGCGAGCCGCCCCAGGCTTGGCCGACGACGCGGCGGGGCCGGCCGGCGAGGACTCCCTCGGCGCCCCGGTCGATGATTCCGCGGAAGCAGGCCTCGCCTTCTCGCTGGAGCCCGCGGTCGATGATTCCGCGGAAGCAAGCGGCGCCGCCTTGCAGGACCCCGCGATCGACGAGGCCGTCGAGCCGCCGGCTCCACCGTCTCACTCGGCGACCATGGCCGACGCACTCGTCGCCATGGGACGAGACTCGCTCGTCGGCGGCGCGTCAGGGGGGAGCAGCGCGGGTCGCCCCGAGCCGGTCGTCCACGTCGACGCCGAGATGCTGACCGCCGACGCGCCCGGGCGCTGCGAGACCGCCGCCGGGCACGCCATCTGCGCTGAGACCGCGCGCCGGCTGGGATGCGACGCGGGGGCTGGTGCCGTCGGGCGGCGCGACGGGCGGGCGCTGTCGGTCGGACGCAAACGGCGCACCATCCCGATTCACATCCGCCGCGCGCTCGAGGCGCGCGACCGCGGCTGTCGCTTCCCCGGCTGCAACCGCCGCGATTACCTCGCGGGCCATCACGCTGAGCATTGGGCCCACGGCGGTGAGACGAGCGAGGCGAACCTCGTGCTGCTCTGCCACCACCACCACACGCTAGTTCCCGAAGGCGGCTACACCATCCGACGCCACGCACGAGCACGACTGTCCTTCCGCCGCCCCGACGGCAAACGCATCGCCGACGCCCCGCGCCGCCCCGGCGGGTCGCCGGGGCGGCTCGCACTCGCCAACCACCGCGCAAGACTCGACATCGACCCCGAGACCGCCGTGACCGGATGGCAGGGCGAGCACCTCGACCTGCCCCTCGCCACCCTCCTACTCTGCGAAACTCGCCTACGACTCTGAGCAACCCGTCCAGGCCTCTTCGCAACGCTCGCACCTCGACTACACGGCAAGCAGCGCGGCACCGGCGGCGGTCCGGCATCAGCCCGCCCCGACCGCCCCGGATCGGGTAGGTATCACGCGTGATACACTGTGGTTGTGGCCGACGTCAACATCCGGCAACTGCGCAACCACGGCGGCGACGTCGTCGATCGCGCGACTCGCGGTGAAAAGATCACCATCACGCGCGCCGGGCAACCCGTGGCAGAGCTGCTCCCGCTCCCCCGTCCGGCGCTATCAGCGCAGGCGCTGCTCACGCGATGGCGACGACTCCCCGCCGTCGATCCCGTCGCACTGCGGGCAGACATCGACGAGATCATCGGCGCGGGCTTGTGAGCGACGCGTCACCGTCACCGCAAGGCGTATTGGACACGTCGACCGTGATCGCGCTTGGGCGCCTCAGCGACGCCTCGGCGCTTCCTGCCGAGCCGCTCATCACCACGGTGACCCTTGCAGAGCTCTCCGTCGGACCCCTAGTCGCAAGCGACGAGCACGAGCGCGCCGCCCGTCAAGCCCACCTCCAGCAAGCCGAGGCCGACTTCAACCCACTTCCCTTCGACGCCGCCGCTGCACGCGCATTCGGGCGCGTCGCGACCTCACTTCGCCGAGCTGGCCGCAAGACCACAGCGCGCGCGTACGACGCGATGATCGCCGCGACAGCGGTCGCGAACGATCTCCCCGTCTATACCTGCAACCCCGCGGACTTCACCGGAATCGACGACCTCGAAGTGATCTCTGTGCCCCCTCCCCACGCAACCTGAGCCTTTATCGATGCCCCCGAAGGGGCCGATCAGCGGCCGCTGGGCGCGGGTCCGGGAAGACGCGGGGGTAGTCCGAGGAGGTGGTCGAGCCCTTGCCCACCGACGCGAAGGGGCCCTGCTTCTTACACGGCGGCGCCGGGATCACCGAGCTTCCCCAGGGCCTGCCGGTCTTCGAGGACCGCCAGTGCGGCAACGGCGTCCCCACGCTGCTCTCGACGACGGCGATCGCCAACGCGGTCTCCGGAGCCGTCGCGCTTCCGGCCGGTCTCCTGCCTCCCGGGCTGCTGCCCAGCCAGCTCGGCGAGGTCTTCCCCCCGCAGCTGCGAGCGTTGGTCGAGCAGTTCATCTTCAAGCTGGGCGAGGTTCTCGGGGTTGACCGGGTTGGTCGTGCGCAGGTAGTGCAGGCGGGTCGAGGTGCCGCCGGGCGGGGTGTTGGTCGCCTGCGTCGCGGCGACCGTGTTGAGAAGAACGCGTTGGCAGCGTGATCCGCTCCAGGTAAGCAGTTACTGCTGCTGGCTTGGAGGCGTCCCCCCGCCGGGGGGCGGCCTGCGCCCGCGCGGCGACGGGTCGAGGTCGCTCTCCTTCTCCACGAGCCTGCCGGCGCGGAAGCAGAACTCCCAGACGGAGCCGATGCGCCCGCCCCGCATGTGCCAGGAGATGCAGTCCCTGACGTCGGGGGGCAGGACGGGCTGCTTCGCGGGCCCGAAGGCCGGTGGTCCGAAGCGCTTGACGATCTCGTTGCGGTCGTCGCCGACCGCGACCGTCTTGGCCTGCTCGTCGGTGATCGAGTTGCGGTCCTGGGACTTGCGAAGGCTGTCGTTGAGCTCGTCCGTGCTGTCCTGCACCGAACTGTTGACGACCGCGCTCAACACCGCGCACCCCCCGATCCCGAGCACGAGAACCACGCCGATCACCGCAAGGAGCGCGACCGCGAACCGGTTGTCCGAGATCGTCGACCTCGGCGACGGCTCGGGCGGCGGCGCTCCGGGAAGCGGCTGAGCCGCGGGCGGGTGGGCGGGGGAGGGCTGGCGGTGGAGCGGCCGGCCGTGGAGCGGCTGCCCCGGGGGCGGCTGGCCCGGCGGCCCCTGACCCGGGAGCGGCTGGGAGGGCGGTGGCGTGGCGCCGGGAACGTCACCCGCTCCGCGCTGCGGTTCGCCTGGCCACTGGCTTGCCATCGCCCACAACGCTATCGCGTAGCGCGCCGGCGCTCGCCACCCCACCCGACCCAGCCGGGTCTGTGAACCGCCCTACTTCGGCAGGCGCGGGGCGATGATCCGGTAGGCCTTGAGCCCGAGCCCGAGCCGCTCGCGGTCCTCGGACTGCATCGGGTCGAGCCGCGTGAGCTCCTTCACCCGATCCAGGCGATAGGCGACCGTGTGGCGGTGGGCGTAGA
>JAABUS010003769.1_pt1 | contig 23596 bp, 19 predicted proteins | sample 5560161 | NCBI WGS metagenome assembly JAABUS01 (sample SAMN10711885, study PRJNA513376) | rock metagenome | isolation source: Antarctica rocks | place: Antarctica: Victoria Land, Trio Nunatak nord | collected 2016-01-04
TTGTTGCTGCATTGTTATCAATATGAATTTCATAACGGACATCTTCTCCAAAGTGATAAAAATTAGGGCCACCTTGTGGTAATTGAAATGGAATGTAATTCGCAATAATTACAACTTTGTTGGGATTGTTTGGATTTCTAAAAGCATACACATCAGTATTGTCCGCCTGAGGGTCATTAGCAATCATGGGAGCCTCCCTGTGACTGGAAGCCATGGCAATAACAGAAAAAATTGGCAGGCATAATGTTGCCAATGTCCATTTAAGCCGGGAAATGGTAAATAACTTTTTTTTCATTGTAAATTTTTTAAAACATTAATAAATTAAAAAAACAATCAACAGACAGTTCTCTGATAGGAATATTAAATTAGTTTAACCTAAAAAATTAAGCTTCTGGCTAAAAACAGGATTATTTGGAAAGAGGTAAAAGAATAAACGAAAAAATTTGTTAAACGGTTTTTAAAAAACAATTTTTATTTGTTTTTTCCTAAAAAGTTTGTTTAAATCAAATAGAAATATTCTGTATAATCAGGGTTAAAATAACTCTTTATTATATTACTTATGATGCAGCCATCAGTATTAAACAAAATAATTTTATGAGGTAACCCTAATGCAATTACCAGAAGAAATTTTTGAAAAACTTAATAATTAAAGACAAGAAAGACAATTTGCGGGGGTTGGTAAATAATTATTCTTGGTGATTTGAAGCAATGATTGAAAAAATTTTGGCCTTCTTATGGAGTGGAAACTTATTATTTTATTAATCCACGTTTGCTGCATTATATTTTTTTGAAATAATTGCCGGAAAAGATAAAGATAACTAATGATGCATAAGCAGGCCAACCAATACGTATAAAGTAATTGTTCTTTAAAGAGTATTAATTATAAAAAAGATTAATAAAAAAATATTGAATTATACGAATCATTGTTGGTTTAACGTTCTTATTTCATGATTTTTTTTTTAAAGAAAGGCTCTTGCATGTTTTTAATTTGGAAAAAACAAACTCAGAATGTTGTGATCTGCATCCTTGTTATTTATATTTATACAAGTCCCTTAAGTACCTGCAGAACTTTAAAAATTCTTTAAAACTTATAAAATGAAAAAAATTAAAAAAATAATTTTACTTGGTGCCGCATTTTTTGGGTTTTTAAAACTCACTAATGCACAAACCGGAGAGCTTTATCAATTATTTGGCAACATTGGTATTGTTAAAACATCATTTGCCGGTTCAACTGTCTATACCAGTACCGCTGTTCAGGGCGATGGCAAAATAGTGGCGGCCGGTTATACATGGAATGGCAGCAATTATGATTTTCTGCTTGTCCGATATAATACAAACGGCAGTTTAGATATTACTTTTGGCGGCAATGGAAAACTTATAACAGACTTTGGCTCTACTTCTGATTATGCCCGCTCCGTAGCCATTCAAACTGATGGCAAAATAGTGGTCGCCGGTTCGGCAAATGATAATTTTGCTCTTGCCCGTTATAATACTAGTGGCAGTTTAGACAATACTTTTTCAGCCGACGGAAAGCAAACAAATGACTTTCAGGGTTCTGATAATGCCACGTCGGTATCCATTCAAAAGGATGGGAAAATGGTATTAGTTGGTTGGGTAAACGATAATTTTATTATTGTTCGATATAATACAGACGGAAGCCTTGATAATGCTTTTTCCGGTGATGGAAAACAAACAGCTCCTTTTTCAGGCCCTTTTCGTTTTTCCTATTCTGACAGATCAGTAGCCATTCAAAGTGATGGAAAAATAATAATTATTGGCGCCGCAAATGAACAATTTGCTGTTGCCAGATACAATACTGACGGAAGCATTGATAGTACTTTTTCCGGCGATGGAATACAACTTACACGTGTTGGCGAGATTAGTTTTGCCAGCACAGTAGCCATACAGAAAGATGGCAAAATAGTAGTGGCAGGCAGATTAGCTGCTCCGGAAACAAATGGGGGTTTTGGCATTGTACGTTACAATACGAATGGAAGCCTTGACCTCACCTTTAGCAATGATGGGATATTAACAAGTGGTTATAACTTAGATTATCTTCATTCAATAGCTATTCAGGATGATGGAAAAATAGTAGCGGGTGGCTCTTTTGCAAACCTGAATACTGACGTAGGAAACAATGTAGGTCCAAATTTTGCCCTTTTTCGTTACAATACTAATGGCACCCCGGATAACACCTTTAACTTTGACGGAATACAAATAACAGAAATAACAGGTGCTGATAATGGAATTGCGAGTATAGCTATTGCAAATAATAAATTATACGCCGTAGGTACTGATCAGGTTAGTCTTAACCTTGGAATAGTAGCCAGTTATATGCTTGATAATCCAAACAATGCCCCGGCTGTAAAAATATCAATTGCCTATAACATTGTAAGGTATACCTCACCCGCACTGATAAAAGTAGATGCTATAGCTACGGATGTAAATGGTACAATAAGTAAAGTGCAGTTCTATAACGGTACAACTTTAGTACAGACAGCGTATCTGTTTCCCTACGCATATGTATGGTTAAATGCGCGACCTGGTGATTACAAACTTACCGCTAAAGCTACAGATAATAGTGGCTTTTCCACGACATCTAACGCTATTCATGTAGTGGTGGAAGATAATAGTTTGTTGCCTGTAGGAAAGATAGCAAGTCCGGTAGTTAATACGCCTTATACCGCATTTGCTGCCATTCCTTTAATTGGAAAAGAAAAAGACTATATCCGAAACTTTAAATGATAAGAGAATTTTAGCAATATTTGATCCTGTAACAGTAACTGTGACAACATTAAACTTGCTATTGTAAATAAAGTTCAACAACCCTACCTATTATCTCTGAAAAGCAGAGTGTATACTAAAGTTCATCGGGAGTTTATAATAATTTATAAGCAATTTGTAAAATTGTAAGCAGGAAGAATTGAGAAATTAAAGTAAATTATTGTTCAACATAAATGCAAAAAGCCCGGCAATACGTTCGGGCTTTTGCATTTTGTAATAGCTGTTCCTGTTAGTAATTAGCAATTGTTTGATAAAAAAATTTGGTTTATTACGAATAAGTCGTAGCTTTACGAAAATATCGTAAAATGGACAAATTAACCCCGCAGGAAGAAGACCTCATGCAAGTGATATGGAACTTGCAGGAAGGGAACGTGAAAGCTTTTCTTGACCAGATGCCTGAACCCAAACCACCCTATACTACATTGGCATCTACCATTAAAAATCTTGAAAAGAAAGGATATGTGACAAGCAGGTTATTAAGTAATACATACTTATATACACCTGTAGTATCAGCAGGAGAATATAAGCAACAGTTTATGCAGGGTTTCGTGCAGAATTACTTTAATAATTCTTACAAAGACATGGTTAACTTCTTTGTGGCACAGAAAAAACTGAAGCCAAAAGAACTGAAAGAAATTATTGATCTTATTGAAGGAAAAAATAAATAATTTATTATGCCTATATATTTTGAATACGCAATAAAAACGTCACTCTGCCTTGCAATAATATTTCTCTTCTATGCTCTATTGCTTAAGCGAATGACTTATTATACCTGGAACAGGTATTTCCTGTTAATGTTTTCCGTTCTTTCTTTTATAGTTCCATTCATTAATGTTAATGCTTTCGTACAGGAACAACATTTGAATAGTGTTTCATTCATCAACCAGATATCATTAATAAATACCAGCAAGATTTCAGGTAACTTTTTTAATAATGGGGATGAATTTAATTACTGGCAAATTCTGTTTGCAGTCTGCATGCTTATATCTTCGATCCTGTTGTTACGATTATTGATACAACTTTCATCTATAAGAAAAATCCGATCAAAGGCAACGCTAATATACAAGGGTGAAGTAAACCTTTATAAGCTTTCCGAACCGATACTTCCATTTTCTTTTTTTAACAGCATTTTTATTAATCCAGATGACTACAGTGATAATGAAGAGCAGGAAATTATTGAGCACGAACTGACGCATGTGCAACAGAAACATACCTTAGATATACTTGTTACTGAAATCATTTGCATTCTCAACTGGTATAATCCCTTTGCATGGCTTATTAAAAACGCTGTTCGGGAGAATCTCGAATTTATTGCTGACGATGCTGTTATAAAGAAAGGCGTTAATAAAAAAAATTATCAATACCTGCTTCTAAAAGTCACAGGTGATATTCCATCATCTATTGCAAGCAGTTTTAAATTTTTATCATTAAAAAAACGCATTCTTATGATGAACAGAACAAAAACATCCGCGTTTCACCTCCTTAAATTCGTGCTGTTAGTTCCAATGATAACCTTGCTGTTACTAGCTTTTAGAAACAGTAAAGAAACAGTATCTAATGCTTTTGCATTAAAAAATCCTGCAGCAGAAACTTATACCTTAACTACGCTTACTTATTCAATTTCTAATGCAAATGTTAAAGCAATAGTGCTGAAAGAGAATGATAAATCTTTACTGAAAGCCGGTGATGTTTTAAATCTTAAACAAATTTTTAATGAAAAATACAGGCTTAAAAGTCTTTTAGAAAGAAACGGTTATAATAATCTTAAAAGCAATGCAATTATGTTTTGGATAGATACTGCATCTGTAAAAAATAGTTTTTCTGTAGAGATTAAAATTGATGTAGAACCTCCCCTTGTTTCTAAAGGCAAAAATGGAATTATGTCTCTCTGTAATGGAATAATAGAAAACGACTTTAAGCTTTCACCCTGCTCTAACTTTAAAGTGAAAGAGAATATTAAGTGTCTGGTTGCAATAAATAAAATTGTGGAAGAGCTAACTTCTTCTTGCTTCAGCAATAACAAGACACCTTTCCTGATTTAAAAAAATTTACTGGGGTTAGTTCTCTTTTAAATTATAGATCACTTTATGACCGAAAAAATTTCTGCAATTGCACTGGAAAAATAAAAAGTACAAGTGAGGACAGCAGGATGCCAAACAGTATTCCTGATAGCCGTCACCAAAAAATATAATTTCAAAACAATCAGCAAAAAATCTGCCTTCGTGATTTAGTAATCCAAATTTATATTCTTTAGCTAACTCATATACTCTGGTCATATTGACCGGACAAGGAAATCTATTGTCAAAAAAATAATAAGAATACAATGAATTTCAACCGCATCAACAATATAACAGGATGGTTAGTTTGTATGACTGCATGTACGGTATATCTTTTAACAGCAGAAGCCGGGGGAAGCTTGTGGGATTGTGGCGAGTTTGTAAGCACCGCTTATAAATTACAGGTTCCTCATCCGCCGGGCGCACCCCTCTTTGTAATGATCGGACGTTTATTCATTATTCTCTTTGGTAATAATCCGCACACTGCTGCCAAAGGAGTGAATGTAATGAGTGCGTTCGTAAGCGGTTTTACTATTCTTTTTCTCTTTTGGACTATTACCCACTTTGCAAAAAAGATAGTACAGAAAGGAACTGAAGTGTTAGATAACAACCAGGTTATTATTGTTATGGCAGCAGGTACAGTTGGTGCTTTATCTTATACATTCAGCGATTCATTTTGGTTCTCTGCTGTTGAAGGCGAGGTATATGCTTTAAGTTCATTCTTTACAGCCATAGGGTTTTGGGCGATATTAAAATGGGAACATGCAGTGGACAATGAAGAACAAGCGGGCATCAATGCAGACAGGTGGATCATCTTCATTTTCTTTATGATTGGTCTCTCCATCGGCGTGCACTTATTAAACCTGTTAACCATTCCTGCTGTTGTAATGGCGTATTATTATAAGAGATATAAGGGTACTAAAAAGGGAGCAGTAATGGCTTTCATTATTGGCTGCCTGATTACCGGTATCGTTCAAAAAGCAATTATTCAATACACTATTAATTGGGCAGGTTCTTTAGATGTCTTTTTTGTGAACATCTTAGGGCTTCCGTTCTTTAGTGGTTTTACTGTCTTTTTTATTTTATTGACTATTTTAATTGTTTATGGATTAAGGTTTGCAAATAAGAAAAATTATGATTTCCTGCGTTTAGGTCTCTGGGCATTTACATTTATTTTGATTGGATACAGTACCTACATTACCACTATGATCCGCAGCAATGCCGACCCCGCAGTGGATATGTATAATGTAGATAATCCGCTTAGTTTAGCAGGTTATTTAAGCCGTGAACAATATGGTGACTTCCCTTTGCTTTACGGACAAAACTTTACAGCCGAACCTATAGATTATAAAGAAACCTTTACAAGATATGTTAAGACAAAAAACAGTTATGCAGACAATGGAAAAGATGGACATTATGTGTATGATGACAACCAAATGATGCTTTTTCCAAGAGTCTGGGATGCAAGTAACGAGCAGAACCACCGTGATTATTATGCTCAGTTTTTAAATATAGGTAAGAATGCAGATGGCACTTTTGAAAGAGATCCTGACTTTACTGACAATGTAAAATTCTTTCTGTCGTACCAAACTTACTGGATGTACTTCCGTTACTTTATGTGGAATTTCTCGGGAAGACAAAACGACGTGCAGGGCATGTTTCCAGGAAATATCAGAGATGGAAACTGGATCACAGGTATACCTTTTATTGACAATGCTTTATACGGAGATCAAACCCTGATGCCTGACAGCAGTAAAAATAATAAAGGACATAACAAGCTTTTCTTACTTCCTTTTCTGCTTGGTTTAGCCGGTCTTATTTATCAATATAAAAAAACAGGTAAAGATTTTAATATAACCATGATTCTTTTCCTGTCTACGGGTTTTGCTATTGTTATTTATCTCAATCAGCCAGGTTTTCAGCCAAGAGAGCGCGACTATGCTTATGTAGGTTCTTTTTATGCTTTTAGTATCTGGATAGGCTTAGGGGTTTTGCAGGTAACAGCATGGCTTACAAAAAAGTTGAACGCCCCTATTGCTTCCTGCCTTGCAGCCCTTGTTTGCCTGCTTTCGGTTCCTGTTTTAATGGCTGCCCAGGAGTGGGATGATCATGATCGAAGTAAAAAGGAGCTGGCAAGGGACCTTGCCAAAGACTACCTGGAAAGCTGCGCGCCTGATGCCATCCTTTTCACTGTTGGTGATAATGATACCTATCCTTTGTGGTATGCACAGGAAGTGGAAGGAATTCGGCCTGATGTACGTGTAATGATCAATCCTTTGTTAGGAACAGATTGGTACATCAATCAAATGAGGTATAAAATAAATCAAAGCGATCCTGTTGACGTAATATGGACAGCAGATCAAATCCTGGGTCACAAAAGAGATTATGTACGTTTCAAACCGATGCCTGGCATATCTGAAGGACAATACTTTGACTTGTATGATATCATGAAAAATTATATCGGCAGTGATGACGAAAACAAAATGATGCCGGCGGGAAATGATGAAAGGATCAACACCTTCCCGGTACATAAAGTATCTGTACCTGTTGACATAAATCTGGTGAAACAAAACGGAACCGTGAATGCAAAAGATAGTGCAGTTAGTGAAGTTCGTTTCGAAATTCCTAAAAACATTTTAATGAAAAACGATCTTGCTGTATTAAATGTAATGGCAGCAAATAAATGGAAACGCCCCATTTATTTTACCTCTTTTTTTGATGAATTAGGATTTGGTTCTTACCTGAGAAAAGATGGCCTCGCTTATCGTTTGGTACCTGTTGCAGCAAACCAGGTAAATACCGATTGGATGGCTGATAAACTGATGAATAAATTTAGTGCAGGAAATGCTGATATAAAAGGTGTGTATTTTGATGAACCAAACCGCCGTCAGTTAATTTCTATTCGAAGTGCCTATGCTGAACTTGCCAATGACCTGGCAGTAAAAGGCAGAAAAGAAGAAGCCAGAAAATTCCTGCAAAAAGCCGATATGATGATGCTGGAGGAAAACTTTCCTTATGGACATATCAGCTCAGGCAATATGCACAACAGGAGCTCATTATCTTTTTTAGAAGCCTGTTATCGTGCTAATGCAAAAGGTCTTATTAATAAAGTAAGTAAATCAGTAAAAACTGATCTTATTCAACAACTTAAGTTTTATGATTCGCTCCATGGCAATAAGGCAGAAGCGATGGCTTTCGAAAAGAATATTACGAAAGGGCTTTTAGATACAATGGATAAAATGGAAACAATTTTTGTCCCGCGCTCTGGAAAAGAAAATGATCAGGAACGATTGAACATGATTCGATAAGCGAAATTACAATTACGGAAAATTTTAAAAAACCGGATTCACTTTTAAATGCAGAAAAAGTAAGAAACGAAAATTATGGTTTTACTATAGACCATGTCCGTCATCCTAAAGAAACTAATTACACAGCATTATTCCGGCACATCTCCCTCAAGCCGAGATTTTCTATAACTGCTTCCATTTCTACAAACGGATTTGGTACAACTCTTCTGCAATCTAATTTGATCAACCTGTATTAAATCTAAATAATACATTGAAGTGGTATTTTAAAAACATATTCCCATTCCTTTATTTTTAACAAAATGAGATTTAAACAGTGTTATAGCTTTATTGGCAGATAGTTGTTACTTTTAAAAAATTTGAATCAAATTGAAAAGATGTATTTCAATTGCAATTGCAGTTGCTTTCTTCTTCAATAGCATATCAGTTGTCGGCCAAAACGCTAACCTGGATTTTATTGAAAATAAAGGCCAATGGGATGAAAGCATAAAATTTAAGGGAATTATGAATAACGGCGCTTTTTTTCTTCAGGAGAAAGGGTTCCGGGTTTTGCAAAGTAAAACTGAAGATATTGAGAGGATGTCCGATTTTTTTCATGGGGTTTCTTATAGTAAAGGAAAAAATAATGCTGCAAGGTCAGTTATTCCTGATAAAGGTAAAGATGCAATAACCGTACACTCTCATGTTTATAATGTAGCATTTTTAAATGCACAAACTCCTGCAATTGCCGGAGATAAACCACTGAATACCTATAATAATTATTTTATAAGTAATGATCCTTCTAAATGGAAAGGCAATTGCCGCATTTACCAGGCTGTAACTTATCAAAATATTTATCCTGGTATAGATATAAGATATTATACAAATGCCGGAAAGCTTAAGTACGATATTATCGTTCACCCGGGTGCAGATCTTTCGCGCCTTGCTATGAAGTACGATGGCGTAGACGAATTGCAGGTGAAAAATGAACAATTGATCATTAAAACATCTATAGGTGAAACACGTGAGCTTGCTCCCTATGCCTATCAGTTGGTTGATGGCGTTAAAAAGGAAGTTGGATGCAGGTTTAAAGTTGCAGGTAATATTGTAGAGTTTGCTATAAATGGTTATTCAAAATCTTCTGAATTGATTATAGATCCTACGCTGATCTTTTCAACTTTTACAGGCAGTACTGCCGACAATTGGGGATACACTGCTACCTATGGCGCCGATGGTAGTTTTTATGCCGGCGGAGTTGTATTTAACCAGGAGGGAAACTTTCCGGTAAGCCCAGGAGCCTTCAGCACTACTTTTAATGGCGGAGTTGATGATGAAGAAGGAATTGGACCCTACGATATAGGTATAATAAAATTTAGTCCAAATGGAACTAACCGTATTTATGCTACTTACCTTGGTGGAAAGGGCAATGAACAGCCCCATAGCCTGGTTGCGGATGCGCAAGGTGAGTTGGTAATAGCCGGACGCACAAATTCTGGCAACTATCCCACGACCGCCACTGATCGCCCCGGTGGAAAATATGATATTATTCTAACCAAGTTAAACGCAGCAGGGTCTGCCTTGGTCGGTTCACGAAAAATGGGCGGCAGTGGATTAGATGGAGTAAATATCAGGGCAAAATATCCGACTCCGGGCGCAGAAAGTATCTCCAGAAATTATGGTGATGATGCCAGAAGTGAAGTAATATTTGATTACAGCGGAAATATAATTGTTGCTTCCAATACGCAGTCTGTTGATTTTCCAACTTCTGCCGGCGCTTTTCAGAAAACTTTTGGCGGCCAGCAGGATGGTGTCATTATCAAAGCAAGTCCTGATCTTAGTAATATTCTTTTTAGCAGCTTTCTTGGCGGAAGTGGAAATGACGCTGCATTTGTTTTGGCAATAAACCCTGCTGATGGTAACATTTATGCCGGGGGCAATACAGACGGCACAGACTTGCCGGGAGATAAGACAAATGTATTACAACCCACCTCTCAAGGCGGAGAAACGGAGGGATTTATTTCTATTATAAATATGGCTGGAAGCGCCTTGTTGAAAACAAGCTATATCGGAACGGCAGGTAATGATATGTTATATGGAATACAGTTCGATAAGTTTGGTTTTCCTTATATAATGGGTACAACTACAAGTGACAACTGGCCCATAATTAACGCTGCGTTTTCTCAAAGTAAAGGCAAACAATTCATAGCAAAACTAAGACCTGATTTGTCTGGTTACGAATATTCAACGGTTTTTGGCAGCGGAGCAAGTAGCCCTAATATTTCACCGGTGGCATTTCTTGTAGACAAATGCGAAAATGTATATGTTTCAGGGTGGGGCGGAGATATCGATGCGAATTATCCTAATTCAGGAACAGCGGGGTTATCTGTAACATCCGATGCAACACAATCAACAACAGACAATAGTGATTTTTACTTTTTTGTTTTAGAAAGAAACGCTGCTGCGCAGTTGTACGGCAGTTTTTTTGGGCAAAGCGGTGGGCGAGGTGAGCACGTAGACGGAGGAACAAGCCGCTTCGACCGCAATGGGGTGATTTACCAGGCAATGTGTGCCAATTGTACCGGTGGTGCCATTTTCCCTACAACTCCCGGCGTTTGGTCTCCATCAAATGGCTCCACAAATTGTAACCTTGCTGCAGTGAAAATTGACTTTAAACTCGCCGGTATTATCAGTAGTATCAGAGCTTCTATTGATGGGGTAGTGCGTGATACTTCAGGCTGTGTGCCTTTAACAGTTGATTTTACTGATACCCTCGCCGCAGGTAAGCAGTACAGATGGATCTTCGGGGATGGGTCACCGGAAGTTGAAACAACGCAACCTTCTATAAGCCACACTTTCGGTGAAGTTGGTACCTACCAGGTGAGGTTAATTTCTATTGACAGCACTAAATGTAATATTGCAGACTCTGCATATACAAACATCAGGGTAAGAAGCGACAAAGTAAATGTTGGTTTCACACCGCAAAAATTACTTCCCTGCGAGGCTGCCAATTACCAGTTTATAAATACTTCTTCTGTAACAGCTTCAGGCAGGGCATTTACAAATACTTCTTTTACCTGGTATTTTGGAGACAATACGCCCCCTGTTATTACCGGCAACAGTACAATCCCTCATGCATTTCCCGGAGCAGGAGTATACAAGGTAAAATTAGTATTAACGGATACTTCTTTTTGTAATGCACCCGACTCAATTGAAATTCCATTAAGGATAGCTTCAAATCTAAAAGCACAATTTCAAACTCCACAAAGTGGCTGTGCCCCTTATAGAGCAGTATTTGAAAATATTTCTGAAGGGGGCCAGCAATTTTACTGGGACTTTGGAGATGGAGTTACTTCTGCTGAAACCAGCCCTGAACATCTATATGCGGCTCCGGGCACATACATAATAAAATTAAGAGCAGTAGATTCTGCTACGTGCAACATAATAGATACAACCAGTACGACGATAGCAGTAAGTGATAAGCCAATTGCTTCTTATAACTTTACACCAAATCCTCCACAGGAAAATACGCCTGTTAATTTTTTAAATAACTCAATTGCAGCTTCAAGGTACGTATGGGAATTCGGAGATGGCGATACATTATCTGTAACTTTACAGTCTCCTGTTTCGCATATCTATAATGTAACCGGCAGCTATAATTCGTGTCTTACCGCAATAAATAACTTTGGTTGCCAGGATACTGCCTGCCAGAATATCGTTGCCCGGGTATTACCTCTTCTTGATGTACCGAACGCCTTTACACCAAATGGAGACGGAATAAATGATAAAGTTTCTGTGCGGGGATATGGAATAGCTAAAATGACCTGGAAAATTTATAACAGATGGGGCGAAAAAGTTTTTGAAACAAATGACAGAACCCAGGGCTGGGATGGAACTTATAAAGGAAGTCTCCAACCAAAAGAAGTCTACCATTACGTTTTATCGGTACAGTATATTGACAATACAAAATATGAGAAAAAAGGTGACATAACATTATTAAAATAAATAGAAGCAGTTAAGCTTGATATAATTGGAGGAGGAATAAGAAAGAGTATAATGGTTTTATAACGGAGATAGTATAGGTAGTTAGAATTATTCAACATCTAAATAGTGCGTTTATCCTTCGATATAAGTGCCGGGGCAATTAAACTTTGTAAAGACAGTTTTTTTATAACAAAGGATAGCAGGATGTCTCTCTACTCCCTTCAGGGCCGGGGCTTCCTTACCTGCAGGAATAATTTAGGAGGGTTCAATCATTCAACGCCTGGTATGCAAGCACCCTGAATTTATCTCCTAATTCGCCATGTTTGGTTATCCAGGATTGCCGGTAGAAAATTACAATCATTTTTTCTTTAGGGTCTGCCCAGTAAGAAGTGGCGAAAGCGCCGCCCCAGCTAAAGGTACCTGCCTGTGAAGGAAAATTTGCACTGCTTTTTTCGGTTACAACAGCAAAGCCTAAACCAAATTTATCGTCGCCAAAATCAATATCTCCGATCTGGTTCATCGTCATCATTCTTACCGTATTCCGGCTTAGTAATCTTTTGCCATTATATTCGCCCCCATTCAGCAGCATTTGCAGGAAAATTGCATAATCATAAGCAGTAGAAGAAAGACCGCCACCGCCTGAAAAATAAGTTTTTTTGCGTAAGGGGAAATTTACATCTAAACCAAGTACCTTACTTGATTGTTGTATTAAATGTCCAACCGAATCCTCGCTATATAAATAAACAAGGCGGTTTGCTTTTTCTACAGGAACATTGAAATAAGTATTATTCATTCCTAAAGGTTCAAAAATGCGCTGGCGGAAAAAACCATCAAGCGACATGCCACTCCATATTTCTACAAGATAGCCAAGCAAATCTACGTTTAAACCATAAGTCCATTTTTCCCCGGGTTGATGCATAAGAGGTAATCCTCCTAACTTATTCATAGCATTTGCTAACTTATCATTGTGTACATCGAGACCGGCCGTAATATTATTCTTTGCATAAATAGCATTCGCTTCTTTACTTCCGATTTGTGCATATCCCAACCCGGAGGTATGCGTAAGCAAATCGCGGATGGTGATCTGCCTCTTAGCAGGTACGGTTGTAAAAGTTGAATCTTGTTCATTAAATTTACCAAGCACTCTTTCATTTGCAAAAGCAGGTATATATTTTGACACTGCGTCGTCTAATAAGAACTTTCCTTCTTCATACAACATCATTACAGCCACACTTGTAATGGCTTTTGTTTGCGATGCAATTCTGAAAATGCCGTCTTTTTGCATGGCAGATTTTGTGGTAAGGTCATTATATCCTGCAGATTTGTAATAAGCTATTTTGCCATTGCGAATGATTAATCCTACTCCTCCATTCATCCATCCTTTGCTAACCCAATCGTTAAGGTTTGCATCTATTCTTTTTAATCGTTCAGAAGAGAAACCAACTGCTTCCGGATTTGCTGCCTGGGTTATTTTTTGTGCAGAAATTTGACGGACAATCAGCACTACAATCATTAAGAATAATAATTTTCTGTTCATGATAATTTTAGCGATTGATATTATAAAAAAGTGTTTGTTAGGTTTGAAAGATAAGGAATAAAAAGATAAAGGAATAAAATGTCTGGAGTGCAAATAATAAACTATTGGCAGACAAAAGGGAAGATGAAAGGTTAACGCTGCCTGTTTTATTATCAATTAAACATTTGGTGTAATTGAGAAAACCAAAGTTGACAGAACAAAAAATGATAAAAGGACACATCCTTAAATTATTCCATGTTAGCAGATCGCAAACAGCGAACAGAAAGGGAAAAAAACTTCTTAAAACAGTTATACCAACATTAAGGTATACTGCCAATCACACTTTCCAATAATCACATTTTGCTAAAAAAGCATCGTCAACATCAGCGCCTATGCCGGGAGAATCGGAACAGTCAAGAATAAATTTGTTATAAGTTGCACCACCGGTAACGGGATCTTCAAGATGACCAAGCAGGCACGTATCGAGGTCATAAAACTGAATGTTTGGATTAGCCCAAGCAAAGTGAAGATTTGCAGTAACGGCAAAGCGGCTTTCGAGCATCCCACCTATCATACAAGGTATGCCTGCCTCTTCAGCCAGGTTGTGTATTTTTAAGGCCTCTGCTATGCCTCCAGACTTTGCCAGCTTTATATTAATTGAATCACATGCTTTTGCTTTTATCAGCCGTCTTGCATCATGACTGTTGTAACAGCTTTCATCTGCCATTACGGGAACTGCTGCATTATGACATAACTCAGGCAGATAATCATCGTACCAGGTACGCATCGGTTGTTCACAAAACTCTATATCAAACTGATCCAGGGCCTGTAATGCAAACACCGCATCTTCATACTCCCATCCCTGGTTAGCATCAACCCGTATCTTCATTCCGGGACTAACTGCATGCCTTATGTAATTTATTTTTTCAACATCTTCATAAGCATTTTTACCAATCTTTACTTTCAAAATATGAGCTCCCTGTTTTTCAAATTGCTTTGCTTTTTCAACCATTTCCTCTGCAGGGCCGATGCCAATCGTTATATCAGTTTCAACTGGTCGTTTTGTGCTTCCTAAAAATTGGTAAAGAGGTACATTAGCAGCTTTTGCGGCGATATCATATAAAGCCATGTCAAAAGCGCTTTTGATAGTGTAGTTACCTGCAGCAAAAGCATCCAACTCCTCCAATCGTGCCGGTATATCAAGTGGGTCTTTCGCCTTCCATAATGCTGCAAAGTCTCTTGCCATGGTCAGGCATGTGTCCTGTGTTTCACCTGTTATGTACGGAAAGGCAGAACATTCTCCCGCTCCGTAAATACCTTCATCAGTATACACTCTTATAAAAACATTTTGAGCATAATGCATGGTTCCCGTAGCTATAGCAAATGGCTTCATAGGAATACTATAGCGATAAATATCTGTATGGGTAATTTTCAAAAAAGGAGGTTTTTGGGATGGGTGTAAAACTACGAATTTAGTTTTTTGGTTATGTCCAGAGCTTAAGTTCATATTTATTATGTGTACAATTACTACAATAAAGTAGGATGATGTTTACAAATGCTATTCATGATAATATTATTTATAGTTTTTCTTATTACTTTCGAACCAAATAACAAGATAACAGTTGAAAATTTAAAGTATGACTGTACCTTTAGTATTTTCAGTTTGTGTAAAAGCAATCCTCGAAAACATCTTAATAATTAAATTAGATCAAAATGATAAAGAGTTTCATTTTCAAAATTGGTTTAAAGACCGGCTCGAATCAACACAACTAAATTTCGACACTCCAGGAAGAAATTCTTTTCCAGATTTTGCCATGGTAGACAATCCAGAAGGTTATGAAATAAAAGGGCTCGCTTACCCAGGCAGAGATAAAACATACGATGGTAACAGTCAGGTACCAAAAGGCCAACATAACGGAAGGGATATTTATTATGTTTTGGCAGGTATCCTAAAACGCCTGATGGTAATCGATATCCTGTTTTAGATTTTATAATATGTCATGGTAGCTTTTTAAATGCAAAATCTGATTATGTCCATCTGAACAAAAGTGCAAAAGGTTTCGGAAGTTATGGCGACATAATGATTAGAGATAGAAAGATGTATGTTATTCCTACCCCATATAATATTGCAGATGGATTAGCGCATCATAATACTCTCATCTTACCTGCACAAGTTAAATTAGGCAAAGAGTTTATTGTTGTTGGAGAATTAATTAGAAAGGAAACCAACGATTTATTGGCAAGCTATAATTTCAATCTTAATACAAACGCTTTAAATGTTGAAAAGATTAAAAACCCGAATGCAGGAAAAGAGCATCTATTTCGTGCCTGGAGATTAAAAGGATATAAAGGTGAAGTGGTAAAAATGAGAAGTATTGATGCAATTTTAGATGAACTTGAAAAATCAATTGAAAATAATAATCCGTGAAGCTAATTGAGAGTGATTCATTTCCTTTTGAAATAATTTAAAAAGTGGCTGAAAAGGAAAGTTGGAGAAAAGAACTTCATCGTCCAATATACCACCTACATAAATGGTGGGCAAAAAGATTAGGTTCTGTTTTCAGGGCGATTTTATTAGGAAGTGTTTTAACTGATAAGCAAAATTTATTGGTCGAATTTTATAAGAAACAGTCATTTAAAGATTTAAGGATATTCGATCCATTTATGGGTTCCGGTACGACTGTTGGTGAAGCACATAAGCTTGGATTTACAGTTTTTGGAAGAGATATAAATCCAGTTGCAGCCGAAAGTGTAAGGGTAGGATTAGGACCAATGGATAAAAGTTTATTATTTAATGAGTTTAATAGCCTTGAAAAGAAAATTGGAAAAAGTATTAAAAGTTATTATAGATCCAAAGATTCGAATGGAGATAATTGTGATATTCTCTATTTTTTTTGGGTAATGATTATTTCTTGCAAATCTTGTAATAAAGCACTTAGCCTATTCCCTTCATATATTATTAGTCAAAACGCTTATCCGAACAAAAATCCACGAATAGAGGTTTATTGTCCAAACTGCGAAGGAATTTTTAGTGCCAATTATAATCATGAAGTGACTTCTTGTAAACACTGCAATCATTCGTTTAATCCTAGAAATGGTAATTTAAAAAAATCATTTATTGATTGTGATCTTTGCTTATCCAAAAACTCAATTTCTGAAAATAATAAACTTTCTACTGAACCACCTAAATACAGATTATTTGCTAAACTCATTCTGAATAAAAGAAAGGAGAAAGAATATTTAAAAGTAACACCAGAAGATATTGAAAATTATTCTTCTTGCGAGCAAGAGCTTAATAACTATATTCAAGATGGAAAGATTAGGTTACCAGATTTAAGTCTTGAAAATGGATATAATACTAAACAAGCAATAAATTATGGTTTCAATAATTGGAGAAATTTCTTTAATAGTCGACAATTACTAATACTAGGTAAATTATTATCTGAAATTGAAGTAATACCAGACAAAAACAACAGAGAATTATTTCTTTTATTTTTTTCCACAATTTTAGAATTTAATAACCTTTTTACTTCTTATAAAGGTGAAGGGACGGGTGCAGTGCGGCATATGTTTTCTAATCATGTATTGAAACCTGAAAAAACCCCAATTGAAGCTAATATTTGGGGTACAGATAAAAGTTCCGGTTCTTTTACAAATCTTTTCAAGTCAAAAATTGATAGAATATTAAAATATAGGAAAGAACCTGTCGAATTACATTTTAATAAAAATAATAATAGAAGAATTGTTGCTTCAGAACCTTTTAGCGGAAAAGTATGTGCTTGGCCTGAAAATTCATCTATAGAAAAGGGCAGTATATATTTATCTTGCGGAGATTCGGCCCAAACATTGTTACCTGAAAAAAGCATTGACTTAATAGTTACAGATCCACCCTTTTTTGATAATGTCCACTATTCCGAATTAGCAGATTTCTTTTATAGCTGGCAAAAATTAAGTCCAAGAGGTTTTATCAATGATAAGCAATTATCAACGAGAAATATAAATGAAGTTCAAGATATTGAAGCGCTTGAATTTTCAAATAAGTTATCTAAAGTTTTTATTGAATGTAATAGAGTTTTAACCGATGAAGGAATTTTTATTTTTACTTATCATCATTCCCGGGAAGAAGGTTGGATACCTGTGATAGAAGCAATACTTGAAGCTGGCTTTTATGTTATAAATGCACATCCAATAAAATCGGAAATGTCAAATGCCTCTCCAAAATCGCAGGCCAAAGAACCTATTCAATTTGATATTATCATTGTTTTAAGAAAGCAAATTACTATCGAAAAAAATGTGACTGAGAATAAGAACGATATAATTAAATATAGCGTCGAAAAAATATCACGCTTGGAAAAAGAAGGGTTTAAACTTTCTGAAAACGATAAAAAAGTTATTTTATATGGTCAAATTCTTTCTTGTATCCGCAGTAAAAAGGATATTCAACAAATTCCAGACTTTTACAATTGGGGCATGCGCTATATTGTAGAAACTCAAAAAGAAAATAAAGTAAAAGTTCAAAAGTTACAGTCAGAATTTCAATTTGGTGATTAATTATTTTTTGTCTTTTCAATTATTTTTACCTGCTATTAGCCATGCAAGAAATTGAATTAAGAGAAATAGGGAAATTAATAGAAGATAATAAAGAATTAATTTTTGCAACAGCTAGAATTACTCTATCCAGAGAAAACCCGGTTAAATCAATAAAAAAATAAATACTGCACTTATATATCCCTCCATTAAATCGGTTGAATTTATTAATAGTTCGGAATGTTTGTGCATTTGGATAACGATAGAACTTTTATTGTTCCGGTGGAAAGATTTCCAGTTATACAACGTCTTTCATCTGAAGATAAAAAAGCTTATGAAATAATTGATGATAAATATCTTTCATTTCTTTCTATTGATGAAATTTATAGTATTGAAGAGTTAATTGGATTATCATCTTACTAAGAATGCCAAGGAGGTAACAGATAAGCTTTCTGAATGATAAAGCTGGAGAAAAATGCTAATTATAGTCAATTCTTCACTCCCCTAATTTTACCGGTTCTTTTTAGATTCTATCAATTATTTTATATTTGTATGGTAAAGTATATTATATGAAGCAAGTGGTATTAGAAGTGGAGGAGAAAAAATACAGGTTTTTTATGGAAGTACTAAAAAACTTTGATTTTGTGAATGTCGTGAAAGAAAATGTTGCAAAGAAAAACGCAATAAAAATGATAGCACAAGGTATGCAGGATGCCGTCCTTGCAAGTGAAGAAAAAATAAAAACGCGTTCTGCAAAAGATTTCCTCAATGAGCTTTAGCCTTGAAACAATTCCTCTTTTTGAAAAAGAAGTAAAAAGGCTTTTTCGCAAATATCCTTCCTTAAAAAAAGTTCTTGTAAAACTGGTAGAAATTTTAGAAGTTAATCCTACCCAGGGAATTTCGTTGGGGAATAATTTTTACAAAATAAGATTGGCCATAACAAGTAAGGCTAAAGGTAAATCAGGAGGCGCAAGGGTAATTACATTAGTAAAAGTTTTGCAGGAGAAAGTTTACCTTTCAGCCATCTATGACAAGAACGAACAGGCTAATATATCTGATAAGGAATTAAAATTAATTGCAGATGATATAAGCAGCCTTATGTAGATATTCCAAAGAATAAATTTACCTCTGCGACTGTTCTTTATCTTATAGCACCTCAAGAAATTAAAAATTCACAAGTGATAATAAAAAGTTTTTTCTTTCCTAGACGATATAAGAGTTAGTGTTGGTATTATCTCATTGCCATCGCCTGCCTTTTTCATCTTAAATGATAACACCTTCCGGCACTGAAAATTTCAGCTACTAATGATGAAAACTGTTGCTGCTGAAAACTGACTATAAATATTTCTAACAGGATGAAACATGACACGATGATCATTCGATACGAGTCAAACTTTGCACGTGCACTTTATTATATTTGTTAATATTAGCTTGCATTTGTAAAATACTATATGTACTTTGTTGCAAAAAAAAATTATGAAAAAAGTTATCCTCGCTTTAGCAGTTGTATCAGCTTTTAGTTATAATATACCAAATAAAAAAGAAACAATACAAATGGCTGGTGCATACAAAATGTTATCACAGGTAGTAACCATAGGCCAAAAAGATTCCGCCATTTCAAATATAAACCAATTTAAAATTTATACTTCGGATTACATGATGTATGCTAATCTAAGTTCAAATAATGGTGATACTGTTTCTTCCTTTGGCACTGGCTCATATACCATGAGCGGAGGAAAAGTTATAGAAAATGTGATATACGGCGCATCTGATACAAGCATTAGTACTAATAGTTCTTCTTTCACTCTTGAAATTAAAAAAACAGCAAAGGGATATAAACAGGTGATACCTGATATGGGGGAATCTGCCGGTCAGAAAGTTAAACTTACAGAAGAGTATGAGAAAGTGAGTTCAGCCACAAAATCACCTTTGGATGGCGCATGGAAACAGGTAAAAGCGTATAGCATAAGAGGAAAAGATACTACAATATTTCCCAACACTCAATTTAAAACTTATTACGCCGGTCATTTTATATGGGGAAGTACTTACAAAGATTCAACCAATAAAAATCATACAGGTATTGGATTTGGCACTTTTAAAGTGAATGGGAACAATAAGATAAGAGAAACAGTTATGATGTCAACGTATTCTGTACTAAACGGCCAAAGCCTCGATTTTGATATTAAAATGAAAGGCAATGATGAGTTTCAGCAAACAGGTACTTATTCGCAGGGAGAAACAAATGTGGAACTTTACCGGCGGGTAAAAAAGTAGAAGTAATGAGCCGGTTTTTTTCCTCCTGTCGTCTTACCAGTTATTCCTTTTGACCTGTTGGTTTTGCAGCAGTGCCGTACAAGTGATGCGGGATGCTGTGCTTGCAATGGAAGGAAAAATAAAAATCCGTTCTGCAAAAGCTTTCCTTAATGAGCTTTAGTATTGAAACAATTACTCTATTTGAAAGAGAAGTAAAAAGACTTTAAGGTAACATACTTCTTTAAAAAAACTTTCAGAGACTAGTAGAAAGTTTAGAAGGTAATCCTGCCGAGGGAACTTCGTTGGGCAATATTTTTACAAATAAGGTAACAATTACTAGCAGAGCTAAAGGTAAATCCAGTGGTGCAAGAGTAATTACAGTAGTAAAAGTCTTGCAGGAGAAAGTTTACCTCTCAGCCATTTATAACAAGAACGAACAGAATGATACAGCTGATAAGGGAATTAAAATTAATTGCAAAGTATTTACACCTGCTACAGATCAAAATAAGTAATAATTTAAAATAAAAAAACGTATATAGCAATGGTCTTGCAATATTTTTTTTCCTTTGTCCTGCTGCGATAGCTTATATTAAATTGCAATGTGAAGGAGGTTTATGTAAAAGATAATGAGCGGTTTCCTGAAAGTACAACAGTGCCGGGGGAAAAGAGTAATTGTAAAGCTTAATGACAAGACAGTGGTAGAATAAGAATAATCTCCTTTTCACCCTTTCTAGGAAAACTTTTCTTACTTGCAGGATTCGCATTATTATTCAAAATACCTGTTGGCGGAGTTACTTTTTTAGCCTCATAGAGGCGATATATTGGTAGAAACAAATAGTCAAATACCGTTTTAGCTCCCTATGAGCGACATATTAAATTTATATTTCGCCCCCATCGGGCTTCATAAAAATGGAATACGCGAACTACCACGAATATTTTACTCCTATGGAGCACTATATCCGCTGAATTAAATTAACTCCGCTAACAAGTTCAAAATATAAATGGTTATGCCGGGAACAGTTTGGATTAAACTGCGTATGGCAGAAAGGGCATTGATAGTTACATGTTAAATATTGCTCAATTGTCATTTCACTTTTACATACGCCACAAAGAATTGCTTTTGTATGCAATTCATTTTTTTCCCATTTCTTAGATTCATGATCTGCAACTTCCTGATGACAGTAATAGCAGGGATAATAATCTTTACAACATTTAAATTTTATGGCAATTACATCTGCTGATGAATGATAATGTTTGCATCCCGTGCGGTCATTCACTAACTTTCCTTTGACAATAATATTATTGAAATTGTTTTTTATCATTTTGACAGAACTCTTTCTAACGGCGGATTTATTTTTCTACATTGATATCAGTAAAATAAATCCTGAATTTTCCATCCTTTGTTTTATGGTCCTGTGAAATTTGAAGTCCGTTGAAATCTTTATAATCTTCCCATGTTGTCATTAATGAAGGCTCAGGAGATCCTCCTTTATGATAAGTCCATTCATTTATACGCAAATCTTTATCAACATAAACATCATACATATCACCGGGGGTAAAACCATCTTTATCGTTGTAACGTGTTGTAATTTTGCGGAGGCTTTTGCCCGTTACCTGGCCGGTTTTCATGCTGCTGTCCTCTAATTTAAGACCAGTATCCCATGTAAGATGATAAGGATATAACAACCAGTATTCATCGTTAGTAAACTGTGCATTGAGGTTTTTAAGCTCCTGAGCAGAAGTATCTGTTCTTTTGAATTTTGTACTGCCACTATCAGTAATAAAAACCGCTTCATTCGTTTGAGGAAGCCATTTCCAATGCCTGCTGTTTGGCGCCGCAGTATCTCTTTTTGCATTAAATGTAAATTCAAGTGATTTCACTTTGCTGAAATTTTCAAGACCGTTAGCCTCTGCAATGTCCGCAGCAATTTTGTTCTTGCTATCTGAAAGTTGTTTACAGCATGGAAAAAAAATGAGGCAGACTGCTAAATGATAAAGTTTCATACAAAGTTTTTTAAAAGACCTCCAAAATAAGTGATTTTGATGAACTTTGCGTGAAATTGATTCGAGACATTAATATCAGTGAACAAAATCAGTGTTTTAAAGATTACGACTATTTTAGCCACTTTTATATGGGGATATGATAACCAGAGCCGGACAATAATGAGTTAAAGCGGCAGTTGAAGCAAAACAATTTGCCTGGGGAGCTAAGGTTAAGTTAAGAATTTAAAAAATCTCTCACATGCAGCGAGATTACAAACGGTATTAATTATAGATAATGATGCTAACACTCTAAAAGCATAGTTCAAGGGTACTAACAGTATACAACCAAACTCAATACAGCAGTGCTGCTTTGCACCCAATAGTTGTCCTGGGTGCGGTCAACAAGGTGTAGAACAAAAAGCCCCGATAGCTGAATATCGGGGCTCTCTTTTTGCGGGCTTTTCGTCTACTTCACTTAATGTTGTGCGGGCTTTTATTTGGCTTAACCTTCATACTTGTGAAATTCAGTTATTGTCAAATAGTATCCGTCTGGATCTCTAAGTGAAAATTCCTTTTTCGTAGAGTTTGGATTTAAGTGAATATCTTCTACTATAAAGCCACCTATTTTTTCGGCATTTTGTCGTATAACGTTCATATTTTCAGTCCTGAAGTAAAGGATTAGTCCATTTCCAGGAGTAATACTTGGATTTGTCATTGTAGGGTGCTGGTGTTCTTCCCATTTATGAAGACAGATTAATTTCATCATTTTCAGAGACTAGAATATTAAACTCTTTTCCCCCGTGCATACTTCTACAGTCAAATACTGATTGATACCATTTAGAACTGGCTTCAACATCTTTTACAGCTATTATAGGGTCAATTTTTGTCATCGTATGTTTTTTTTGCTAACACACTTGTTTAGGTACATCCTTTTTTTATGTTTTTATTTTGTTGCGTTCATCTTGCTTGCCCATAACGAACAGGGCTTGGCGTTGTTAGGATATTTGAAAAACGTCAGCCGACAACTGAAGCACAAAAATGATTTAAAAGTTGAAGATAACAACAAAAGCTAAATTATTAACGTTCGAGTAGGCCGCAGCATTTCAGCCACAGCCGCTCACAGAACCGTACGTGAAAGTCTCCCTTCATACGGCTCTTGTTATTCAGTTAATATTTAACCCCTCTTTGCCAGTGGACAAACAAACCATCAT
>JAABUS010003770.1_pt1 | contig 23595 bp, 24 predicted proteins | sample 5560161 | NCBI WGS metagenome assembly JAABUS01 (sample SAMN10711885, study PRJNA513376) | rock metagenome | isolation source: Antarctica rocks | place: Antarctica: Victoria Land, Trio Nunatak nord | collected 2016-01-04
CATTGAAAGAAGGTATATCACGCTCGATAAGCTTGTTGATATAGCGAATAAGCTCTTTTTCTTGTTGGTTCGAAAGAATTAATGTTGTTTGCTTGCTTTTCTTCACGAAGGTCGTTTTGCCCCTATGTCGTCGTGACAGCGTGCTTTGATTGATATTGAATTTCTTTACAGTTGCAATGTAGTTAGATGAGTCTTGCAAAGCTAGATCTGCAAGCGCTGCCTCAATTGAAGTCATATTGAATTTGTAATTGATTTTTGAAGAAAGATGAAAGTAGTAAAGTGAAATGTGCACGGGATTAAAACGTGCATCGGGCCGGAAATACTTCTACATTGAGGGAAGAAATATTGACAAGAATGTGAAAATGCTGAAAAACGCAGCAAAAATCACTTTCACATAAGCTGAGAACAACGCAATGCAATTCAATGACTCGAAATCTAAATTGATACACTTTGAAAGTCACAAGACGACACTCAATCAAATGATTATTCTACTCAATAACATGATCATAAAATCAAAAACATGCGTATGATGACTAGAAGTCTGACTGAATCAAAAGCTCAACTTCAAAGTTCATGTGCAAACGAAAATCGCGACAGTCACAAGAATGTTACACTCGTTGTTTAGATTAATGAATAGTGAGTGAAAACTAAATGTCAAATCAGAAAAGCAGTTATATCTGACATGCATCACATCTATTAGCGATTATGACGTTGAAATATGATGAAATAATCAAAAAAGCTACTTAGTCAAATTTTGCAAACTGCAAAACGTTGCATTACGAAAAATTCTGAGTGTGTTTTGAACATCATCGATAGATGCTATGCAAATAGAAGTTGAAATCTCGTCGATGAAGATGCAATTAGATCAAAAGTGCAAGAACTATGCAATTTGAATAGTTGAATTATTGAAAAAACATTTTATCAGAAAAAGAACATTTATTTTGTACTCATCTTAATACTCTATCGAATTGAATCTAGATCTGAATGCATTGAAATATCTGAACTGAAACAAGATGAAGTTGAATTTATCTTGAAAAGTCAAGAAGTGCAAAGACAGACTCACGCAGATATATCAAATATTAAACAAAGTGCAAAAAACACTAAATTCAATACAGAAAACTAAAATATCTCACTTTAAGAAATCATGAGATCAAGAAATCGAATATCTGACGAAACTGCAAATTGAATTTGCAAAAAGCGAAACTCGCGAAACGATCAATATGCACTATAGAGAATTAGAAAGAATTATCAAAAAGGCGAAGAACATAGTGATGTATATTGATGCATTGCAAATTTGAAAAAAGATAGCAGAGATTGAAACAGAAATCGAAATGACAGTGATATTCATGCATGAGCTTGTCAGATGCAGCAAAGCGACAAGCGTTTCAGACAAAATTATCATAATGAAAGCGAAACTGCAAGCTATTAGCGATGCAATCGCAATGTGCAGCGAAAAAGCATTCAAAAACAGCGAAATTTGAGTGTACATGAACAGTCAAATGACTTTGCAAAGACTAAATGCAAAGAGCAACATCAATGCGAAGTTATTCAATGACATACGACAAAACTTGATCAATTTACGTCAGAATCAGTGTCAAATTTGCATACAGTGAATATCAAGTTGCAAAAGCATTATTGAGAACGAAAAAGCAGATCAATTGATCAAAGACGCTGCTCAAGAATTATCAGTCATCAACAACATGAAAGCAATCATTATAAGCTTTATCAAAAAGCAAATTTGCAAAGAGACGAAATTACAATGGTTAAATGTTTGAAAAAGCAGCATCAAGAAGGGAAATCAGTATCAAAAGCACATATCGAACGTGAATTTAAGTCAGAAACCACTAAAAGAGCTTAGAAAAATCGATAAACTAACGTTTTTAATCTTTATTCAGTTGAAAATGAGATACGACTATTTCAAGAGCTATCTGCATCGAGTATCAGAGAATAATTTGAACAAATGTTATGAAATATGCAATGCAAGTCAAACGTCAGAGCATTTACTACTAAATTGCAAGCATTATAAATCAGAGCAGATAAAGCTTAAGAAAAAGACTCAGCTTAAAAACACAGACATCATATTAACGCTGTTCATCACCAAAATCGAAAGAATTGCAACATTAAAGTATTTGAAAAATACTTGAATTGCAACGAGAAAATGACTATTAGAAACGAAAGAGTAGAAAGCGAAGAGTGCAAAGAAACGAAGAAAAACAAGAGTATGATTGCAAGAGTTTGAGCGAAAGCGCTTGTATGTGCAAACTATCGATGTCATTAATCAATGAAAAGATATAAAGCAGCGACTTTGATCAGATTACATGTAACTTAGCATACACACAGCGTCTAGACAATGTCATAGTCATAGACTGCATGCACTTAATGAAGAAAAAAAAAACAGTCACTGCAAAGACACGACTCAGCTTTTGCGCACATACACATCAATGCAACGCAGTAAATCGATCGATTTTTCGATTTTCTGATCAATTTACATGCGTCGCAAATACAGTCATTGCGAAGACACAACTCAGCTTTTGCGCATCTACATGCTTGCATGATGCAGCAAATCGATCGGTTTTTCGCTTTATCAGATCGATTTACATGCATCGCAATCACATACACTGCGAAGACACGAAACAGTCTTTGCTCATATACACAGAACGACAGCAACGTCTTTGTGCATGCGCTGCAACTCATATACATCACACACATACACATTGCGAAGGCATGATTCAGCTTTTGCACATCTACACGCTTGCGTGATGCAGTAAATCGATTGATTTTTCGATTTTCTGATCGATTTACATGCGTCGCAAATATATAGATTAAAGCTCATTTAATTTGTTCAGCTGAGTAATCATACAGCAAACTCGAAAGCTTACGTCGAAGTGATCAGCTTTCATCTACATAGATCAAAGCTCATTTAGCTCGCTTAACTGAATAATCATACAGACAAGTTGAAAACTCACATTAAAGTGATCAGCTTTCACAATTTTAAATTGTTTATGTGATAACTTGATCATATAAACAGTTCACATGCTCATATGTGCAAACTATCGATGTGATTGATTAATGAAAAGATATACAGCAGCGATTATAGCTAGATTACATGTAATTTAGAGTACACACAGCGTCTAAATAGTGTCATAGTCATAGATTGCATGCACTTAATGAAGAAATAAAAATAATAATGAAAAAACAGCGTCTAAACAGTGTTATAGTCATAGACTGCATGCACTTAATGAAGAAATAAAAAAAAATCGCAGAAGACGCAGATTTCGCAAACGTCGCAAGTCATGCAAAATTCGCAAAAATCAACGCAGAAGCTCACATATGCACAAAAAGCAGCTCAAGTCACAGATGCAAATGAAAATGCAAATGCAAATGCAAATGCAAATGCAAGTGCAGATGAATGAAATCTAATTATCAAGAAATTCTCATCAAAATCACAAGAAATACAGTATTGTGAAAGAAGATTCATTGTCAATCTCAAAAATGAGAACTGAACTTTAAAGATGATGAAAATGCGAGATTCGATAAATAACACATTAAAAAAGACGAAAATCGATCTAATAGTTATCACGATAGTCAAAACGCTAAAGAAAAACAACATTACTCTGATGATCTTGAAAAAATACATTGCAGACATTTTACTAGCATAAAAAGCAATATGAAAGTATGTTTTTGATGTTAAAAGCATTAAAAAAGACGAGAAATGACACAAAATAGTCATACACAGTCTGAAAATCGAAATCTTTAACACGAAAACTGAAATGAAAAATCTAAAAACTGAGTTAGAATCATACAATCTCAAATTGAAATTAATAATCAATTTTATATGATTAATAATAATAATAAATTCATACATTCTTGTGACATCGATTAGATCGATTCATGAGAAACTCTATGCTATCTGTATCGAGTGAACAAAACTCTCTGAGGTAGAAAATCACTCGCAGTCTACACAGCTGCTTCACGCAGTCGAAACAGTGAGTTTTGAGACTATGTATCAAATTTGTTCGCGTTGATTGCACGTTAGAGAACGAGTGTTCTAGTCACTCTAAATTGCTTCAAGAGCTTCATTTTCATCATTATCTTCGCTACTGCTCTGAAACTCTTCGTGATGACGACGATTATTTGATAGTTTGAGAAGTCAGCATCTTGTAGCATTCTTGATCGCAGATGCGATCAGTTCGAGCAGTGCATGAGTACATGCTTCGTCGTCTGATGACTTCATTCGCAGTCGCATCGCGAGCTATTCGTGCCTGAAATGTTTCTAGAGTGCAAATAAGCATTCAGATCTATGCGTTCAATTCTGATGTGCATTGCAAGAATGCTTTCTGCTTTCTGAAAATCATCACGCATCTTTATCGTCTTATTGCTCAGATGCAATCTTTGTGCTGAGATTGCGTTGACATCTGCGACGCGTTCTCTGTACTTTTCTCATCGTTGATTTCATTGATCTTTGTGATACTGCGTTATTGCGATGTTATCGCTTGTTGAAATCATTGTGAAGAAGAAGATGTGTCGTCTGCGTCTCGACTGTATCTTCGCATCTTCTTGAATGAAGACATTCAGAAGTGCTATTTTCTTGATGACGAGTGAGCGAGAAATGACGCGATTAACTCTCGTCAAACGAGTGTGTATTAGTTCGCATGCTTGTCTGATTTCTTGCGTTCAATCGTTGACTCGACTGTGTAGCATGATCTTGTTCTGTAGCATATTCAGATGAACATGTAGCGAACTCATGTATATTTCTGCCTCTAGAGTTTCAATGTTTACTCTTTTGAACGTTTCTGCTACATGATGCAGAGTCTGATTCTGAAGTGTTTCTAGTCTGCGTTCTTTGCTCAACAGTTCATCTTTCTTGTCGCGCTGATGTCAGACTGATGCTTCAAATGCAATTTCTGATCTCACTACTGCTGAGTATACTTGTCTCGTTTTTGTGAAGATAGCTTCTCATGTGAAGACTTTGAGACGACTAAGTGTCAGCATTCTTGTGACGTGATTCGTCTCTATTTGTTGAAAATACGCGTCTCATTGCAGTTTCATGTTCAGTTGCATCTCTAGAACTCGTACGTCTGATTTTAATTTGATAACTGAGCTTTCTATTTGTATGCTAGTCATCATGTCGAATCTCTTCGATTTTCTAGTGAAATGCGTGAGCTCGTACTTTTCTGATGCGAACGTTGCGTCATGAGTGCGAGCTCATTTCGCGCAGACGTCGTGTGCTTTGCTCAGTGTTCTGCAGATTTCTTCAGTGAATCTGTCGTAGACTAGAATGTTAATATCGTCTATGAAGTCAAGCACTTCGATTTTAATTCTCAGTGCTTCGCATTTTTCAATTAGACTTGCGTTGAAGAATAGAAAGAGAATCGATGAAAAGAGAAATCTCTGCAATATGCTTGCGTTTATCTCGCGCATGTCGCTCGTTTGTTCATTGAATATTAGCGATGTCTCTCGATTCTTTAGAAAGCTGCGTGTTTATTCGATTATGTAGCTTGACGTTCTTTTCATTTTCAGCATGTGCAGAAGTCTGACGTGTGAGACTTCATTAAACGCTTTGACGACGTCTAAGCTTAGCATAAAGATCACATATTTGATTTCACAGTCTCACACTGTGTGAACTTGATCTACTAGTAGATTTAACGTCAAGATCACGAATCACTTGCGTCTCGCTCTCATTTGAGCATTTGATAGCATGCAATGAGTCTCGACTATGTCACTCAGTCTTTTGATCATGATTGACTTCAGCGCTTTGCTTATAATATTGAGCAAAGTAATGAGTCGATACGTCTTTGAATTGATATAGTCACTTTTCTTCGATTTGCGTAGTACTATTGTCTGAGTCTTTTTGAACTGCTTCGAATGATACTTGTGTATTACGCATGCGTTGAATAAACTCGTCAGTACTGAGATCAGTTCTGCAAGACTCGCTTGAAGCGCTCTGTTTGAAATATCTGAAGCACTCAATGCTTTGTCTACTTTTACTCGTTTGATTGTCTGCTTTACTTCATCTTCTGTGATGCGTGAATTGAATGAGACTGTCAGAGATATGAATGATTCTGCAATGTCGCTGACATTTGTCTATCGAAAATATGTTGTATACGTTGCATGCAATATATATAGAGCACGATCTCTATGCTAGTTTTCTTCTTAGGCTTGAGAGATTACTCAGAGAGTTTTCTTGCGACAGATTCACAGTTCAAGACGAACGAAATCTCTCACTGCTCAGATTTCAACAGTTTACTTCTTAAGCATGAGTCGCAGACGTATTGCAGTCGATTTCTTCTCTAATCACATTGACACACGCTACTGTTCTCTCGAGCTATACAGACGATGTCTTTGACTAGAGATTGATTCTATCATCAAGACATTCGAGAGTCAGAGCTCAGTGAAGAAGTGAAATTCTCGAGATCGACAGTCGTCGTCATTGTATATCACGTCTCGCAGACGCTCGCTTTGCTTGTAAGACGTGCAACTCATCTGTTTCGCGTTATCTGTAGAGATCTTTCTCGTGCAGATCGATCATGTCTTGCAGAGATGTTCATATGCTACACTTTTAATCAGGCAGCGTAGTTCGATCATTCTCTACTAACTCGCTTGTGTTTCTCTTCTCTTAACAAAGTCTTCTCGTCAGCGTATCGCTCATGTATAGAATGTCTGTGTCTGAACGTCTGTTAAACAATATTAACGAGATTCTTGAGTTTGCTCATGTCGAACTTAACGAGTCTCGTGAGTTGCTCATGTCGTAGTAACAGGCACGCAGTCTTAACAAGATCTATACGTAGTTAGCACGTAAATCTAAAGAATGTTCATGATTCAAGTTCTTTCTGCTAATTACTCTCAACAGATCAAACGCGAGAATGTTCTGTCTCAGTTCTCGTTGTCACGATGACAAGATACTGAATCGAATGATTTTCATAAGCGATTTTCCTCGTAGTTCTGCGTTCTATTTGACTTTCTCATCTGCGTGCAGATTGCTTGTAGCATGCGCATTGAGACTATTAAAGTCTGCGCGATCGCGAAAACTCTGCACGCGATCAACGCACAGCGCTTCATCATCACGCAGCGTCTCGATGTCATTCAAACTTTTTTTATATGATTATTGAAGAGCGAAAATTGATCACGAAATAAACATGCATTGATGATCTTAGCATTTAAAATCGAAGCAAAAGTGCAAAGACATCTGAAAAAACGACTTTTAACTACGAGATCAACACATCAAACAGTCGAATATTAAGATTATCGATTAAATGATTAATGTCAAAAATGTCAAACATTTGAGCATTTGCAAAATAAATGCAACAAATCATCAAGATGCTTGTACTGCGAGCGAAATCATCAGATCTGAAATCATAAATGTCAAATTTTTTTTTCTTCATTAAGTGCATGCAGTCTATGACTATGACATTGTCTAGATGCTATGTGTATGCTAAGTTACATGTAATCTGATCAAAGTCGCTGCTTTATATTTTTTCATTAATCAATCACATTGATAGTTTGTACAAACAAGCACTTTCAATCAAACAACTTCTTTCTTTCATGCTTTCATTTTCTCATTTCTTTGTGTTCTTTTCACTTTATTCTTTCGTTTTTAATAGTCATTTTGTTGTTGTAATTCAAGTACTTTTCAAGTACTTCAGCATTGTGATTCTTTCAATCTTAATGATAAACAACATTAATATAGTGTTCATGTTTTTGAACTGTGCTTTTGCTTTAAGTTGTAACTGTTCTGCTTTATAATGTTTGCAGTTTAATAGTAAGTGCTTCAACGTTTGTCTCATCTTGCATATTTCATAGTATTTATTCAAATTATTCTCTGATAATCGATGCAAATAGCTTTTAAAATAGTCATGTTTCATTTTTAGCTGTATAAACGTTGAAAACGTCAGTCTGTTTATTTTTCAAAGCTTCTTTAATGATCTATTGAAAATATGTTGCATACGTTGCATGCAACATACATAAAACACGAACTTTATGCTGATTTTTCCCTTAGCAAGAAGTAGTCTCTTGCAGCAAATTCACAGTTCAAAATGAATGAAATCTTTTACTGCTCAGATTTTGACAGTTTACTTCTTAAGCATGAGTTGCAGACATTTCATCTGCAATATGCATGTGTATTGCAGTCGATTTCTTCTTTAATCACATTGATATACATTATTGTTCTCTTGAGTTATACAAATGATGTTTTTAACTAGAAATTGATTTTATCATCAAGATATTCAAGAGTTAGAACTCAATGAAGAAATGAGATTCTTAAGATCAACAATCATTGTCATTGTATATCATGCTTCGCAGATGCTCACTTCACTTGTAAAATGTACAACTCATTTATTTCATGTTATCTGTAAAGATCTTTCTCATGCAGATTGATCATGTTTTGCAAAAATGTTCATATGCTACACTTTTTATTAGACAGCATAATTCAATCATTCTTTACTAACTCGCTTGTATTTCTCTTCTTTTAATAAAGTTTTCTCATCAACATATTATTCATGTATAAAATGTTTATGTCTGAACGTCTGCTAAATGATATTAATGAGATTCTCAAGTTTGCTTGTGTCAAATTTAATGAATTTCATGAGTTACTCATGTTGTAGTAACAGACATGCAGTCTTAACAAGATTTATACGTAGTTAGCATATAAATTTAAAGAATGTTCATGATTCAAGTTCTTTTTACTAATCATCTTCAACAGATCAAACACAAGAATGTTTTATCTCAGTTCTCATCATCATGATGATAAGATATTGAATCAAATGATTTTCATAAGTGATTTTTCTTGTAGTTTTGCATTCTATTTAAATTTCTCATTTGCATGCAGATTGCTTATAACATGCACATTGAGATTATTAAAGTTTGCATGATCGCGAAAACTCTGCATGCAATCAATGCACAGCGCTTCATCATCATGCAGCATCTTAATATCATTCAAACTTTTGATAATCTTTAGACTTTACTGTAGCTAAACAGTAAATTCATAGTCAGCATCACGTACAGATGAGTTTCAATGCTGATCACAACATTAAAAAGAAAGAAGTGTTTTAAACATACAAGTTCATTAAATTATGATTAATTGAAAAGCTATCTTTAATACAAAACTTGCAAAAAGAATTGAAAACTAAATTTAATGAAAAGTGCAAAGCATTTCTGAAAGCAATGTACTCATCATTTTCGAAAATTCAAATCAATGAAGAATTACTATTGAACGAAAGTATACAGTGATCAAGAGTTATCAAAGAGAAAATCAAGTACGCTATTAACTTCTCAGCATTTAGAAAAGCATTCAAATCAGATGATATATCATTCGTAATCATACAATGAGTGTACAAAAGCATATTGAAAATCTTCAATTTAATGTACTCAGATTTGATTGAAAACAACTATCATTTGTAAATATGATGTGAAGACACAAGATTTTTTTTTCTTTCTTCATTAAATGCATGCAGTCTATGATTATGACACTGTCTAGACGCTGTGTATATGCTAAGTTACATGTAATCTGATCAAAGTCGCTGCTTTATATTTAACATATGCAGAAAGTTATCTAATTCTTGACATTGCAATTGTCACGTTCTTTCTCAAATTTGTATAAATCTTTCAACATTTCAATCTCTCAACATTTATTATCACATTAAAACATCTTCAAAATAGGTGAAAATAAAGCTATTCAGACACTACTAATCAAAATCTATAGTACTTGCTTCAAGATCTCTTTTTAAGACTTTAATATCAGCTTCAAAGATATAATTCTTGATGCTATGCTTGAAATGCTGCTTTGAAAACCTGTCACAGCGACTTCTTGCTACTGCATAGTGCAGAAATTCATTAAAAGTGTCTTCAAAATAAAGTTATATCTTCTTAAAATGTTTTCTGACTCAGATCTTCAGCACATTGAAACTGAGCTCGATGAGATTGAAATTCAATGAATATGAAGACAGATATCATACTTCACATTCATGTGAGATAATGAGTTCTTCGATACGAGCATTACAGTGTACGCTGACATTATTCATGATGATCACACTTCTTGAAGTCGAAAAGAAACTGCATAAAGATAGCAATTCATCTGCTAGTCATTGAAAGAAAGTCTCGTCGTTGAATCAATCTTCACGAATATCAATACAGAGTAAATAGTCATTGATTATATATGTTAAAAGAACGCTTCAAAAATGCTCTTTCTTTCTAGAGACTTGATAGTGAGCTGACTCATCAATTGATGCATAGACTTGATGACATCAATCTGTGATCTCATCAAATAAAGACTCATTCATAAACACAAGCTGTTTAATAATCAAACGAAGCATGTTTGTTACTCAATTCAAACAAAGCTCATCATTCTGTCTAACACTCACATGCTGTTTCTTTTTATTGCTTCAGTATTTCTTTTTCAGAATTCTGAATATTGTGAATCTGTGAACATGTATATCTCACTTTTTTCATAGAAATCACATCATCTCTTTCTGCATAGCTCATGACTGTTGCTTCAGATATGTAATTAGAAAGTCTTCAGCAATTAAAAAAATCTTTCAAGAAGTGTTTTTGAGTTGAAATTGAGATTTGAACGAAAAGTTGTACATGAAGAGATTCTTCTGAAATCTATAAACAGTGGTAAAATAACAATGAACTTCTTCAGCAATGACATCAAATCATCAATGTAATAACAGAAAATGAAGTATCTTTGAGCATAACGTTAAGATAAGTTGATCAGTCATAGCTGCGTGAAAGATTAGTGATTGAAAGAGTTGAATAGCTTCATTCTTATTTATTGAAGAAAGATAATACGAAAATAGATGAAAAATAGATGAAAGATATTGATAATGTTTGAACTTGAGTGTAAATTTGATGAGAAGTGTGACAATTGCAATGTCAAGAATTAGATAGCTTTCTGCATATGTTAAATCTTTTCGTTAATCAATCACATCAATAGTTTGCATATACAAGCGCTTTCGCTCAAACTCTTGCAATCATACTCTTGTTTTTCTTCGTTTCTTTGCATTCTTCGCGTTCTACTCTTTCGTTTCTAATAGTTATTTTCTCGTCGCAATTCATGTTAGAGATTAGCATAAAGCAAGTCATATGAATGTCATTTAACTAATAAATAAATGCTAAGAAAGAAAAGTATCTACAGAAAAGAACTCAATTCTTATATGTATGTTTCTTAACTTTGTGCTAAACTCAATTGAATTGACATCTTACACATATGATGCAGAGTCTCAATGACATCATCTTTAGCTTGAATGCTCACTAAACTCGATTAGAATGAATCTCAGACAAAGACTAGAAAGAATAAATGAAGACTAGAATCGTAACATTATTCTTTTCTCTTGACTATTCATGTTCACATGAATATTATTTCTTAGTGCGCTTTTCTTAAACATTTGATATGAAAGTTGTTAATCATTTCTTAAGCGTTCATAAATTCATCGTCATCAGCGTTATATCAGTTGAGATCATTATTATAACTTTTTCATTTAACTTGATATTGAAGTCATCTTTGATATTATTGAGAGTTTAATATATCGTCGATCTTTCATTTATCTTCATCGTTTATCATTATTGATTTCGAAGATTCATTCTTTTGATCAGGCAGAAAGTCATTGACGACAGAACGAAGAAGCTCTGAATGAAATACATTATGTATATGCATAGTTTTTAATAGTTTCAACTTATAAAATGAGTCAACAGAGTCAGTGATCTGAAATGAGTCAAGCATCTTGTCATTCAATTTTTTAAAAGATTTCACTGTAATAATGTTTCATTCGTTCAGAAACATCTTTGATTCAATTTCATAATTGATCTTCTTTCTATGCTTGTTAATCTGATTCATTATTTGCTCTTGTGTTTTAATCAGAGCTTCGCGAGCGAAAATTAGTGTCTTATTCATGTGATCAAATATATCTTCAACTTGAGTGATCTGCAGACGTTCGCGAATGTTTTCATACTCGATGATGTCAGAATCGAAGCTCATATGAGAATAAAAACTCTTGTTCATGAAGAAGAGAATCAAGAAGATAATTGAAGACAAGATGTTATTGTCAATAAACTTAATCATGAATAGTCACTTGAATCAGTCGTTCTGCATGTATGAACAGAAGAAACGAAGATATCGCTCAACATTCTGATTGACTCATTCGCTTTGATCATTGATCTGAAGATGATAAACGATGAACAATTGAAGAGAAATGCTCAGTCATTTGCAAAGAAACTTTCAAAGAATAAAGATGAACTAAGAATCTTAATTGAATACAATGAAGCTTGATAAATCGTAAGTTCAATATACTCATTGAAGCAACATTTCAGCTGTCTTTTTGACTGTGATATCTTCATCATCAGTGATGCAAGAAATATAATGTCTTTCTTTTAACAATCTGCAAATGACAGTTAGAATAGCGTTGTAGTCGTACGAATCAAATAAATCAATAATGAAGTTCATGATTATGTTCTATCATTGCTGTTCAGATATAAATAAAGATTGAAGCAAGTCATTTGATTTATTTCTTGATGTCTTTGAACGTTGACATACGTAGCAGTTTCAAATATATCGATCTATTGTTTTTTGCATAGAAGATTAATAGTAATTTTACTTTATGATCTTCATTGTTCTAAGAATTTCAGAATGATCAATCAATGACTGATCATGTACTTCACGAATCAGATTCATTTGTAGAAGTTCATTGAACAAGACTCATAGCTGACTATCATGAAACAAGATTTTATTCTGAGTTTAACAATTCTTCAATTTGATATCTTCATATTGTGCTTCGTCTCTTGCTATTACTTCACGAAGTAGTGTACAATTCTCGTCAATTTCATTCATGTCAAGAACTTGTTTATAAATTGATTAATCATTATTCTTCTTTAAATCAGCAATTTTCATTTAATTTGATATCAGAATAGTAGTTCTTTGATATTGAACACGTTCATCATTGAGATCTTTAAACATGAAGTTAGCTCAACAAGTTAATGCATTGATCTTAATGTTCTGTTTGTTAGATCAATACATTATCTTGAAGTTGAAGTCAGCTAACTTCTGAACTCAGCGCATTTATCGTTGACTCAGCTTCTTGTCTTTCATCAATGAAATGAGCGCTTAATGATCAATGAACATCTTGATAGAAATGTTGATCAGCTTCAGTTCAAGTCATCAGTGTTCAAAAGCTTGAATTATGATCAGCAGTTTCTTATCATATATCTCGTAGTTGCATTCAGCAGAAGACATGTTCTTGCTATAAAAAACAACTGAATGTAGAACATCTTCATCATCATATTGAGACAGAACTTCATCATTGACGTAGTTGAATGAGTTAATTTCAAGAATGAAATTGCAAGTCTGATCAAAGTGATGAAGTATAAAAGTCTCAGTCATACATTTCTTCATATGATTGAATGCAGTTTGACAGACTTTATTTCATTCAAATATGATCTTCTTTTGAGTGAGTTGAATCATTGAACGAACAATCTTCGAAAAGTTCTTGATGAAGCGTTGATAGAAATTGCAGAAGTCAATAAAAAACTGCATTTGAGTGAGATTATTAAATGTAAATCAATCAACGACTGCTTGTATCTTTCGCGAATTCATCTTCAATTCTTTGATTGATATCAAGAGTTCTAGAAAGATAGTTTTCTGAACATGAAACTTGCACTTGTTGATGTTTATCTGTAGATCAGCTTCTTGTAGTTTATTTAAGATCAATCATACATGTTACTTGTGTTTCTTCAAGATCTTGCTGTAAATGATAATATCATTTAGATAAATCTGACAAAACTGATGTAAATACTTGAACAATACGTCGTTTATATAGTGTTGATAGAACGCAGATTTGTTGATTAATTCAAAGAGCATTACATAATATTTGTATAAATTGAAGAAGATAATAAAGATAGTTAAATCTTTACTATCTGAGTGCATGCGTAGTTTGTTGAACGCGACAATAATGTTTAATTGAGTCAGATACTTGCTTTCTTGTATATGAGCAAAAGTCTCGTCTATCAATGACAAAGAATAGTGATTTCGTTTGATCAAAGCATTGAGCTTTCTGTAATCAATGCAGAAATGCAGACTATCGTCTTTCTTTTCAATGAATAAGATGAGCGAGACGTATGATGCGAAGCTGAAGAAAATGAATTCTTTGTTTAAATGATTAATCAGATACTTCTTAATCTTCTGAAGCTTATGATTGAACATCTGATATAGTTTGCTTCGAGAGAATATTTCTTCATTGATTAACTCAATTTTGTGATTGTAGAAACGATGCAATGATAGCTGATCAATCATTGCTTGATTGAAGATGTTTAGATAGTCATAATATTCAAAGAGAAGCTTGATCTTGACTTGCTTGAGAACTTCAGCGTGAAAAAGCTCATGCAGATTCACTTCTTCAGACTTGTTTTCAGCTGTAGTTATGAGTCAATCGATTTTCAAGATAATAACAGCAAAGATCTTGATGTTTAAACATTTAACTAACATTCTATATGTTGCTGTCTCTATCATTGCTATGTTCATTGAACTAAAAGAGAATGATTTCAGAATAAACGTTGATTTAGAATTGATGCTAGTCAAAGTCGCGCATCAACAAAATGTTTAACAGCTAACTTTTTGCTCGATGACAGAATCTGAAAAAGTCGGCTCAATTCAGTTAATAATCAGCTAAATATCAGTTAAAATTGATAAAATCAAATAGATTTTCAGTCTTACAAGGTTGCAAATATAAAGAAAATAAAGATGTAACTGCAATTGCATATGATGCATGTTGATTACTTCAGATATTACAAGCTTATGAACTTAATATTATGTGCTGATCTAATGTGTCTTGAATTTACGCTGATGAACTCTGATTTTTACATTACTTAAAGTTGCATATTATGACATTTGATGACAGTTCTTGTAATGCACTAACATGATGTGTCAGACATATCATAGCTGTGAAAATTCAAAATCATTGCGATGAAATCAGATTTTAAGTCATCATTCATTGAATCTTGAATATGTTTAAAACAACTGATGATCTATGCTTCTCTCATTGAATATGTTTCATTCAAAAGTGAAGTTCAAATCATTATTTTTCGTTGTAGATTCTTTATTGACATTGAGATCATCTTAAGTAAGATCATGAATATTTAGCTTTTGAAACTCAAGCATCTTATTGAACAAACTTCATTGATGAAACTGTCTGTTGTCAATCACTTTTTCAATGTCGAAACTCGTGCATATGATGCTATATATAACGATGAATCTCATTTGCATGATACATCATATTCTTTTCTTCGCTTGATTCTGTGTATTCATCATTCACTTTGAATTTAATTGTACTAAATAATAAGTCTTAGTGAAAATTAGCTTTTAATCTATCACTGAGATTGTGTCTATAATATATCGAGATGACTCAATTCTCGATGCAACGAACTTAAATGTAACTGTAGATTCTTCTTGAAACAATCTTATGATTTCGTGTAGCTGACTTTTTCTTAGAAAGCTTGTAATCAAGACGCAGAGAATTTTCTTCATGATTGTGAAATACTTTACACTTGAAGTTAACATTGATAATGTAAAGTATTCTTGTTGCATTCATCATCACGTTGCTAAGCAAGCAACGCAGCATACAACATAATCACTTACATGATAAAGTATTTCTGCTTGCACTGAATTCATCAAACAGAACATCATCTTCTTCTTGAGATTTCACTTCTTGATGAGCTTGTCAATTGTCATTATCTTAGAGCAATGACTGTGATTGCAGATTTCTCTTATGTGACGTTAAAACGAGTTTGCGAAATTATCAGTCACTTTATACAGAGTCATTGAGTTTATTTTGATTCATCTTTGCTCTTTGCTGTATTCATCAATTAAGAAAAGATGCTTCGTTGTCTTCAGTTGCAAAAGTTGAGAAAAAGAGCTGAGCACTTGCAGTATTCTAATTCTTGCTAAATATTCTTGAATTTCGACTTTTGACTTCTCATCTAGTTTGTTGTGTCGCTTTCATGCTGTCAATTTACTTTCATATATTTGCTTCATCACTTTCTTATGTGCATTCATGCTTTTGTTGATGATTGTATCATACTGTAAAGATAATTGTACAATTATCTTTATATGCATTGTAGATAATACATCAATTAAAGATTCGTCATCAATGAAAGTTGAGTGTTCACAGATTTGCATTAAGCTGACTGTGCTTATGAAGTCAATCATCTTGTTGATATGAGTCTTTATCTATTCGTGATTCTCAATTGATTTATTGATGATTATCTTGTGAAATTTGTCTAGTGCTATGATCAGTGAAAACGTGTATTTTTTCAGCTTTTTGCAATGTTTATCTTGTGCTTTTCACTCAGTGTTTATGTTTAACTGCATTCAGTTCTTGATACTATTCAGTCAATAAATCATTTGAGTTGAACTTTGCTTCATTGAAGTTTCAGTTATCATTCATCAACGAGTTTTTACATTCAAGTCTGTGAATTTCTTGATTGTAAATGAAGTTCGTTTCACTTTGTTGTGAGCTTCGTCACAAGTCACTCTGCTTCAAGAGCTCAGAGATTTTCAATCTTTGAATATTTTAATGAAAGACTTTTCTCTCTTGATGTTAAACATTACGTTGTAATCTGTTCATAATTTATTGAGATGTTTTGAGAATGATTATATGATGATGATGCAGATCAGTCTATTATCATTTATAAAGTGTTTTCTCTGATCATTGTATTTGTAAAATTCTGATCTGTCATTCTTTTATAACTTCAGCTTACAAATCTTCTTTTGAAGTGAGATCTCTTTGTATACAAAGTGAATTTCTCAGTTTATTTCGTCATCATGTAGATTTAAATGCTTTTGCATTTGAGATATTCATTGAGAAAGCAAGATTGAAAACATGTATATGAGATTGAAACTCTTGATAGAAACGATTAGTGCAAATGAGCTGTTATCGATGCATGAACATTAAATTTCTCATTTACTTGAAATATTGAAGAAATACTTAACATTTGCTAATTGAGATTGAGTTTTACTGTCTTTGCGCAGAGATTAACTGAAATTTTCTCTGTGTTAATATTTAATCACTTCAATCTGTGCAAGTACAAGTAATTGATTTAAAGCAACTAGATTGAGAAATATCAAGATTTTAATTCTTTTTTAGTAAAGTAATTTTCACAACATGTTTGAATTACATATCTTTTTGAGTCTCATTTCATCTGTTAGATACTCATCATTTTGTCACGTCTTCATCTCAGTTATTATGAATATGTCAAAGACTTAATAAAGATATAGCTTTGTGACTAAGTCTTTGATCTTAATATGTTCAATGAAGACAATCTTGTTTTCATCATGCAAAAACAATCTGATTGCTCTTTTTCATCTGTCTGAGTCACTCAAATGCTCAACATCTTTCATGAGTATGTTTTGCAAAAGTCTTATTTCTTCATTAGTCTTTACAGTCATTGTAAGAGTCAATGATTTACTTACTTATTTACATCAATGTTGACAGTTGAATTCTCTTGCTTGAAAGTTGAATCATCTTCATCAACATTCATTGAGTTCATCTTTTTCTCAAAGAAAGTGATAGTAGATTTTCATGATTGTTTCGTTGCAAGTGTATTTTCAACAACAGTTGTATGACTGTTTACATTGATCGTAGCATTAGTTTATGTTTCAAGATCAATGAAATCTTTCACATTCAATGATAATTCTTCTTCGCTAAATCGTAATACGATGTTCATGAGATTCTCAGAAAAAGATTCAGACGAATTATCACTAATCAGATCTTGTGATGTACTATCTGTGTTTGAAGAAATTGTACAAACTTTATCTTTGATTGTTGATGAATTAAAATAATAAAACTCAATAATATTCTCTTGATCTAATAACTTTAATTTGACTCGCTTGCTTATTGAAATATTTTCATCATCATTATTTATCAAGATGACATTCTTGTAGTCACTATTGTTGTTGATGATGATTCACTTTTCAATTCATATACTTGAGTCTTGAAAATGATTGACTGTACTAATATCATTTGACAATTTCTTAAGCGAGTTTTCAGTTAATTTAACGCTCAAAAGATAATTAGAATTCTCTGTGATAATGTTTAAGATGTTTTTAGCTGAAATTTATATTCTCTGATACTCATGCATTAGCTTATTCATAGTCATGATAGATGTTGAAGCTATGTCATTTATATGAGTGATATGATGATTGATAATTAAAACTCTTTGAGATGTATTGAGAATCAAGTCTGATTGAGCTTCAACTTGTATAAATGACATCACAGCTGACTCTTCAGATGATGTTTTATCTCTTTGCTTCATTAAGCAATTATCAAAACTGAGCATAGCATCTGATGTAACATTAGTATCAAATGATGTCTTAATGATTTCTATAACTTTAATAGTACATATTAAATGTGAGCATGATCAACTTCATCTTGAATGCGACGTGTCTTTGATCATTCTGTCATGAAGCACACATCATCTGCTGAAATCATCTGTTATCACTGATCACTTTCTTCATTTTAAATGTGTATTTGATAGTAAATGCATGTTCTTCAAGCTTCAGATCTAGCTTTAGCAACTTCTTTCATTCATTCAAAGATATCTGCATTATGAAGTTAAAACTTAAACTGTCTGTCTTTAACATCATTTGATAGACTGAGCAGTAGCTAATTGCTGAAGTATCAATTCACATCGCTGCTAACTGAAATACTTTCATATTCAACTCTTGATGATTCAAAATATGTTACGTTGATGATACTGATCTTGCAAGCGATGAACATGTGTTACTTGCATCAGTGAAGTTCTCATCTTTCGAAACTGAATTCATTGAAGTCATAAATGTGAAAGATGTCACTGTCTGTAATGACAATTTTTGAGTCTTGCGTCTTTCGTTAACAACGTTACAACGAATGTTGAAGAAAACTCATTGAATCAACTTTTTACAAGTTTCATGAATATGAACAGTTTTTAGATCTTCAAATTGATCTGATTATTTGTCGTTTAAAAACTTGATGCACAACTGTAATGCTTTGTTTTCGCTGACTGACTTGATTTCTGTCAAGAAAGATTCATTTGTAGTCAGTTAAACTATGATTTATTCATATATTTATTCAACTTGTTTCGCGTTGATTCAAAAAGCATTGCACATCTGAGTTATATTGTTGAATTTGAGTTGATTCTCGTCTAGCTAATCATTAATGTGTTTAAGCGTGATGTTTCTCTTAAATGTGTAATACTCACTATTTATATTCATTATTGTCACTCGTTTGAGTTGATTTTGAGCAAAGAATTGAGTTAATAGATTTAATGAACAAGATTAAGATAAAAGCTCAAGATGAGATGAAGTCTGATGCGTCATATTTGTGATCGCGCTCTATATGCAATTAGTGAGTTAAGTTCTCATCAATCATTGAAAGTGTTAAACATCAGTGACTAAAGTCAAGCTACATTTGAATGAACGTTGCTTGCAATGAAGCATAACTCGTTGTATGTGAAGTTTTTTTAGATGTACTCTTAAGATTCATCATGATTGAAATATATTGTTTATTCATATGATGTTGCTTTTAATTCTTTGAATGAAAAGACTTAATTAAGCACATTGCAGAATGAAAATATAAATCAAGAGCATTATTGCAGTGATTCAGATGATCTTGTGAATCAACATAAGTATGCAGTGACATTGAAGTGAGTAGATTGATTGATCTGCTAGAAGAGCACACATTCGAGTAAAATGAGCAGAAGATACTGTTTTAAACTATGAATTCTGTTGCGAATTTAATGATCGATTTTCAATGAGATTATCGTTATTGTGATATGAAGTTGAGAATATTATTCTTGCTAAATAAGCGATTCACGCTAGTGTCGTAAATGAATTAACATGTTGATGATTGATTGTTCAATACAATGTTCAATGAATCACAAACAATTTGAACATTGTGAACTTCTTTGTTTTCACGATGATTTAGAATGATATGTAGCAGTTGATACATCATCTTAAATATATTGTTCAGATTTCTTTTTAACTCATGTTCATTGCTAAATAAATTAGAACGCAAGTATCTGATGAGATTATCATGCTAAAATCAGACATATTCTGATCTTGTCTTGAGATTTATTTCGTTTTATTTCTCTCTTATTTATGCTTTAAGTTGTCAATTTTAGCTTTTTCACTCACAGAAACTCTCAGCAAACAGCACAACTCAATTACTATCAAATAAATTATGATTGATTTACTTCAATGCTTTTGTTGAGTGATTTCTTTAAGCTGAAGTTTGAATTGCTATCATCTTGAAGAAACAGATAATTTCATTCATTATTGTTAGCTATCTTACTTTCTTCAGATAATGTAGAGTTTCAAGCATTGTCATTCATCATGTTGTCTGCAAGTGACGTAATACTATTTTGCTTCTCTGAAACATCATCGATTATTACTGTTTCAACGTTTAAATCATCACGCAGTTGATGTTTTATTATTATGAAGTTAAAATCTGTTGATGATTTGTTGTAGTCAATGTATGTTTCTACTGCCTCAAATTTGACTTTTAGCTCATTCAGCAGATGAAGTTTCTTAAAATAGTCAACTTGTAGACTTAATCAGTTGATGATAACGACAAATGAATCTCTTGAGCGATTGCATTCAACTAGAAGATGATCAGAAAGAAATTGAAACTCAATTTTTATATCTTTAATCATCATGAAAACAATCATCAACTTTTCTTTCTCTTGATAAACATTTATCATGCATATCTTCACATTCTTCATCTGCAAATCTGACATCAATTTCTTTTTAAGTAGAGCTATCTGTATTGAATACAAGATGAGAAGAAGAATGTTGATTGAGAAAATTTCTGTCTTGATGTAGTTTATGATGAGACTGAATTTTATCTTAACTTCAATATCATTCTGTTTGAATTTAATAATGTCAATCATGTTGATTTTACTGTTAACATTGATAAACGCAATAAATGCAGTGATGTTGCAGAAAATATTCAACACAGCAGTTGCAAAAGCAATATTTAAACAAAGAGTCATATCAATTTTGAACAGCATTTCATTTCTATATCAGATTTTTGATATGATGTTGTCTAAAATCAAGATAATATGATATTGTTTTTTAAACATTTGATGAGAATAGTCATTTATCATGAATCTATCAAACAAGAAGCGATTAAAATAAGACACAAAACAGTTTTCTTGAACATCTTTCTGAAATGATGATAGTTGCTCATCATTTTCAGACATGTGAATAGTAGTAGCATTTTCAGCTCATGTCATATCAATGAAGATCTCGACATTCTAAAGTCTGATGATCTTTTGCAAGATGACATGATCAACTTTAAACTCTTGTATGAGTGAATCATCATTAATAGTTGTTGCACAGATCATCGTACAAACGTTTGTCTTGAGAATATTCTTGCGAAGCTTTTGCTCATGAAGACTCATTCATGCTTTGTTTCATGAATTCAATTGTTCTCTCATCTCTACTCTGATTTAAAACTGTGTGAAGTCTTAAATGTATGCTTGATGATTAATCTCATTCAATTGCTTGTTGAGTTTAAGCTGAGTGCAATAACTTAGAAATTTCTGTTTCATTTTATTCTTTGTCTTGTTTTTTACTTGTATCAAATGAAAAGTAGTTGTATCATGATCATCTTTGATCTTTTCAAAATCATTCTTCAAATCAATTTCATTGCTGCTATTGAACTCATTGCTTTTCAAATTATTATTCTTAAGTTTGATAATATTGAATTCACTAATCTTGAAATCATCATTTTTAGCATCATCATTCTTAAGATCATCATTCTTGAAATCATCATTCTTGAAATCATCATTCTTGAAATCACTGATCTTGAAATTATTCTTCTTAAAATCATCATTCTTGAAATCATCATCACTGAAATCATCATCACTGAAATCATCATCACTGAAATCACTGATCTTGAAATTGTCATTCTTACTAGAATCATCGCTCTTGAGTGCAATAGTCTTGAAATCATTAATCTTGAAAACATCAATCTTGAAATCATCATTCTTAATGATTTTCACAGAGATTGATTGATAGTTTGAATTCTCAAAACTTGAAACATGACTAGCTAGTAAAAAACAATCACAACGCACGCATCACAAATTTTGAAAAAGAGCACTACAAACAAGACAGAGTGAATCTAGAAGATGATTGAACGACGATGAATTACATGAATTGCAGCAATGCTGATTCGAAGACGATTGCAAGCGACGTTGATTCGTCGCAAGAAAACAGAGATGCAGAGTCAAAACGCTCACGTGATGATAAAGAGAACGTTGTTAACATTATTGATTTACTAATAAAGATATCAACGTTAGAGAAAGAGAAGAGCAAAGATTATTCATGAAAAGAGATAGCATTGAAGCTGATTCAACGTCTTCGACTCGACTCAGAAGAAAAACATCACGCGAATCAGAACGCGTTCATCGCGAAGAATGTACAGAAACTGAAGACATCAGTTCAACTGCTTAACAAGCAGTTGCATACACAGAAAAATACGCGTCTTTCAACGAAAATCACGTCATGAGCGAACATGACAAGAGAAGAAATAGCGACGAGAGAGCAACGTTTCAGAGATGACTCGTCGTCGCTTCGCAAGAAACGAGAAGTCATGATTAAGATAATGAACAGAAGAGAAATAAAAGAGATACAGAAGAAGTCAATCGAACAGATTTTACAGAGAATTGCAGACGTGTCGACAGATCAAAGAAATCTAATCGTGTCACTTTGCAAGCTGAGCAGCGATAACATTTTCCTTCACGCAGTTAGCTCAGATACTCGAGTAAATCTGAAAAAGACTCAGACGTGAGCAAAAGAAATCGCGAGTTCAACACGCGTAGCACGTCAAATCTTCGCAATGCTGACACATGAAGTATGCACTACAATAAACATGAGCAATCAAGAAAAGATCATTGAAAGACTGATAAAAGATAACGCAAGACTTCATGAAGATCTGACAGTTCTAAGAATAGTCTGGTTCAAGAAGATAGCAGATAGCGAAAAGACTCATTCGTTGCTCATCGTAGAGATCGCGATCGAAGCGATGACAAATTGACTAATGAACGTGAGCATGCTGAACTCGTATTAAGAATGTGCATGCGAGCTATTTGAAAAGAACTGTCACATCACACAGTGCTTCAGATGTCACAAATTTGATCACATGACTAAGATCTGCAGAAAGAATCAGCGCTGCGAAAAATGCGCAGGCAAGCATTACATAAAGAAGTGTGTGATGCCTTTGAATAGAAGACGTTGCGTCAACTGCAATGAAAATCACAAACTCTGAAGATGCATCTGTCTCAAGTGACAACAGCAGATGAAACAAGCGTTCGAAATCTATAGAAATAGATTGTTCAGATACTCTGAGACGTCTAAATACAATCGCACATTCTTCTCGCTGTCTCTGAACTCTTTAAATTCAACAAACTCTTCAGATTCAATAAATTCTTTCGATTCAACGAACTTCTCGAGCTCAGCAACAATCATGCTGAAAACACGCAGTTGAATCGCTGATGAATCAGCTTGACAGATAGTAGAAATCAAGAAGAGATGAGTTGATCTTTTCTCTTGCGTGAGTAGTGACTCAGACGAGA
>JAABUS010003774.1_pt1 | contig 23565 bp, 19 predicted proteins | sample 5560161 | NCBI WGS metagenome assembly JAABUS01 (sample SAMN10711885, study PRJNA513376) | rock metagenome | isolation source: Antarctica rocks | place: Antarctica: Victoria Land, Trio Nunatak nord | collected 2016-01-04
TTTGCTGGTGGGGGGGTCGGCGCCGGTGGCCCATTGGGAGGGTTGGTCGAGTTGGGAGGGGGCGGCCATTGTGTGGTGGGGTGGAGGGGGAGGGAGGAGTGATCTTCTGGATTTCTGACGGCGGGCTTGCCGTCCAAAAATTGCTGAATAGGGAATTGTTTTTCGCTCTGACAACACCGAGTACGCGTGATGACGTATTGATACACGTTTTGACACTTAAACGGGTCATCTTGGCAGGCACTGCTTTACTAGGCTAAGCCTAAATCAGGAATGATCTAGATAGGTATTGCCGTTCCATAATGTAAAGTTCTGAGCACTGCAACATCTCGTCCGTACCCTGTATCATCAACTTCCAGGCATAGTGAAACACTCTTGTTCCGTCCGTTCTGTCTGATAATTGTTCTATATTCCCTCCACTAGGTTGAAGGCCGATAGTCCTGCCTGGTACTGGCGTTCAGCAACCATCACTACGTTTTTAGCAACTTTCCTCCCTTGCGCTGTGCTATAATCTCTTTTGATACCTTGCATCGAGCCTTCAATGGCGTCTAATGGGCATTGAGTTGAATCTCAGACCATCTTTGTGTATGGCTAGGCATTTGGCCCGACTTGCGACGTACAGAAAAGCCGTTATGTGTATCTAAGTATCCGGTATAAAGTTTAGAAATGTGGTAGGCCCAAATAGATCTCTCTGTCAGCTCATGTATTTCATGGACCCCAGATAGAAAACAGTTAAATTCTTCAATAATACTGTTGTCACCCAGGTCTCTATTTCTTTGAACCTCGGAAAATTTGCGATGGATGCGACAGCTTCGGCGCTATCATTTGGAGGGCTTCTTCTTCGTCAGCTGACTCATTAGCGAAATCATCAGGAACAGCTTTGTCTCGGAAACCATCGGGCATGGCTGGCATTAAGCCTCGTTGGAGTAGCATATCTATTAATCATATCTTGTGCTGATACCCTCATACGACGTGGATTTACCTTTACCACAGCCTATCCAATGAACGGTGTAGGTCCTGAGAACTATCGAAATCGATCGTGATCTCCAAGGAAAGCGTTTCGGACAGCACATCCTCAGCTAAGCTTAGGAACATGTGTTCAAGCGCAATAGACAATTGAATTATCGGCATCGTCCAGGTACGAACCGATTAATTATCCCATCCACCGGCAGGGTGTCATTCCCAGAGGCTGGCTCGAAAAGAAATAATTGTTCTGCACTCTCGGGAAACGTGTTGATGAGATGGCTTTGGACTGAATGACCAGTGATGACCCATAGTCAAAGCACTAGAACGTTCGAATGTTTTATTGATAATTAAGAAACTAGAAAGAACTTCCTGAAAGTTAGCCATGAGGATTAGGCCCCACTTGATATAAGGAGTTCAAGACGTAGCATGCGCGTATTGATAGGAATGGGATCAACAACCTCTTGCTAAAACAAAAGCTCTTTTTTTTTGGTGTCGCTGATAGATCATTCATTATGTAAGCTGACTTGATTTCTTCTTTATGGTATTGTTATTGTACATCGAATTATCGTGCTTGTGTTATTGGCACAATAAACGAGATAGCAGAAAACAAAATTAGTTCTACACAGTCGACTCTCGATTAGGCAATACCCGAGGCAGTGTAACGATGACTCTCCGAGGACTTCTCCGTCTTGTCTGCCGCCAGCTCAGAACTTTGTATATCCATCTACAACGGCGAGGATTCTTTTGAGAACAGCAAGCTTTCTCAAGTGACTCATTATGGCTATATTCAACGAATTGACTACAGGAACAGAAGTCGTGACGGCTTTTGCCAGCCAGGCTGACGGAAAGACTTGTTAGTTGTCTCGGTCTACGAGGGAATTACAACTCGGCGGAAACTATCTTTTAGTCCTCATCACCGACCCAAGCAAAGGTTCCCCCGGAGCAGAGACAGCCATCTCCTTGGCTTCTGCATGTCCCAAATAGATAATTCTTGTAGGACGTAGCGTCGCTAAAATATCTCCAGTGGTAGAGGAGATGACTAAGATCAATCCCAAAATTCAGGTCACTATCGTTGCAGTGGATCTGTGAGATAACACCTCTATCTGCAAAGTAGCAGCAAGATCAACGCCAATGTCGCTACGATCGATGTTATTATGTGTTGCGCCGGGACGATGGCGGTAAGGAAATTCACGCCGTCCGCTGACGGAGTCGAGAGCCAATTTGGAGCAAATTACCTCGGGCATTTCTTACTCACCAACCTTATCATTGCGAAATTAGTAAAGACCGCTACCTTTGTGACTGTGACTAGCACGGGATATGAGTTGGCTGAACTCAACTTCGAAGACCCCAATTTCGAGGTGATATGCCCGCTCTGCCTCGAATACAGTGTACGAGTCACTTACACCTAGCAAGGGTGGCAAACCCTATAATCCATGGGTGGCCTATGGACAAGCCACAACGGCCAAAATACTACTCGCCGTCGCCATTGCCAAGAAGCTGAAGATTCCCACCTATGCTGTGCATCCAGGCTGTTGGTTATGTTCCTCCATTTCTAACGGCATGACTAACGCACATCTTCCCCTAGTTGTGCCAGAAAGCTAGCTCATGACCAACAACGGCGTCGACGTGAATTTTGATGATGCACGACTACAAGCTGATGGCTGAGAGAAGGGATGGTGCGATTACACAGATGGCATCCTGCATTGGTCATTCCTTACCATCCACAGGCAAGGACATTCCGCCACAAACTGCGAGAACTTTGCAGCAGCGGTATGCGACAATCCTCCTGGCTGCTCTGGACCCCTCTCTGCACGGTAAGGCTCATACTCCCTTGAGATTCTCGTGGTCGTTCCAAGCGGCCTCTGCTGATCCCGCACAGGTCGTTCACCGTCGCTCATGATGGAATGTCGCGTCGTTGATGCTAAAGATTATGCAATTAGCCTTACCAATGCTGACAGGCTTTGGGAGCTGAGTGAGAGATTGGTGGGGCAGAAGTTCTAGAGATAAGAGACTAGATTTCCAAAGCCAAGTTCTACTCGCGGAATCTGCTCGGCACTAAGTAATAAGTTTAGAACGTGCTTGCGAAAATGTGTTGAAGCTTTTTCGGGCGCAGGTTCAACCCCGAAACCAAAATCGTTACATGCGTCTCAGAAATCGCAATCCGCCTGAGCAAAGCGGATCTAGCAATGATAGACTCTTCAGCCCCCGCACTCCCTCCACCCTTGGCAAGAAATGTATAGGCATTACCGAAGACTCCGAGGGAAGCCCATTGGTCCGTGAAGGGGAGTCTGTGACTACGTTCTGCTGCGTTTTAGGTAAAGCGGTTAACGGTGCTCACGCGGAATATACGCGTTAATCGGCCCATTTTGTTTACGGGTTCTCGAAGATCTTGCCATGGGGCGTTCGGAGCGTACCCAATGGATCTCATCACATGGGCCCGCTTATACGTACATTGAACTTTCGCTGGGGTGGTAACCCCTTGCTTCATGGCCGAACCTTTTCTGTCCCACGGAGCAGCCATGCTAGCGAAAAGAGAATGCTTTTCCCAGCAGCGAGGACGCGACAAGAGCCGAGAAGCAGGCTCGTCGAAGGGTGTTCCGGCGTAGTCACTATCGGCGGCGGCGGCACGCGATTCACGAAACAGCAGAGGCAGCTTCAATTCTTCACTGAGGCCGCAGATCATGTGCTCAAGCTCTCAAGTGCAGACGAATTATCTGTGGCATTCAATTGCATCAAGCCTTTTGGCACCGTTTGCACAAAGATGTTCTGACGAAAGCATTGCCATTAGACATAGGGGCGCCAGCCGAGGGGATAGGATCCGGGAAAGAGTTGACGACATATCCAAATCTCCGAGACCATGGGTAGGAAGCGAAGGCGAGGTCGTTGCACAATATCGTCAACGATGTGGAGGGCTGGGTAGATCGATAAAGGAAGTGGGATTTGGCTGACGTTGAAAAGACTCACGGCTGTAGTTCAAGGTCATGAGGAGATGGGGGCAAACCGAGGGGTTGGCAAGGTTGTGATCATGCTCGAATGATAGAGAAGACGCTTCTATGACAAGACCTGGGGATGATTTAGCCGTGACAGAGCTGTACATCCATCTACATTTTGGTCTGTCATAAAGTATTACCTTCCTGACAGGACCAAAGGCTTCGTTTGAGGACCGACTGTATATACTTCTTTTGGGCACGGCGTTTCTTGCTCATTGAGAAGTTGGTAGCCACCGAGTCGTAGGAGCACATCGATGCATAATTGAGTTTACGTCTGGAAGTGCAACGAAGCCAATTTGCCGTGATGTAAAGGCTCTCAACGATGTTGAGCACGCAAGCGGATACCCAAGCAATCAGTTGCATCTAGAGATCGCATTCTGGTTGGTCAAAAGAGAAGCATTGCAATCATTAACGACATAGCATGGCCAACTTACCTTCCAAAGACTCTACAGTCTCTTTCTGGCATCGTGAACCCTCAAAATTCCTCCTGGGTCATCGAACCACTGCAGAATTGCCTAATGATGCAGACATCGTCATTGTTGGTTCCGGTATCACGGGAGCATCAGCGGCTCGATATCTGGCGGAAGATGTACGAGCCAAGGACCTACACGTTGTAATGCTTGAAGCTCGCGAGGCTTGCTGGGGAGCTACTGGAAGGGTGCGTTGACCTGCAACCTTGCCTGCCCCATGCATATAAACCACTGCTTGTTTACTTTCCCTTTCTTGGCTGCTCTTGAAAGGTATTGATGTAAACCTCCCTGCTCAGAATGGAGGCCATTGCCAGCCCCTGCTCTTCGACTCCACCCCCGACGTGGCAGCCTTCGAGGTGCGCAACTACAATACCGTCAAAGCATACATCGAAGAACACAACATCCCCTGCGAATGGCGCTCTCTCCCCGGCTGCCGCACGTTCTGGACGCAAACCCTCGCAGAAGCTGCAAAGAAACAAGTCCAACATCTCAAAGTCACGGCGCCGGAGCTGGGCCGAGAAGTTACCTTCATCGACGATGAAGGCTCTCTCCAGAAATATAGGGTCAATGGCGCTCCAGCAGCCACCCTGACCGCAGCAGCAGGCTCCCTCTGGCCCTATAAACTCATCGCCTTCATTCTCGAACATCTAGTCCAGAACCACGCCCTCAATCTGCAAACCAACACTCCAGTCACCAGTATCGAACCGTGCACGAACACCTCTACCAACGCACGACACACCCTCCACACCCCCCGCGGCACCCTCGCCGCCCGCCATGTCATCCTCGCCACAAACGCCTACACCTCGCACCTCCTCCCTGAATTCAGCACCCTCATCGTCCCCGAGCGCGGCGTCATGACCGCCTTGCTACCCCCCAAAGCCATGCCCCGCCTCGATACCTCCTACGGCTTCGTCGGTGCTCTAGGCTCCAACCCCACCCATGACGACTACCTGAACCAGCGTCCCTACTCTCCCACCACCACCAACAACAACCCATCAGAAAGCGCAGGTGGCCATCTCATGTTCGGCGGCGGCCACGTCGCAGCTCAACTCCCCGCGGTGGGCGAAACGGACGACTCGGTGCTTGATGAACGCTGCGCTGCGTATCTGCGGACATCGCTGCTGGAGCTGCTGAGGCTAGGTGGAGAGGTTGAGGGTGTGGAGGAGTTGCAGGCGGAGTTTCAGTGGAGTGGGGTTTGGGGGACGAGCAGGGATGGGCATCCTTGGGTGGGGAAGGTGCCGGGAAGGGAGGGGGTCTGGCTTGCGGGGGGCTATTCTGGTGAGTGGTCCCTCCCTTTGTCTCTCCATTCAGATTCCCTCCATTTTGGATTGAAAGGGTAGATGAGAGATGCTGATGGGGTTCAACAGGTCACGGCATGCCGAACGGGACGCTCTGCGGAAAAGCGGTGGTGGAGATGCTGCTTGGAGAGGAAAGCGGTGATGCTGTTGGGGTTGTGGCTGAAAGGCTGATTGAAAGGGGGGACCTGCCCAAGGCGTATGTTATCACGAAGGAGCGCATGGAGCGGGCGGAGAGGCTGGACGAGGTGCAGGTGCAGGGGGAGAAAGGTGCGGTCAGGGGTCGGTGGCGGGCTTCCGGGGGAGGCATGAGGCTTGTTTGAATTGCTTGGAGTAGGTTGCGCTGATGGTGGTGTTGTGTGGCTGTAGCTTGAACCTCGTTGTTCATTTTAAACTGGCAATGCGAGATGTTTGCGCATTCGATGCGATCAAGGTACTTCTATGTACTGCCGGTAACGGGTAGGTAGCAGGCGGTCTGATGCAGTGATGGGGTGGAGTCGGGGTATAAGCACAGCTGATATACCTTACAAAGCCGAGAGGCTCAGATGATTTGTTTGGTGAGATTGGAGGTTGTAAGATGAATGGAGCTGTACTGCGAGAGAGAGCGCGTGTGATTATAGAACTGTGCACGTAGTAGGAAGGGAAGAGCGAGATCAGCAAGGACAAACCCACGCTGCTGTGACAAAGCGCGCAAAGCTATTGGAATGGGTACGAATGATAACATGAGCTGTAAGGCTACCATGTGCAGGCTCGATCTTCATTACTATCAAAAAATTGCGTTCAGCATTCCACGACGCTCGAGATGGACTTGACGGCATTTTCGCTAGAACAATCTCATTGGGATAGCTCTTCATTTTTCATCTGTAGTACCCTGAGTAAGGTCTTGAAGATTGTTTTCCCAATGTTTGCTGGCTAATGTCGGTTACAAATCCTCTCATCCCTTAGTAGCAGACATCGTTCGCTATTATCCATGCGATGGCACCAGTGTGTGCTATTCTGCTTGACAACGATTCTCTCATTGGTTTCTCTGATTCCAACCACTGAATTTCTTGACGTTTTGGAGCTTTGGCCTCGGGCGATTACTGCTCTCCATCGTCACCCGTCCAAATGTTGTTGTAGAGTGTGAAGCGATTGGATCGAGGTTCAGCTAGGCTTTGGAATTAGCAGCGCATGGAAGAGTCCTGCTCATATTGTACAGAGACCCGATGACCTTCCCCTGGCTTGGCGGAACCAGAGGACTTTCACAATCCCACGTGCGGGACTTATGTGCTGCAAGCTATGTACACAGCGCAGCTCGGATGTTCCGATGGATAGAGTAACCTCAGGCCGCCTTCAAGTCCGAGACGAGGTTCGGATAAGAGAAAGTTTATGGGGAGCTTGAGGCCAAAGGCTGTGTTGCAATTGAACGACTAGAATCTCACTTCTTCATGGAATTCTGCACCGGAGTCCTTGGAATCCTTCTGCTGTTCGGCAAAGGAGCGCTCAGGCGCGACGCCCTTGGGCTCAGCCAGACCGGGGTTGGCGGTAAGGAACGATTGAGGTTTACCAACTTCTCTCGAATCGGAGCGTAACTGATACGGCAGAACTTGCTTATAGGTGGTGAAACTTTGCCATTGCTCATTCGGTTCTCTTTAGCCTTCTTGACGTTGACATAAGCAGCATACGTCGTCTTATCGCCTGCTCTCCTGGCTTTGGGGTTCCAGGTTTTCTCCGGCCGGGACATGATCTCGTGAACAATGGGGTCATCTGGAAGCTCGACAATTTCATAGTTTATCAGCTCGGCTCTTTTATCCATTGAATAGGTTCTTGGGCGAATGAAGCCATCACTCTCGGACTCTTTGTCTATCCCGAACTTCTCGTCCGGTGAGTACATTGGCGGCCGTTCGAAGGCCGTGCCATTCAGCTCGTGTTTCGGAAATGTATACTGTATCTGCGACTTTTCCACTGGTGGCTTCCGCCTACGAGATGCGGACCGCCATCTGAGCAGAAAGGTTGCGAGGACGAAGAAGCTGATCGCAATGGCGGCTGTTGTCCCTGCTATGATCCCAGCTTTAGCTTCCTGCGAAAGCCCGTTGCTCTTACTTGCCGTATCAATAGGCGTCGGTGTCGCGATGGGCGCAAGTGGCGGATTCCCAGTGGATGACGCAGCTGAAATGGCCACGAGGTTGGCTGGGGTCTTGTTGCCAGTCTTCGTCTGAGAGATCGAGAAATTTGAGTGCTCATAATCCGCGATCAAGTATCTGTGGCTCTCTGTTAGCTCGTGGTAGGTAATTCATTCTTGATGACTTACGCTTCCTGAAAGAAAGCTCGGCCCAAAGTGACTTGTGAGGCATTGTGGGCACGCCGCAAAGGAAAGTATTGCCTAGTCTGTGGTACCAAAGGGAATGTCGCAGTCAGCTCAAAGCTGGCGTACGGCAGGACGATGTCGACAGTAGGTCCTCCAGTAGTCGTATCACCCAGGGTAAACGTAATATTGGCGTTTGTGGCCGTATTGATCGCATGGGCGTCGGGGTGAATGGAATATAATCGGAACTTTTCGTCCCACTGTAGATTGAACGTTTGCTCGAATAGTTGACAAGCATCAGGTGGAAGGTACGTAATTGGCAAGGTTGTATCGATGAATGCGAGAAGCGGAGAGGAGAGAAGGGATAGCGCTGTGCTGTTCGACGTAGTTGACCGGATTGATCTCAAGCCGACCATCAAGTCGAAAGTTGTGTCGCCGGAGAGCGTGAAGGAGACATTGTTGGGCTCGAACTGCGAGGCGTCGTAGCCTCCCAAGGTGAGGCTGCCCAATGCATTACCTAAAAGAAGGATACCCGTTAAACCGTTGATACGTCACATCTTCTGATCTTGCACTTACGGTATGAAGCTCCGGCCGTGTAGCCCCAAGACAAACTCGGTATCAGATTCTGTGACTTCAGAGAGGAGAGAAAACTCGATTGGGGATCGTTGAGAGTTGTAAAGTTGCTTGGCTGATGGTTTAGACCAAATATACCGTTATAGAACGTGTTGGCCGCAATAGCACCCACGACCTGGGACTGGAGTGTTGGACCTGCAGTAGCATTTCCGGCATCTAGAGATACTGTATCGTGTCCGAATGTCGCACGGACACTGTAATTGGGCGTCAGGTAGCCTTCGACGACGGTAGAGTAGTTGCCGACTTCATGCCAGGTCGACGAGCCCGCATGATTGTAGATGCCGCCTCGATCGCCAGGACAGTCCCTCGCTATGTGCTCAATTACACTTGGATCGCATCCAAAGGGGCCGACGACCCAGGTTGTAAAGACCGCAGATGAGGGAAGAACGTGGGAGAGCTGGCCCGGAGTGCCTGTTCGAAGCGCGAAAGAGGACCATTGACCGTCAATGCCTACCCTGTTGAAGGGGCCAGCATGTTAGCACCGACCCAAGCTACATGTGCAGCAGAAGATACAGACATACCATTGCCCTGAAGGTGGCCACGAGATGGGCGCCGGCACTGACATGGATATCCGCTAAACGGGCCAACTTCGGGGGCTAGTCCAGGGGTTGTGCCTGAATGTACTCTGCCGACGGTAGTGTAGGTACCCGGCGCTGGTCATAAGGCTGCACCCGCGCGCTCTGAGTGAACAACAACAAGCAGTAATGACCGTGGATGTATGTTTGGCGGAGAAGGTGGGTCAGAAAGGCTCTCTTTGAATCGTCGGAGCCAAATTGTGCTTCCAGCTCAGGCGCGCCGCTCATTTCGGTCATGGAGCTTGCTCTCGATTCTTCCTTTGCAATTCCGGCATCCCGGTCGGCCCTGGAGCTTTGAATGTTTCAACTTGCACACGGCGTAGGGCGCAGTGCATCAGAAGCAGGCTGTCGGAGCCTCGAACGCCAAATCCAACACGACCCCAACGGATGGGATAATCTGATAGGTACGTCGCTTGCCGAGATCGAGTGTCTTGTCTCGTCCCTGGCAGCTCGTCCACACCTCACACATGCAGTCACTCTTCGGCACTTCACATAGTCTTGGACCCCAGGCCATTTTGTCCCTTTAATCTTCCGTCTTACAGTTCAACCGAGCATGATAATTCAAGCAGCCATCATGGCGATCCTCGATCCGCCATTTTGGCGATCACTTGCTATGAAAGCTCTCTTGTTACACCTATAACGTCCGCTGGCTAAGGCCCCCTGATCACCTCTCCGTCTCACGTTCGTATGTAGAGTGCATTCAAGGCTAAGGCCTACGATGGACGATACACTATCGGCTCGTCCGGATAACTTCTCGCCTTGCGTGGGAAATTAAGCTGAACCCACCGGAGTTGCGAACCGTGCCTTAGCCCTCTGTCCATTATATATCTCCTCACCCCCTTGTTGCACATCTTTTCGTAGTCTAGCAAGCTTTCACTCTTTTAGATTCCCTTGTGGTACTCGATCCTTTCCTGTGCGGACTGCGTCTGCCGTATACAGGCTGCTGGCACCGCTCTACAGCGTTGATCCAGATTTTCGCCATGTCGTTCTTTTACAATCCATTGCCCTTACTAAGCGTTGCTATTTTCCTCCTGCTTGCGTCTGTCCGAGGTAAGAAAGCCTGCAGGGCCAGAACTTTAATGTCTTGAATTATATGCTAAGTCTTCCCCAGCTCAGGATACCGTGACTGTCGTCAGTAATGGCAATGTAGTCGCTACAACCACGGGTAGTGGTGGTGCGCAGCCGGCGAATGTTGGCGCGGTTATTCCCATCGTCCCTCCAGGAGGCGGCCTGGTCATGGTGTCAACGGTTCAGCCGGCAGCAGCGAGTACCATTACACCACCACCGTCCCCAGCGAATCCGAACCCCGACTGCCAACAATGCTCGATCTATTTCCAGTACATTAACGCGTACTACTGGCCGACCGAGAACACGAACAACACTGCCTGCCTATCCGGCGTCACAGATCCACCAACCACAGCATTGCCCTCTGGTCTGACCCCGTACGTGCTCTTGGTCACAGATTGTTGCTAGCCATATACTGATCTAAATCTCAGTGTTTCTCCCAGTGTTTATCTTGTCTTCCCGACTATCAGCGCTGGCAACGCTTGTACCCAGGTTGGCAAGGTCTACATTTCGCAAACGTTCTCATTCGCACCGGCCGCTTTGTCGACCATGGTAGGAACCTCGGGTGTGGTGCAGCCCTTCAACTTTGCAGATTTACCTTGTCCGCCGCCCGACGTAGCAGCCGCAGATAACTGGTTCTACAATCCCTCATATAACCCTGGACGAGCTTACGCCCCCATGGTCTCTCCACCCCCGGAGATCTTTGCCATGGACCCTGCATTCGCGAATTGCGTCGCAGCCGTTTACCAAGGCTTCGATCCGCCCTACCCAATGCCAACGTTCGGCGGGAACTTCGGTGTCGACAAAAACGGGGGCGGGGGTTGGCGAAGAAAAAGAACCGCGCCAGCTCATATGGTTCCCAGCGGCCCTGTGCAGACTTCTGGCCCGACTTTATAACTTGCGGCATATCGGAGGTGGTTTGTAGGCTTTTCGAGACCTGGGCTGTTAGTTGGGTTGGGTATACCAAAAGGGACTGGGAAGGCCTAATGCGGGTCATTTACGAATCGGATGCGTTTTCAGATTTGGGATTACACGGTACGTAATGCACGCAACGGAGGGATATCGGGCTGGATCTGAAAAACTTCCTTGTGATGATTCCCTTTCGTCAACTTTCCAAGCCTATTTTCAAACCTTGATCTTTCACAACCTCAATCGATACTCTGAACTCCACACCCGTAACTTCATTGCCTGAGTACATCACCAGTCGCGCACTCCCGCTGTATAAGCCATCGCCTTAGACACGCATGATCGTCAATCTCAAACGGATCTGCCAAGCATCTCGGACCCTGAAGGATCACCTGCAGATGTCGGTACCGGAATACACACACTGAAAACCATGGTGGAACACGACCTTTGGCCGGGACTACACAAAGCCCCTCCACATGGCTCTCAGCGTCCTTGTCCCCCTGCTGACCCGTCACCGGATCGTTTCTCGGCAGGCCGGCCACTACGCTCAGTAGGCTGCAAGGATGCAACGTGAAATAGGCCAGCTGAATCTGATCCTGAAGGATCTGTCCCACTTCCCCTGATCATTACGCAAGTCAGGAGTACAGCCCGGCCTTAGTGCGCTTCCTCGAGACGGGTGGTCAGGCACAAGGATCACGGCTAGCGGTCCAGGCACGGCTGTACTGATGGCTTTTCCTTCAGGTACAGGAGCGGCCTTATTTGTGACACGCTGCTACTCAAATACATGTTGGTAGCCCGATCGGTCTACGAATTGGTTGTTACAAGGTGTTTGTCTGGGTCTTTTAAGTCTGAATAAGGAGATATGGTTGTTACTTGTACTAGTATCTTCGAAACAAGTGCTTCTCGGACACAGTGCCACCGGTTTTCACACTTAAGTATACGAATGAGAAGTAGATGCTCTTGTCCATTTTTTCGGCAGGCTGTCAAGCATGCCTACAATCACTGCATATACTAAGCGTGCTTGGGGAGAATGGAGACTGGTTGGGATAGTGAGCGCTGATTCTACTCGATGCTGGCGAGGCGGCGGAAGTAATTTCAGCATACAAAGAATGTGGAGCTTCAACGAATATCGTATCGGACCCCATTAAGGTACACCATTGCCTCTCCGCTGACGTCTTGCTGAACACGAATCCCTGATAGACAGACCAAGGGTAAAGGAACACGATCCGGAGAGAAACATCTTCAAACCAGCCTTTGCGGCGTGCTTGAATTCTCACACATCATCTGACCGCTCGAGCAAAACCTGCAATACAGGACTAATCAGGACGACGACAGTCCAAACCTACCACCTTTGAATCTGAATAATTGCAAGTGCACTAATTTGTCATTGATACCGCTCCTCCTCCGAACGCCTTAAATATTGAGACATCAATCCTATAGGATGCTACCCGCGAAAATGTCGCACATTGAGCTCGCCACGTGCCAATCATATCCGGCCATCGCAAGTCTGCCGTCTTCCGAAAATGTGTCGCCATTTGAGGTTGTTGGACGCTGAAATCACATCATAATACCATATCATACGACCTTGCTTCCAAGGTGTCAGGATTGGAAAGACGATAATGCGTTCCCTCGTAAGAAGAACGCACAGTGGTGCCGATCGCCAATTCTCGCTGTACCCACTCGAGTGACGCTTGGCTGAGAGATACACTGACCTTATTAGGGCTTGTCGCCTTTGTAGCTTCCACCAGCTAAGACTATGGCTCTGGCACTGATGCCTAGGGATGTTGAGGTCTAACATTCCAGGATGAATATGTGAGTTCCAATAGAAAAATGAAACAAGCTTCATAGCGGCGTACAATCGTATTGCGGTTCTTACACGATATTCGGGCCTCCCAAAAGCCCTCAGTCATAGGTTGATGTGGAAAGATCAAAAGGGCTCTGTTCTGTGCGAATTAAAATGACGCGGGACCTGAATTGCCAGCATTGTTGTCGTCCTTCGAAAGACGTAGCTGGTAAATAGAATCAGAATTTGGAAGCTGAATAGCTACCTAAAGCTCCATATCGAAGACTGTACCCAAGTGTTGGTGGTGCACACCACATACTCAAACCAGATTCTACGTGCACCGTGGCAGAAGTTCAAGGGGAGACAACAAGGGGATTGCCAAGCCAACAGCGAAACGCTTACGAGACTATATTCGGTATAATGAAAGCACCACACCGACCGAGCGGACACTGCGCCGCCGCTTATAACGCCTCCTGTTGGGGATAACATAATCTCTCGCCGTGGAAGACGTCCTTGTTGTAGCACATATTGCAAGGTCTTCCGTGGCTTCCTTACAGGAACGAATCGGAAAAGCAGTACGCTTAAATTTCTGAAGGCAGCCCTGTCGAATTGCTGCACCTACTACGCGGACTCCAGACGAACACCTAACATATACGCCGTTGTGCCGGGAGGCCCGGCAGCCGGCTGTGGCTGTTCGTCTCCCATGGCAATAGTGATAGATCCATGGCTTCCTACCAGTAGTTTCAGCGCTCTTTCCAAAGGTATCACGACCAAGAACAGGAGATACCTCGCCCAAAAGCTCTGCCCATCATTCCATACCTTGCGCACATCCCATACAGAGCTTGAACGCCTTCCCATATCTCAAACCAGCAAAATTTGTCTATCGGTCCGATCGTCTCGATGGTAAACACGCATTTGCGGCCAGCTGCAGTGAGTAATCATCCGCCAAACTACTCAACAGTATTTTTTTGATACTGCCCTGCAGTACTAACTTTCTAGTAGAATTTTCGGTATTATGACGTCGGGTCGAACATGTCTGTCGCCGGCTTTTCCAAAGTGTTGCGGTACAGCAGCATATAACATGTGATCTACTATTCTTTTGCAGTTCTCTGCAGGTGGGGCTGGTACCCGAATACATTGCACCCTTGGGTCTTACGAGGTCATAACAAGACCTAGATCCTTTGGAAAACCTGCGATTCCCCCTTCCATCAGTAGAAACGATGGATATACAAGGAGATTGATCATTCATTCTTACCTATGTCCCCAGCCATGCCACCCACAGACCTGATAGCCACACACTCCTGGTATAGACTTTGAGCTGCGGCGAATGCGTCTTCGTAGCTAGCGACTGCAACCAAAACGTTGTTTTTGAGCACAGGCTCAATGATGCACCAACCATCGACTAGCATCCTATCAACCGAGCCCGATGTATGCAGCGCACAGGAGAGCTGGAGCAGCATGTGCACTTACAACTAATCCATCTTGAGGGCAGGGCGACCTCATAATGCCCAAACCCACGTTGGGAGAAGCGAATCTCTCGCGGATCTCGTGGAATATGATTAAGAGCATTCAAGCAACTGTCTACTCGCAAATCACTCCGATACTTTGTACCATTGCAGTTTACACTCTGCGTCGCTAGAGAAGACACTGAAATATTTCTAGAAGTAGGAAATTCGGGCGAAATTGGAAGATTGAAGTGATTCGAAAGCCCGATGGGCAAAGCCAGATTTGACGTTATACTCTGTGAAAGGAATGGCAGGGACTCCTAATGGGAGCACAGAACTCCCAAAGAGAAGGCACACATGACTGAAAGGCACCATATTCTAAGCTCATAGCAAGGCACAGCCAATGCGTTTCCAAAGAAAGAATGTCTCGAACATCTAACAACCATACCAGCAGTACTCTGCCCAGAGTATCGCAAATTTTGTATGGGAGCAAACCTTAGAGTATCGCAAAATCTAAATGTTGCGATACTTTGCATCGATATTGTCTAATCGAGAAATTTTGAAAAAGTTTCTATATATATAAGATAAGATCTTTCGATTGCAATAAAATTTAGTTTAATCGAGCTTAACATTAATTTTAATATTAATTTAAACTTTTAAAATAATTTCGAATATAAATATTGCAATACTTTGTATTAATATTATTTAATCAAGAAATTTTAAAAAAGTTTCTATATAAATAAGATAAAATCTTTCGATTATAATAAAACTTAGTTTAATTAAACTTAATATTAACTTTATTATTAATATAAACTTTTAAAATATTTTAAAATATAAATATTATAATACTTTATATTAATATTGTTTAATCGAGAAATTTTAAAAAAGTTTCTATATATATAAGATAAAATCTTTCGATTATAATAAGATTTAATTTAATTAAGCTTAATATTAACTTTATTATTAATTTAAATTCTTAAAAGATTCTTAAATATAAATATTGCAATACTTTGTATTAATATTATTTAATTAAATTTTTTTAAAAAAGTTTGTTAGTATTTTAGATAAAATCTTTAAATTATAATAAGATTTTGCTCGATTAAATTTTGCATTAATTTAATAGAAAATTATTATTATTTTGCAAATTTTTAATATTATAAAATATAAATATTGCGATATTCTATATTAATATTATTTAATTAGAAAATTTTAAAAAAGTTTCTTAATATTTAAAATAAAATTTATCTAATTATATAAAATCTAATTTAATTAAGTTTAATCTTAATCTTATACTAGTTTTTTAATTTTAAAAGAAATTATTTATTTTAAAAATTTTTAAACTTGCAACTAGTTTTAATTTAAATTTAAATTTTAATATATTAAAAATATAAATTTTGAAAATATTATATATACTTTAAAATTAATCTTAAATATTTAAATATTTAATATTATTATTAAAGAGAAAATTATAGAAAATATTAATAATTATTTTTGTATTTTCTATATAAGATAAAACAAAAACATAATTATATAAAACTATTTATTAATAAAGAAAATTAAATAAGTTATAAAGTTTATTTTATTTTATATTAAATTAAATATTATATTAAGAAATTTTTGTTCAAAATTTGTTAGAGAAATTCTAGTAAATATTAATTAAAATACTTAATATTAATATATATAAATATTTTTCTATTAAACTTAACTTAGAATTAGATTAATTAAAATTATTAAAATTATTAAAGAATATTAAATAATTATTGTAGCAATTCTTTGCTTAAAGTATTATAAATTTTATATAAAAAAAAGTTTTTAAGTTAAACAAAATCTTAATATTGTAATATTTAATATTAATATTATAATAAAATAAAAATAAAATTCTAGTTAATAGATAATTATAATAATAAAGATTTATTGCAATATATATATAGATTATACTATATAATCTAATAATATATTAAATAACTAAGATTCTAAGATTTAAGTAAAAGAGATTATATATATATTGCAAATAAATTGCTAATATTAATAACAAATATTTTTAAATTTATAATCTAATATTATTTAGTTATTTAACTATATATAATTCTCTTTCTTTTAATTATTATTTCTTAATTATTAAATTAAGAAATTTTTGTTTCTATTTGTACAAAAGTTGTAATAAAAAAATAAGAAAATTGTTTTTATTTTTTTAAGATTATTAAGTTAAATTTTTTGTTCTTCTTATTACTTAAATTAATTATATAAAAAATATAATAAATTAATTTATATAAAGTTTTTCTTAAAATTAAAAAAATTATTTAATCGAAATTAAGTATTTAATAAAGTTAATTATTATAAATTTTATTTATTTTTTAAAGATAATAACAATAATAATAAGTTTTTTTAACATAAATTTAGAAGATTAATTTAATAGAAAAATAATAATAATAAAGTAAATTGTTATTATTATATCTAGATTAAACTTTTTAAAACAAAAGATAAATATATAATTTTAAAAGTTATTTCTAGTTTTAAGATATTTAATTTAAATTGCTAATTTAATTTTAATTTATAACGTTTTTTCTTAATTTTAAATTAAAATAATAAAATCTTTTCTTTTTTATTAAAATAAACAATTAAAGACTTAAATCTTGTTTTTTATTTATAATTAATTAAATAAGAATTTAATGTTATATTATTATCTAAATAACTAAAGTATTAAAGTAGATTAATATTATTAAAGAGATTTGTAAACGTCTTTAAACAATATAAGCAATCTCTTAATAACAAAAGTTTGCAACTTTGTATATATAATAAGAAATAACTTAATAAATAAATTAAATACAATTTATAAAAAAGTTACATCTAGAAAATCTATATATTAAAGAGATTCTTTTTGTTCATTATGTTCGCTATTAAATATATTAAATTTTATTTACTTTATTTGTTGTTAAATATGTTAAATTTATTTACTAATATATTAAACTTTATTCGCTTTATTCGTTGTTAAATATATTAAATTTACTTATTAATATATTAAGCAATGTTTGTTTATTAAGTCGTTAAATATATAAATAATTATATTATATATTATAAATTATTCTATAAAATATATATTAGTTATAATAAATTAAGATCGTAATATTATTCTTTTTCTTTAAATTTTTTTGTCTTAAAAAGCGAATACTTACATATTATATTATTTTATTAAAATTATATTTATCTTATCTTTAAAATAAATTATTACGAAATATTTATTAATTTCGTTTATAAATGTTATTATTATACTAGTAAGTTTTACATTATTATAAAAGATTTATTATTTTATTTAAAGTGTTTAGAATATATTTATGCGAACAAATTGTATATAAATATGTCGTAAACTTTCTTAAATTATATTAGAGAAAATTTATTCTTTAAAGTAATAAAGAATAAAATTATATTAATAATTGTAATTATGCGATTACTTTATAATAAAAAGATGTTAAAGAAAATTAATGCAAAGATAAAGTGAAAGATATAATATTTATTATCTAATATAAAGAAGTTAAATATTATAGAGTTATTAAATTATTTTGTTGCAAATGTTTTAATTAAGACATCTTTTATTATTTAATTTTCTTTTATTATATTAAACGATTTTTTAAACATTAATAAAATTTCTAAATAAAAGTATTATAATCGTTAAGATTGCTAGTTAATTTTTAGATATTTTTCGTCGTAAAGTATTTTTTTTACTTTATAAAATATTATTAATTTTATTATTCTAGAATTCTTTTAATCTTAAATTAATTTTCTTTTTATAATTTATAATAAAATGTTTCTTATATAAACGTACTTAAGTTAATTAATTTTAATAATAATACATAAAATACTAGAAATACTTTAACGTTCTTAAGTAAATTAAGTTTATAATTAATTAATTTCTTAGTTTTTTTAACGAAAAACAATTTAACTTTAACATAATTTAATTTCTTGCTTAACTTTCTTATTTTAAGATTTTTTATAAAAAGATATATTTTATTTTTCTCTTTTAGCTAAGATGTCGTTTTTCGTTTTTTATTTTAATATTTAATTAATTTTTTTTGCATTTTTAAGATGTTATTATATATTTTCTTTAATGTTGTTATTTTTTTAATAATTAATTGCGCAAATAGATGCGTACGTTTTTTCTTAAAAAGATTTAATTTCTTATTATAATTAACGAAGAATAAAATTATTTTAATAATATTTAAAATCTTTATATTAAATGTTAATTATATTATAAATAAAAGTAATATTTAATTATTATAAGTATTATTAATATAATATCTTAAATATTGCTTAAAACTTTAATTTATTTAATTTATTTATTTAATTTATAATTAAATAATAAATAATAAACATTTAAAGTTTTGTATCTAATATTAAGAAAAATGTTTTTTAATAATTAGACGTAAAAAGTTTATCTTTATTACTAGTTAATTTCTTAAATATATTATAATATTATATAAATTAATTTAATATAATGTATTTTAATTGTTTTGCAATAAACTTCTCTTTATATATAATAATATATAAATACTTAATAAATTTATTAATTATTATTAATATTAAATTATATTTATCTTTAATTGCTAGATTCGTTAATTTAAGCAACTTAATAATAAAGTTTATCGTAATTTTATCTTATAATAATTTAGATAATTTCTAATATTAAATTTCGTTATAATTCGTATATATATTATGTTTGTTTTACTAATAATTAAGATATCGTTTAATATATATTTTAACAACTTATTTTATTTATAAGAACTAATAATATTAACGTAAAAGTTAAAGAATTTTTGTTACTTTTAAATGTTTTTGCAATAATTCTTTATAATGTTCTTTTATATATTTGTTAATTTTATTAATAAATATCTAGAATTTTTCTTTTTTTATTAGAAATTCTTTTGTATTATCTTAAAGTATTTGTAGTATAATATTTAATTTATACTTATTTATTAATAATAATTTATTTTAGTTAATCTTAAATATATTCTAATTAAACGATTTTTTCGTTTTTATATAATTTTTTTTTTGTTAAATGCGTTTACTCTATTATTATTTTTATTTAAAATATATTATATTTTAAACTTATATTATTTAAGTCTTTTTAATTATTATATTTATTTTCTATTAAATTGTTTAATAATAATAAAGTATATAAGATTTTTATAATCTATAAGAATCATAAGTTTTAATAATTTTTTTAATATATACTTTTTATAATTTTAAGAAACTACTATAACGAGTAATTTTTTATTATAAACATTATAATTTTATTTAATTAATAAAAGTTTTCTTAAAAGATATATTATTAAATGTTATATATCTTTATGTTTTTAATTAAAGCATGCATTAATAATTAAATTTAATGTATTAATTTTAATTCTATTTAATAATTATAAATTATACATTTTTAATATTAACTTTTTTAAACATTTTAACTTAAGATTCTAAAATAATTTCTCTTTTGCAAGTTTCTATAATTATAACGTATTTTTTTTCGTAAAATTTGTTAATAACATCGCATTTATTAAGTAATTTTTAATAAATTTCTTGTTATAATTTATAAAATCTAGAAAGAATTATACTTCTTTAATATTTATTAATGATTTTTATTCTTTAATTATTTGTAACTTCTTAAGATTTATACGTACTTTATATTATTTAACGACAAATTTAAAAAAATTAATATTCTTTTAATAAAATTCGCATTTCTTTAACTTAAGATATAAGTTTTTTATATTTAGATATTTTAATATTTTAAAGATATAATTAATATATTCTTTTAAGATTTTTAAGTAAATTATAATGTTATTTAAGTATATTATAACAAATTAATTCAAATATTATTGTAATATATTATTAATTATTTTCTAATATATTATTAAGACATTTATAAACTTAAACGACATTATTATATATTTATATAATTTATATTATATATAAAAAACTATTTTTTACTATTTTTTTATTTTTATTCTAATTTAATTATATGCTTTTTATAAGTTTAATTTAGTAAAATACTTTATTTTAAATAATTAATTTTAAAGTTTATTAATATTAGATAATAAATATTAGTTTTTAATTGTAATATTATTTAACTTCTAATAATTAATATATAAACGAAGAATTTTATTCTTCTTTAATATAAAGAGAATTAAGTATTTTGCTTATAATTAGAATTTTTTAATAAAATTTTTTTTTTCGTTTTTTGCTAGATATTTGCGAAGTACTTCGAACTTTTTTTTAAATAAAATATATATAAGTTTAAACGTAAATTGTTTGCTTAATTTAAATTTAATTTTGTAATTTTATAATTAATATTTAAGAAAAATCTTTATTGTTTTCTTTTTTTAAAATAAATGCTCTTAATTTTTATATATTTATAATACGTATTTTAGCGATTTCTTCGTTATATTAAATAGTTTAAGATTTCTAGAAAATTTATAATTTTTTTTATTTATTTTAACTTTATAATTTAATTAATCTTTATTAATATTTATTAAATTAAACTTTATTAAATCGTTTTTTTACGAAGATATAAATTTATTATTTGCGATTAATTTTTAATTTAATCTTTTATTTATTATTAAACGTTATTAATGCATAGATTAAATATAAATTACGTAATTACATTGCGCAAATCTAAGTACTTATATATTTTAATTAATTTTTAGATTATGTTACTTTAATTAAGACATTTCTAGAATAATATTATAAATAATTATTCTTATTATATTAAAGATTAGTTTCTTGTAATGTTATTAAATAATTATTAATAATAGTTTTATCTCTTTATTTACTTTTTTATTTTTATTAAATAATAAATTTTTATTTATAATTACTAGATTATATACGTTAGACTTTCTTTAAATAGAATATTTTTTTCTCTTAACAAAAGCTTTAATTATAAAATTATCTATTATATTAAAATTAATTATTATAATAAATTAATAATTATTAATCTTAATTAATGTAATAAAATATTATACGTATATTGTTAAGTTTAATTGTTATTATTAAGCTAATATATTATATTTTTCTAGTATATTTTTTATTAAAAAATTTAAACTTTTTTTTGTTTTAATGTTGTAACTTTTATTTCGAACATTTGTTTATATTAAGTTTTTTTCTTATATTAAATTAATAACTTTAACTTTTTAAAGAATTAATTAATTTCTTCTTTATCTTCTAAATAAATTTAATATAAATTATTATAACATTTTATTTAACTAAATATTATATATTTCTTTGCTTTTTTTATTTTTTCTTAGAATAAACTTACATTGCTTAATTGTTATTTAATTTTATTAAAAATATTTCTTTTTATAATAATGTCGTTTTTTAACGCTTTTTTACATTTATTTACGATCTAATTTATTTATCGTTTCTTTAATAAATTAATTAAAGTCTTAAGATATTTTATAATGTTATTTAAACATTTATAAAAGTTTTTTTAATTATATTTATTATCTAAGTTTATTACTAGATAAAAGTATAACGTTTTTAATTATTTTATTCTTATAATTTTATTAAGTATTTTATTAATCTTTTGCGTAGATATAAATATTTTATTTAATAATGTTTTATCTAAAACTTTCTATAACTAATCTAGATTTTTTATTAAATAATAATTGTCTTTTAATTTAATCTTAGAAGTATTTATCTTTATATTAACTTGTTTCTTAATATTATTTTAACTATTAAATATTTCTCTTAATAAATATTAATTTGTTAACGATTTATTAAGTTTCGTAATTAATAATTTCTTATAAAGTGATTTAATTTATTATATAAATAATATATTTTTTAGAATTTATTACTTTGTTTTTCTTTAAAATTTTTCTCTTTATATTATTAAGTAAAATTTAGTTTTATAAATATAAGTTTATAATAATTAAAATTATTATACTTTTAATTAAAACAAAATTCTTTTTACTAATATTTAATCGTTAATTTAAAGAAGATTTCTATTTTTTCTTAAAATTAATTGTATTTTTTTCTTATAATTTTTTTATATCATTTGTCGTTAAAATTAATAATTATTTCGATAAAATTAAATATATTGTTAATACGTTTTTCGTTACGCATAATTTTATTCTTTAGATTATTTTTTAAATTTTATTAAAACATTATTATAAATATAATATTGTTTTATTTAATTAAATTAATATATTTTTAAAATTTTATTGCGTAATTTATTGCAAAAGTTTGTTAAATTAAATATTAAATTATTTTTTTTATAATTTGTTTCTTGTTAAATGTTTTAAAGATTTTTCGAAACTTTTTTTTAAAGTTATTAAAGTTTATAAATATTATATAAGAGTTTTTGTTATAATTTTCTAGATATTTGCGTAAATTTAACTTAAATTAATGTTAAACTCTTTCTTTAAAAAATATTAATACAAAAATTATCTTCTTATTTGCTAAAATAAAATAGAAAATAAAATAAATATTTATTTATATAAGTTAATTCTTTAGATTAATGCGATCTTTATAATAGATATTAGATTTATTAATTTTAATTTTGTTATTTTTATTAATAAAAAATTAACGTAATATTAATAAACTAATGCTTAGAATAAAAACGCATTAATTTAATATAAATATTCTTAAAGTATTTAAAATATTACATTGTTATCTAGATAATTAAAGTATTAGAATAAATTAATATTATTAAAGAGATTTATAAACGTTTTTAAACAATATAAGCAATTTTTTAGTAATAAAAATTTATAATTTTATATTTATAATAAAGAATAATTTAATAAATAAGTTAAATACAATTTATAAAAAAGTTATATCTAAGAAATCTATATACTAAAGAAATTCTTTTTGTTCATTATATTTCTTATTAAATATATTAAATTTTATTCGCTTTATTTGTTATTAAATATATTAAATTTATTTATTAATATATCGAATTTTATTTATTTTATTTGTTATTAAATATATTAAACTTATTTATTAATATATTAAATAATGTTCGTTTATTAAGTTATTAAATATATAAATAATTATATTATATATTATAAATTATTCTATAAAATATATATTAGTTGTAACGAATTAAAGTTATAATATTTAAATTATTTTAAATATTAAATTAATAAATTTTAAAAATTTAAAAATTTCTAAATATTA
>JAABUS010003775.1_pt1 | contig 23561 bp, 21 predicted proteins | sample 5560161 | NCBI WGS metagenome assembly JAABUS01 (sample SAMN10711885, study PRJNA513376) | rock metagenome | isolation source: Antarctica rocks | place: Antarctica: Victoria Land, Trio Nunatak nord | collected 2016-01-04
GAGAACATCCTCCTGAAGCTGATCCAGGCGGCCGACTACGACGTCAAGAAGGCCGAGACCGGCATCATCTACATCGACGAGATCGACAAGGTCGCCCGCAAGGCCGAGAACCCGTCGATCACCCGGGACGTGTCGGGTGAGGGCGTGCAGCAGGCGCTGCTCAAGATCCTGGAGGGCACCACCGCCTCGGTGCCCCCGCAAGGGGGGCGCAAGCACCCACACCAGGAGTTCATCCAGATCGACACCACGAACATCCTCTTCATCTGCGGTGGCGCGTTCGCCGGGATCGAACGGATCATCGAGAGCCGGGCCGGCGCCAAGGGCGTGGGCTTCGGGGCCGACATCCGCCGCTCCGACGAAAAGGACGTGGGTGAGCTGCTCGGCCAGGTGCTGCCCGAGGACCTCCTCAAGTTCGGTCTGATCCCCGAGTTCATCGGCCGCCTGCCGGTGATTGGCGCCGTCTCGAACCTCGACCGCGACGCCCTGGTGCGGATCCTCATCGAGCCGAAGAACGCCCTCGTGAAGCAGTACCAGAAGTTCTTCGACTTCGAGAACGTCGAGCTGGAGTTCAGCGAGGACGCCCTCGACGCCGTGGCCGACCAGGCCATCCTGCGGGGCACCGGCGCGCGTGGCCTGCGGGCCATCCTCGAGGAGGTGCTGCTCAGCGTCATGTACGACCTCCCGAGCCGCACCGACGTGGAGAAGTGCGTGATCGACGCCTCGGTGGTGCTCGACAAGGTCAACCCCACCCTCGTCCCCCGCACCTCCGAGCGCCGCACCCAGCGCCCCCGCCGCGCCGCCTCCTGACCCAGGGGGCCCAGGCTGGTGCACGGGTCGGGTCGCGGCCGACTTAGTGCACCAACCCGACCGGCTGCACCAACCCAGCCGCCCCCGCCCGAGCCGACGCTGCACTGACCGGCAGCCACCCTTGCTGGCCGCAACGTTTTCAGCCGCTCATGGCAGTGTCACCGTAGATGGACAAGCGGGAGCGGTTCGCCGACCTGTTCCGGGCCCAGCATCCCGGCTTGGTTCGAGAGCTCACCTTGATCCTGGGCGACCGAGGTTTGGCCGAGGATGTGGCGGCCGAGGGGTTCGTCGAGCTGTGGCGGCGCTGGGAGCAGGTGAGCAACTTCGATCGGCCCGGCGCCTGGGTGCGGCGCGTCGCGCTCCGGAAGGCGGGCCGGGCCCGCTGGCGGCGCGGGAGGCGCAGGGCGGTCGAGGCCAGCTTCAGCCAGCAGGGCACGGCCGGTGACCCCGACCTGGACCTCGTCGCCGCCCTGCGACAGTTGAGCCTGGCGCAGAGAACGGCGGTGGTCATGCACCACCTCGGCGGTTGGTCCACGGCCGACATCGCTGAGGTGCTCGGCTGCGCCGACGTGACGGTTCGTTCGCATCTGTCGCGCGGCCGCAAACGGCTCGCCGGTCTGCTCGAAGGTCCGAACGCAGCGCTGGAGGTGGACGATGCCGAGCCCCGCTGACCTCGACCAACGGCTTCGGTCCGCGGCAGGAGAGCCCGACGACACCGAACGCGCCTTCGGCGAGGTGATGGACCGCATCCGCGGCCGGGCCCGGCGACGGGCGCTGATTGTTGCCGCGGTCGTGGTCGTGGTCGCGGTGGGGGGCGCCCTCCTTGCCGTCCGGGCAGCTGAGCGTGACGGTCTCGACCACTCATCGGTCCTGGTCGGGAGACCTCCAGGCACGAGTCCTAGCTCCGACCGTGCGGAACCTCGCTTGCGGAGGCTTTGGAACGCTCCGGGTGTGGGAATGGGGCCCGGCTTCACCCCGAGTAGCGGCCGGCTGGCCGTGGCGTCAAGCGACAAGATCGTCACTGCCGATGGCTTCGGTCCCGACAGGGGCCGGATCACCGCGTTGGACCGAGGGAGTGGAGAGGTGCGATGGGCGGTGACGCTCGACGGGCCCGCCTTCCTGCAAGGCGGCGCCGGCGGCACTGTCATCGCTAACGCCCAGTACGACCAGGTCGTGGGGCTCGATGCCAGCGACGGAACGGTCCGGTGGGAGATCTCCCTCTCGGCGATCGGATTGGAAGGCTACGGCGCCGTCACCTCCGCGGTGACCGAACCGCTCAGCGCCATCGGCCTCTCAGCCAACAGCGAAGGCGACGTCCGGCCTCCCGTGGTGTTGGGCATCAACACCAGCACCGGCGCGGTGGACTGGAGGACTTCGCTCGTCCAGGGCACCGACCTGATGTGGGGAACTCCGCCGATCGATGATGGCGAGACTGTGTTCCTCTCGACCCTCAGCCACCCGGGCAGCGCCAAGGAGAACGTCGCCCACCTCCTCGGCCTTGTCGACGGCTCCGTCCGCTGGGCTGCCGGGATGGGCGGCGCTCAGGGGTTCAGCTTCGTCCCTGCGGTCATCGACGGCTCGTACGTCCACCTGCCCTCGCAGTCCGAGGTGTTGACCGTCGACCGGACCGATGGACGTCGCCGCTGGAGTCTCCCGGGACGGCAGGCGGCGCTCGTCGGAAGCCGGCTGTGGATCCTGGCTGGTGACGGCTCGTTAGCCGAGGTGGAGCCTGGAACGGGAGATCTCATTCGCAACGTCGACTCGCCGATCGAAGCCCCCGCCTTCCTCCTCGACCTCGGCGGCGATCAGATCGGGGTTCTCGATCTAGAGGAACTGGCCGTGATCGATGCGGAGGGGTCGCTTCGGCTCAGGCAGGACTGGCCCGCCGGTCTGGTTGATGTCCCGCTCGTCGACCGGGGCATGCTGGTCGTCGCCACCGACGACCGGGGGGTGACGGCCTACGCCACTCCGGTGGGGCCGGATGTCCCGACGACGTCGACCACGGCCGCGAACGACAGTCGGTGCCGGCCTCTGGCCGGCGACGAGCCCACGGTGGAGAACTACAGGCTCACGGCGATCCCCGCAGGGTTCGTTGCCGACGGCCCCGTCCAACACTCCAAGACCGGCGACGTCGACGCCGGAGGCGAGTCGCGCTCATTGCTGCGCTTCGTCGACGGGTCGGGACGGCAGATCGAGTTCGTGTCCTTCGGCAGTTTCGACCCCACCAGCTTCCTGACCGGCGCCTTCGAAGGCGCTCCCACTCGGATCGTCAGCTATCCCCGGTGCTTCGGATCGCCGTCGCAGCCAACGGTCTCCGAGGCTCAGGCTGAGTTGTCCGTCACCGAGGAGCGGTCGGTGTTGGGAGCCCAGGAGTCGGAGTATGGCGGCTTCCTCATCGTCGGCGGGCCGGGAGTCGGCACCGACGAGCTGTTGGTGGTGGCATCCGGCTTGCGTTGACCCCGGCCACTTGTCCCGCCGGGTCGGGTAGGTTCGGACCCCGGTCGGCGATGCGGAGGACGGTTCGATGCACAAGGCGTTGAAGGGCGCGGTAATCGGCGCCATGGTCGGTGCGGGGGTGGCCGCAGCACGGGCCTCGCGCACCGAGGATGGGTCGGACCGGCTGGCGCAGGAGGCCGCGAAGGGCGCCGCCGGCGGGGCGGTGGCCGGGGGCCTGGTCGGGCTGTTCCTGCAGTGGCGGGCTTCGCACCGGGCGGCCAAGGCGGCCCGCGCGTTGGCTCAGAAGCGGGGCATCCGCGGCCGCGTCAGCCGGCGGGCCGAACGGGTGGCCGACCGGGTGCTGGACGCCGCCGGTGCCGCCCTCGTCCCGGTCGAGCAGCTGGCCGAGAAGGCCAACGCCACGCTGTTCGAGCTGGCCGAGGTGGCCATCGACGCCGCCCGCCCGCGGGCCGAGACGGCCCGGGAGAAGGCCGAGCACGCGGCCGAGGCGGCCCGGGAGCGGGCGGCTGAGGTCGCCGGCCGAGCCCGGCCCGTGGTCCGTGACGCGGCCGCCACCGCCGTCGACAGGGCCGAGGCGGTGGGGGAGAAGGTGCGCGCGGCGGCCCTCGACGTGGCCGAGAGCACCACGAAGCGCCTCAGCGATCCCGACGGCGATCCCCGCCTCATCCTCGTCCGCCGCTGAGGGCAAGCGGGGAGGCGGGCCAGGTCTACTGGGCGCTGCGGAGTCCGCCAGGCGGAGCAGCAGGGATGGTGACCGCCGGGTCCGCGGAGCGGGGCCCGCCGGGGAGGCGGGCCAGGTCAACCGGGCGCTGCGGAGTCCGCCAGGCGGAGCAGCAGGGATGGTGACCGCCGGGTCCGCGGAGCGGGGCCCGCCGGGGAGGCGGGCCAAACAACTCGGTAGGCTGGCCGGTGCCGTGAACTTGCCTTCCGCCCTCCGCTACCTGGACGACCACGTCAACCTGGAGGCGACCGCGGGGGCGGTGCACGGCCTCTCCCTCGAGCGCATGTCGAGGCTGTGCGAGGTCCTCGGCGACCCGCAGCACGCCTACCCGGTGGTCCACGTCACCGGCACCAACGGCAAGGGGTCGGTGGTCCGGATGACCTCCGCGCTGCTCCGGGCGGCCGGGCTCTCGGTCGGCACCTACACGAGCCCCCACCTCGAGCGGATCAACGAGCGCCTGGCGTGGGACGGCGCCGATATCGGCGACGATGCTCTGGGCGAGGCGATCGGCAGGGTGGCCGCCCTGGAACCGGTGGCCGGCGTGCGGCCCTCCTACTTCGAGATCCTCACCGCCGCCGCCTTCGCCTGGTTCGCCGACCTCGCCGTGGACGTGGCCGTGGTCGAGGTCGGGCTGCTGGGGCGTTACGACGCCACCAACGTGGCCGACGCCTCGGTGGCCGTCCTCACCAACGTGGGCCGGGATCACACCGACGGCCAAGGTGCATGGCGGGCGGCCATCGCCGAGGAGAAGGCCGGCATCGTGAAGCCGGGCAGCCACTTCGTGCTCGGCGAGGCCGACCCCGAGCTCGAGCCCGTGTTCGCCGATGCCGCCCCCACCGCCGCGTCCCTGTGGGTGCGGGGCACCGACTTCGACTGCGACGTCAACCGGGTGGCCTTCGGTGGGCGGTTGGTCGACCTGCGGACCCCGGGCACCACCGTGGAGGAGGTGTTCGTCCCGGCCCACGGGGCGCACCAGGGCGACAACGCGGCCATCGCCCTCGCCGCCTCGGAAGCGTTCTTCGGACGCCCTCTCGACGAGGAGCTGGTCAACGAGGCGTTCGCCGGGGTGCGGCTCCCCGGCCGCTTCGAGGTGATCGAGCGTGACCCCACCGTGGTGCTCGACGGCGCCCACAACGTCGACGGAGCCGGCGCCGCCGCCCGCACCCTGGCCGAGGACTTCACCCTGTCGGGCTCCCTGATCCTCGTGGTCGGCCTCCTGGAGGGACGCGAGCCGGCCGAGATGCTCGCAGCGCTCGGCGCGACCGAGGCCGCCTTCCTGGTGGCCTGCACCCCGGCGTCGCCCCGGGCCATCCCCGCGCCGGTCCTGGCGGCGGCGGCCGACCGGCTCGGCATCCCCGCCGAGGCCGTCTCGTCGGTGCCCGACGCCGTGGGTCGCGCCCTCGCGCTGGCGGGGTCCGACGACCTCGTGCTCATCACCGGGTCGCTCTACGTGGTGGGCGACGCCCGCCGGTCCCTGCTGGCCCGGCAGGTGGACGCATGACCGGCGTCGCCACCCGCAAGCTCGGCGCCAACGACCCGTGCTGGTGCGGCTCGGGCCGAAAGTTCAAGCGCTGTCACAAGGTGGCCACCGACCGGGTGCAGCGGGCCACCGTCACCCCGATGCGGTCGGTGCCGGCGACCATCGAGCGGCCGCACTACGCCGACGGCGGGGGCACCAGCCGCCGCGACGAGGCGATGGTGAAGAGCCCCGACGTCGTCGACCGGATGCGCCGGACCGGTCTGGCCGCGGCCGAGATCCTGCGGGAGCTGGGCGAGGCGGTGCGGCCGGGGACCACTACCGACGAGCTCGACGTGCTCTGCCACGAGGCGTGCATCGCCCGGGGCGGTTACCCGAGCCCGCTCAACTACGGCGCCTTCCCCAAGTCGGTGTGCACGTCGGTCAACGAGGTCATCTGCCACGGCATCCCCGACACCCGGGTCCTGCGCGACGGCGACATCGTGAACCTTGACGTCACGCTGTTCCGGGAGGGGGTCCACGGCGACACCAACGCAACGTTCCTCGTCGGCACCGTGGACGACGCCTCCCGCCACCTCGTCCGGACCACCCGGGAGTGCATCGAGCGGGGCTTCGCGGCGGTGCGGCCGGGTCGCCCCATCTCCGACATCGGCCGAGCCATCCAGGCCCATGCCGAGGCGAACCGCCTCTCGGTGGTCCGGGCCTTCATCGGTCACGGCGTCGGGACCGAGTTCCACACCGCCCCCGAGATCCTCCACTACTACGACCCCCGTTCCTCGTTGGTGATGGAGCCGGGCATGACCTTCACCGTCGAGCCCATGATCGCCGCCGGGGCCTGGCAGCACCGGTTGTGGGACGACGGGTGGACGGCGGTCACCGTCGACGGGCGCCGCTCGGCCCAGTTCGAGCACACCCTGGTCGTCACCGACGAGGGCGTCGAGGTGCTCACCCTCCACCCCGACGGGGCCTGGAGCGGCTGGTTGGGCTAGCTGCGGGGGGGCCAGTACGACGTCCGCCGACCCCACCCGCCGCCCTGAGCGACGGCGCCTACGGCGCCGGCCGTACGATCCTCTCCGATGAGCGACCCGACCCGGACCTTCGTGATGTGCAAGCCCGACGCCGTGGAGCGGGGTCTGGTGGGCGAGATCGTCGGCCGCATCGAGCGCAAGGGCCTGCGGCTGGTGGCAGCCGAGCTGCGGTCTGTCCACCGGGACCTGGCCGAGGAGCACTACGACGAGCATCGCGACAAGTCCTTCTTCGGCGAGCTGGTCAGCTTCCTCACCCGGTCACCGGTCTTCGCCATGGTGGTGGAGGGCCCTGACGAGGCCACGTGGGAGCTGTGCCGCATCCTCATCGGCAAGACCAAGGTCATCGACGCCCAGCCCGGCTCCATCCGCGGCGACCTCGCCACCACCACCACCGAGAACCTCGTCCACGGCTCCGACGGCCCCGAGTCCGCCGCCCGCGAGCTCGCCCTCTGGTTCCCGGATCTGGCCTGACCGACCCCCGCGCGTGGGGGGCGGTCTCGCCGGGCCGATTGTTGCGGTCCTGTGACGTCACCTAGACTCCGCCAGCGGAGTTCTGGGGTGCATCGGGCGCTTGTCGGTCTGGGGACCGCCCCGTACGCTTCGCCGAACCCCGCGTCGAGCCCGCCTGCGGAGGCACCTCCAGCCCATGTCAGAGAACCCGCTCTCCTCGATCATGGGCCGAGACATGGCCGTCGACCTCGGCACGGCCAACACGCTCGTCTACGTCCGCGGTCGCGGGATCGTCCTGAACGAGCCGTCGGTCGTCGCCGTCAACGTGAAGGACGGCCGCCCGCTCGCCGTCGGCCTCGAGGCCAAGCGGATGATCGGGCGCACCCCGGCCCACATCCAGGCCATCCGCCCCCTGAAGGACGGCGTCATCGCCGACTTCGACATCTGCGAGAAGATGCTCCGGTACTTCATCCACCGGGTGCACCAGCGGCGCTTCGCCAAGCCCCGCATGGTGATCTGCGTGCCCTCGGGCATCACCGGGGTGGAGCAGCGGGCGGTGCAGGAGGCGGCCGAGTACGCCGGGGCCCGCAAGCCCGCCTACATCATCGAAGAGCCGATGGCCGCCGCCATCGGCGCCGGCCTGCCCGTCCAGGAGCCGACCGGCAACATGATCGTGGACATCGGCGGCGGTACCTCGGAGGTGGCGGTCATCTCCCTCGGCGGGATCGTGGCCAGCCAGTCCGTGCGGGTCGGCGGCGACGAGCTCGACGACGCCATCGTCCAGTTCATCAAGAAGGAGTACAGCCTGGCCCTCGGCGAGCGCACCTCGGAGGAGGTCAAGATCGCCCTCGGGTCGGCCTGGCCGCTGGAGGAGGAGCTGCACGCCGAGATCCGCGGACGCGACCTCGTCACCGGCCTGCCCAAGACCATCGTCACCACCACCGAAGAGATCCGCGAGGCCATCGAGGAGCCGGTGTCGGCCATCGTGGACGCGGTCAAGGTGACCCTGGACAAGACCCCTCCCGAGCTGGCCGCCGACATCATGGAGCAGGGGATCGTGCTGGCCGGTGGGGGTGCCCTGCTCCATGGCCTCAGCAACCGGCTCGAGCACGAGACCGGCATGCCGATCACCATCGCTCCCAACCCGTTGCACTGCGTGGCCATCGGGTCGGGGCAGTCGCTGGAGGAGTTCGAGGCCCTCAAGGGCGTGCTGTTCTCGTCGAACCCCCAGGGCTAGCGCCCTCCCCCCGCCGTGGCCCTCTCCCGGCGCACCGGACGATCCCGCTTCACGCTGGTCGTGCTCGTCCTCGCCTCCATCACGATCCTCACCCTCGACTTCCGCGGCTCGGGACCGGTCGATGGCCTGCGCAGCGGGGCCGACTCGGTGTTCAGCCCGGTCCGAGGCGTGGCCGACTCCGTGGCCGAGCAGTTCTCGAACGCCTGGGGCGGCGTCACCGGCTACGACGACCTCGAACGGGAGAACGAGCGGCTGCGGCGGCGGATCGACACCCTCGAAGGCCAACAGATCGGCGACGAGGTCGCCCGCCGCCAGATCGCCGAGCTGAAGCGCCAGCTCGGCATCCGCTCCACCACCGACCTCCCCACCGCTGCCGCCCGGGTCATCTCGGGTCCGCTCACCAGCTTCGATGCCACCCTCGAGATCGACCGGGGGAGCGGGGACGGCGTGAAGGAGGGCATGGCCGTGGCCACCGACGCCGGTCTCGTGGGCCGGGTGGCGCGGGTCACCGGCGGCCGCTCCCAGATCGTGCTCATCACCGACCCGTCCTTCGCCCTCGGCATCCGCCTCGCGGAGCAGGGCGACGTCGGCATCGCCCGCGGCACCGGACAGGACGGGACCTTGGAGGTCGACCGGGGGATAAGCAGGGACACCACGGTCAAGCGGGGCGACGCCGTCATCACGAGCGGCCTCGAGGGCAGCGCCTTCCCGCCCGACCTCCCCGTGGGGCGGGTGCGATCGGTGGGCCGCACCGCCGACCGCACCGAGAAGACCCTCGTGCTCGAACCCGCCGCCGACCTGCGGGGGCTGGGCTACGTCACCGTCCTGCTCTGCGACGAGAACTGCTCGTGACCGTGCTGGCTTGCTCCGCCCCCGGCGGAGCCGGCTTCGCCGATCCGGGTCCCATGGGGGCGCTGCTCCGCCTGGCGGACTGCGCAGCGTGACCAGCACATGACGGTGCTCAAGGTCGCCACCGTGGTGTTCGTGATGATCGTGGTGCAGGTGTCCCTGGTCTCCCAGCTGCCGGTGTTCGGGGCCCGGGGCGACATCGTCCTGCTCGCCGCCATCGCCGCCGGCTTCGAGAGCAACGCCCAACGGGGCGCCGTCGTGGGCTTCGCCGCCGGGCTGGCCTTCGACCTGCTGCTCAACTCACCGGCCGGGCTCTCGGCGCTCACGTACTGCCTCGTCGGCTATGTGGTGGGGAGCCTCCAGGGCTCGGTGCTGCGGTCGAGCTGGTGGATCCCCGTGATCGGGACGATGGTGGCCAGCGCCATCGGCGTGGTCCTGTTCGCCGTGCTCGACGAGGTGGTGGGGGACGCGACCATCGAGGTCGGGCGCCTCCCAGCTATCGTGGCCGTGGTCGCCATCCTGAACGGCCTGCTGAGTCGGCCCGCCCGTTGGGCCATGCGGCGGGCGCTGGCCGAGTCCTCCCGATCCCGCGACCGCTTCTTCCTGCGATGAACTGCTCCGATGCCTGCTGACTCCCGGGTGCGCTTCGGCGTGGTCGGCATCGTGGCCGTCTCGCTCTTCGCGGCCCTGTTCGCCCGACTCTGGTTCCTCCAGGTCATGACCGCGCCCGAGTACCAGGTGGCGGCGGAGAACAACCGGATCCGCGTGGTGCAGGAGGAGGCGCCCCGTGGGCGGATCCGCGACCGCAACGGCACCACGCTGGTCGACAACCGCCGCACGGTCGTGGTGACCGTCGACTGGCAGCGCTACGACGGCCTCGACGAGGCCGATCAGAACGCCCTGCTGGCCCGGTTGGCCCCTCTGCTCAGCGGCGACCGGAAGCCCCCCCAGGTCGTCACCGTGGACCAGCTGAGGAACCAGTTGGCCGACCCCCGCTTCAGCCACTTCAAGCCGGTCCCCGTGGCCACCGATGTGAGCGAGGCCCTCGAGGTGTACCTGGCCGAGCACGGCGAAGAGTTCCCGACCGTGCGGGCCGAGCGCATCACCGTCCGGAACTACCACTACGGCCAGCTGCTGGCCCACGTCCTCGGCACCGTCGGCGCCATAAACGAGGACGAGGTCAAGGACTTCCAGAACCGGGAGAAGCCCTACGAGCTCGACGACGAGATCGGCAAGACCGGCATCGAGCGGGCCCTCGAGGCCCGCCTCCGGGGGGTGCCGGGCGAGGTGCGCTACGAGGTCGATGCCCGCAACCGCCCGATCCGCCGCATCGGGGGCCGCCCTCCCGTGGCGGGCGACGACGTCTACCTGTCGGTCGACATCAACCTCCAGTACCAGGTGGAGAAGTCCCTGGCCGCCCAGATCAAGGCGACGAAGCCGCCCTGTGACAGCCGCGGCTGCTTTCAAGGCCCCAGGGCCGGCTCGGCGGTGGTGCTCGACCCCCGCAACGGCCAGGTGCTGTCGATGGCGTCCTACCCCACCTACAGACCGGCCGACTTCGTGGGCGGGATCAGCACGGAGGAGTACAACGCCCTGGTGGCCAAGGAGAACCTGGTGCCGGCCGAGAACAAGGCCATCGCCGGCCAGTACGCCCCCGGTTCCACCTGGAAGCTGTTCAGCGCGTACGCCGGGCTGGCCAATCACCAGATCCGGCCGGAGGACACGGTGGACGACCGCGGCTACTACGAGATCCCGGGATGCACCGTCGGCAAGTGCCAGAAGCAGAACGCCAACCGCCAGCAGCACGGCACCGTGAACATGTCCTCGGCGATCACGGTGTCGAGCGACGTGTACTTCTACAAGCTGGGCGACGACATCTGGCGACGGAAGGGCGAGGTCGGCGAGGACGCCCTCGGCCGCACCTACCAGCAGTGGGGCTTCGGCGCGTCGAGCGGGAGCGGCCTGGTGGGCGAGTCCGACGGCCGGGTGCCGACACCGGCGTGGAAGCGGGCCTTCGCCAAGGAGCTCTACCCCGACGACCCGAAGCAGGCGGAGGCGAACGGGGCCTGGTACTCGGGCGACAACATGAACACCGCCATCGGCCAGGGTGACGTGCTGGTCACCCCGCTCCAGCTGGCCAACGGCTACGCCACCTTCGCCAACGGCGGCACCCTCTACGCTCCCCAGTTCGTGCTCCAGGTGACCAAGCCCTACAGCGCCAGCCTGGTGGACGCGTTCGAACCGAAACCGGTGCGCACCATCCCGCTCCCGCCCGAGTGGCGGATCCCGATGCTGGAGGGCTTCAAGGGGGTCACCGTGAGCGGCACCGCCAAGGACACCTTTGCGGGCTTCCCCCAGGACCGGATGGCGGTGGCGGGCAAGACCGGCACCGCGCAGGTGAACGACAAGGGCGACACCTCGCTCTTCGCCGCCTTCGCCCCCGCCGACGCCCCCCAGTACGCCGCCGCCGCCATCGTGCCCGAGGCTGGGAAGGGCGGAGACGCGGCGGCGCCGCTCATCCGTCGCATCCTGGAGCCCCTCGCCCAGCCCTACGGGTTGAAGGGCCTGTCGAAGGCGCCCCCCGGGGGCGCCTTCGACGTCGACGCCGCCATCGGCGAGATCACCGCTCCCCCCAGCGATGCCGGCGACTGATGGCCACACTCACCGCCCCTCGCCGCCCCGTCACCAACATCCGCCGCAACCCCGGTGGGGTCTGGCACCACGTGGACATGGTGCTCATCGCCTGTGTGGTCGCGGTGTCGGCCCTCGGGCTGCTGATGATCTTCAGCTCCACCCGCGGTCCCGAGCAGCCCTTCGACTACTCCTTCCTCGAGCGCCAGATCGCCTTCGTGGTGCTCGGGTTGGGGGCCATGGCCGCCAGCGCCCTGTTCGACTACCGCAAGGTGCGCGACTACGCCCTGTTCCTCTACGGCGGAGCCATGTTCCTGCTGCTGGCCGTGCTGGTGGTCGGCTCCCGCCAGAGGGGCACCCAGGGCTGGTTCCAGCTCGGCCCGTTCCAGCTCCAGCCGTCGGAGCTGGCCAAGCTGGCGCTGATCGTGGCCTTCGCCTACCTGGGCGCCCAGTTCCGCCACGACGTCGACCTGCGCCGGTTCGGTGCCCTGGTCGGACTCTGCCTCGTGCCCATGGCGCTGGTGATGTTCCAGCCCGACCTCGGCACCACCCTGGTTTCGGCGGCGGTCACCGTGGCCCTGCTGGTGGTGGCGGGGTGCCGGTCTCGGCACCTGCTGGCGCTCGGCGTCGCCGGCGTCGTCGCCATCGCCGTGGTGCTCCAGAGTGGCGCGCTCGACCAGTACCAGAAGGACCGGCTGACCACCTTCGTCTCCCAGGACTCCACCGTCGCCGCCGGCCCGGCCGAGGCGTCGGCCTACAACCTGAACCAGTCCAAGATCGCCATCGGCTCGGGCGGGCTGTTCGGGAAGGGCCTGTTCCAGGGGACCCAGACCCGCCTCGGCAACGTGCCCGAGCAGCACACCGACTTCATCTTCACGGCCGTGGGCGAGGAGCTCGGCCTGCTCGGAGCGGCCGGCCTGCTCGGGCTCTACTCGTTGATCGTGTGGCGGGTGTGGCGCACGGCCAAGCTGGCCCGCGACGAGTTCGGCTCGTTGCTGTGCGCCGGGGTGCTGGCCATGTTCGTGTTCCAGATCTTCGAGAACGTGGGCATGACCATGGGGATCATGCCGATCACGGGCATCCCCCTGCCGTTCATGTCCTACGGCGGCTCGGCCACCATCACGTCGTTCCTGGCCATGGGGCTGGTGCTGAACGTCCACATGCGCCGCTTCGCATGAGCGCGAAACCGCAGGTCAGAGCGCTCCGGTAGGCTCGTGCGGATGACGTCGATCTGGGCCGACCTCGAGGCCATCCTGCCTCTGGTGCAGAAGCCGGCGCGCTACATCGGGTGCGAGGACGGGTCCCAGGTGCCCGAGCACGACCCGGCCAAGGTGGCCTGGCTGCTCACCTACCCGGACACCTACGAGATCGGCCTGCCCAACCAGGGCCTCCAGATCCTCTATGAGATCCTCAACGAGCGGGCCGACGCCGTGGCCGAGCGGGCCTACGCCCCGTGGACCGACCTCGAGGCCCTGTTGCGGGAGCGGGGGCTGCCGCTCTTCTCGGTCGACACCCACCGCCCTGCGGGGGCGTTCGACATCCTGGCCTTCAACCTGTCGGCCGAGCTCGTGTACACGAACGTCCTGAACTGCATCGACCTGGCCGGCGTGCCGGTGCGGGCCGTCGAACGGGACGCGCGCCACCCGCTGGTCGGGGCCGGCGGGCACTGCACCTACAACCCCGAGCCCCTGGCCGACTTCATCGACTTCTTCGTCCTCGGCGACGGCGAGGAGGTGGTGGGCGAGGTCACCGAGGTGGTCGGCGTCTGGAAGCGCGCCGGGGGCACCGATCGCGCCGACGTGCTCGTCGCCCTCGGGGCGGTGCCGGGGGTGTACGTGCCCTCCCTCTACGACGTCACCTACGACGGGCCGGCGGTGGCCGCTGTCGTGCCCCGCCACCCCGACGCTCCCGACCGGGTCGAGAAGCGCACCATCGCCGACCTGGCCGAGTGGCCGTATCCGAGGTCCCAGCTCGTCCCCCTCACCGAGGTCGTCCACGACCGGCTCAACGTGGAGGTCTTCCGGGGCTGCACCCGGGGCTGTCGCTTCTGCCAGGCCGGGATGATCACCCGCCCGGTCCGGGAGCGGCCAGCCGACCAGGTCCGCCAGATGGTCTCCGACGGCCTGCGCCGCACCGGCTACGACGAGGTCACCCTCACCTCGCTCTCCACCGCCGACTTCTCGGGCATCGGAGAGGTGGTGGCCGACGTGGTGGGCGACCCCGCCAACTGCGGCCAGGTGTCGGTCTCGTTGCCGTCACTGCGGGTGGACGCCTTCACCGTCGGCATCGCCACCGAGATCCAGAAGGCGCGCCGCACCGGGCTCACGTTCGCCCCCGAGGCGGGCACATGGCGGCTCCGCCAGGTCATCAACAAGCTCATCCGGGAGGAGGACCTCTACTCGGCGGTGGACTCGGCCTACAGCCAGGGCTGGCGGCGGATGAAGCTGTACTTCCTCACCGGGCTGCCAACCGAGACCGACGAGGACACCCTCGGCATCGCCCGCCTGGCCCGGGCCTGCGTGGAGATCGGCCGCCGCCACCACCGCAACCCGTCGGTGACGGTGTCGGTCGGCGGCTTCGTCCCCAAGCCGTTCACCCCGTTCCAGTGGTTCGGCCAGAACACCCTCTCCGAGCTGCAGCGCAAGATGCACCTGCTGCGCGACGAGCTGCGCCGGGACCGGGCCGTCCAGTTCAAGTGGCACGACCCGAGGGCCACCGTGGTGGAGGGCATGGCCTCGCGGGGCGATCGCCGCCTCGGCCCCGTGATCGAGCACGTCTGGCGCCACGGTGGCACGTTCCAGGAGTGGTCCGAGCACTTCGACCTCCAGCTCTGGCTCGACGCCCTCGCCCACCATGGGCTGGAGGTGGACGACCTCGTGTACCGCCACCGTCGCGAGGACGAGGTCCTCCCGTGGGACCACCTCTCGGCCGGGCTCCACAAGGACTTCCTCTGGCAGGACTGGCGCGACGCGCTGGCCGAGGTGGGCCTCGAGGACTGCCGGTGGACGCCCTGCTACGACTGCGGCGCCTGCACCGGCTACGGCATCGAGCACGTGGTCGCCTCGGCCATCCCCCCCGCCGGCGGCAGCCAGGGCACGGGCCAGGACCTCGCCCGCGGGGGAGAGGTGCCGGTAACCCTCTCACCCCGCCCCCAGCCCGCCGGGGTGGGCGGATGAGGGTGCGCCTGCGGTTCTCCAAGCTCGGCAAGGTCCGTTTCACCAGCCACCGTGACGTGGCCCGGATGTGGGAACGGGCGCTGCGTCGGGTCGAGCTGCCGGTGGTCTGGTCCGAGGGGTTCTCCCCCCGTCCCCGCCTGCACTTCGGCCTGGCCCTCTCCACCGGTCACGAGTCCCTGGCCGAGTACCTCGACCTCGACCTCGCGCCCGACGACGAGGCCGACGGCGGCACCGTCGACGTGGACGGCCTCCCCGCCCGGCTGACCCCCGCCCTGCCCGTGGGCATCACCGTCACCGGCGCCGCCCCGGTGGCTCCGGGATCGGCGTCGCTCCAGGCGGTGGTCACCAGCTGTTCGTGGCGGATCGAGGTCGTCGGTGACCGCACCGGCCCGGCCGCCGAGTCGGCGGCGCGCTCCGCCGTCGACCGGCTGCTCGCCGCCGAGGAGATCATCACCACCCGTTCGCGCAAGGGCCAGGAAGTCACCGACGACATCCGGCCCTACATGCTCGACATCTCCGTCGCCGGTCGGACCACCGCCGGCATCGAGCTCGCCTGTGAGCTCGGCACCTCCCCGCGCGGGCTGCGACCCGCCGAGCTCGTGGCCGCCCTCGGCGGCGGCCGGCGCGAGGGGCAGGTGTGCAGGACGCACCAGTGGATGCAGCACGACGGCGCCCGGCAGGAACCCCTGCCCGTGGCGACGTCGGCTCCGCACGTCGAAGCGCGTGCGTCATGAGAAGGGACCCCCCCGATGTCCGAACCCGAAGCCGTGGCCGGCTCCCCCGAGCCCGCTGTCGTCCCCGAGGCACCGCCCGACGCTGACCCGAAGCCCAAGCCCGACGGTGAAGCCCGCCGGCGACGGGGCTCCCGCGGCGGCCGCAACCGCAGCCGCGCCCCCGCCGGGGTGGGCGGTCCCGACCGCGGCGCGCTCGGTGATCCTCCCGACGAACGGCCCGACGAACTGCCCGATCGCCACGGCGAGAACCGACCGTCCCCGGTGGTCGCCGAGCGGGCCCTGGTCCGCAGGCCGCGGATCGGTGACTCCATGCCCGCCCCGCCGCCGGTGGCCCCCGATGAGACAGCCGGGCGCGACCGAGAGAGCGCCGACGACGACGGCGGCGACACCGGGCCCTCCACCGGCGCCCGCCGCAAGCGGCGCCGCGGTGGCCGCGGCCGTGGCAGCGGTGGTGGGACCGGCGGCGGAGGAGGCGGCGGCGGTGGGCGCCGACCGAGCTCGCCGATCTCGTCGGTCACCGACGACTCTCCGGTCGAGCTCGACGCCGAGACGCTCGAGGCCCGTCGCGGTCGCGAGCGCAAGGGTCGGCCGGTGGGCCGCTACCTCATGGCCGTCCACGTCACCCCGGCCGCCACCCAGATCGCCGTGCTCGAGGGCCGGTCCCTGATCGAGCACTACGTGAGCCGTCCGGCCGACGACGTCGCCCAGATCCACGGGAACATCTACCTCGGCAAGGTGCAGAACGTGCTGCCGGGCATGGAGGCGGCGTTCGTCGACATCGGCACCCCGAAGAACGCCGTGCTGTACCGGGGCGACACCCGCTACGACGCCGAGGATCTCGACGAGAAGGGGGCCAACCCCCGCATCGAGCAGATCCTCAAGGCCCGCCAGACGATCCTCTGCCAGGTCACCAAGAACCCCATCGCCCACAAGGGCGCCCGCCTGACCCAGGAGGTCTCCCTCCCGGGCCGGTTCGTGGTCCTGATCCCCAACAGCACCACCTACGGCATCTCCAAGCGCCTACCCGACGTCGAGCGCAAGCGCCTGCGGGCGATCCTCGACCGGGTGAAACCGGCCGAGCACGGCGTGATCGTGCGCACCGCGGCCGAGGACGTCACCTCCGAGGAGATCGAGCGCGACGTCCTGCGCCTGGTCCGCCAGTGGGAGCAGATCGACGCCCTGGCCAAGCGGTCGTCGGCACCCGGCCTGCTCTACCGGGAGCCGGACATGGCGGTTCGGGTCATCCGGGAGGAGTTCAACAAGGAGTACCGCACGGTGGTGATCGACGACCCCGCACTGTTCGAGGAGGTGCACGACTACGTGCGCAGCATCTCCCCGGAGCTGGCCGAACGGGTCGAGCGGTTCGACCCCGGAGAGCAGCCCCTGCCGCTGCTCGAGGCGTTCCACGTCCACGAGCAGCTCCACAAAGCCCTCGATCGCAAGGTGTGGCTGCCCTCGGGCGGCTCCCTCATCATCGAGCACACCGAGGCCCTCACCGTGATCGACGTCAACACCGGCAAGAACGTGGGCACCTCGAGCCTCGAGGAGACCGTGTACCGCAACAACCTGGAGGCGGCCACCGAGATCGCCCGCCAGCTGCGGCTCCGCGACATCGGGGGGATCATCGTCATCGACTTCGTCGACATGGAGGTACGGTCCAACCGGGACGACGTCATCCGCACCTTCCGCGACGCCCTGGCCCGTGACAAGACCCGTACCCAGGTGTTCGACATCTCCGACCTCGGCCTCGTGCAGATGACCCGGAAGCGGATCGGCGAGGGCCTGCTCGAGTCGTTCACGAGCCGATGCCCCGAGTGCGAGGGGCGAGGCGTGCTCATCGACGAGGCCCTGCTCGGCGACGAGTGACCGCACCCCGGTTGGTCGGCGCCGGAGGGCGGCCGTAGACTCGTCGGTCGGCCCGGTCCCGGGCCGGCGAGCGCTGAGGTTCGAGGATCATGTACGCAGTCATCTCCACCGGCGGCAAGCAGTACCGGGTCACCGAGGGCCAGCGCCTCGACGTCGAGCGTCTCGGGGCCGGCGATGCCGATCTCGAGCTGACCCCCCTGCTCCTGGTCGACGGCGACGACGTGGTGACCGGCTCCGGCCTGGCCGCGGCGACGGTGCGGGCCAAGGTCGTGGGCGAGGCGACGGGGCCGAAGATCACCGGCTTCAAGTACAAGAACAAGAGCAACCAGCGCCGCCGCTGGGGGCACCGCCAGCACTACGCCACCATCGAGATCACCGGCATCACGAAGGGCTGACCCATGTCCAAGACCAAGGGCGGCGGTTCCACCCGGAACGGCCGTGACTCCCAGAGCCAGCGCCTCGGCGTGAAGGTCTACGACGGCACCGTCGTGAAGGCCGGCGCCATCATCGTCCGCCAGCGGGGCACCCGCTTCCACCCCGGCGACAACGTCGGCCGGGGCGGCGACGACACCCTCTTCGCCACCGCCCCCGGCGTGGTGAAGTTCGGCCGGCGCGGCGGCCGCAAGCTCGTCGACGTGCTCTAGAGAGGACCGAGCCGTCTGCACCTGACCTCAGGTGCAGACGCAGACCTTGTTGCCCTCGGCGTCGGCCAGGACGACGAAGCTGGGAGCCTCGTCGACCACCCGGCCGCCGGCGGCGACCGCGGCGTCGATCCGCTCCTGCGCGACCTCCGGTGGCACCCGAACGTCGACGTGGAACCGCTGTCGCGGCTCTTCCGCCCCGCTGGCCTGGAACCAGATGGTCGGCAGGTCGGCGTCGTCGTTGCGCACCTCGTCGTCGGAGCGGGGGTTGTCCCGGTACCCCATCACCGCCCGCCAGAACGGCTTGATCCGCTCGTGGTCGGGCGTGTCCAGGGCGAGCTCCACGGTCGACACCGCCGAAGGCTCGGCGCTCACGCCGAGGTCCGCGGCGATCTCCGAGATCCGTCGGGCGAGGGAGATGTCCCGCCCGGTCACCCCGAACACGTCGTGGCTGAAGAGCCGGACGTTGAGGTGGCCGTAGCGCAGGTCGAGGTCGGGGTGGTGGTCGGCCTGCTCGGCCGCCTCGCCGATGAGGTTGACCAGGCGCAGCCCGGTGGCGAAGTTCCCGGTCCGGAACCGGGTGTGCAGCGCCGAGTTCATCGGCCGCCAGTCGGCCAGCTCCTCCGCCTGGACCTGGGCCTGCGTGAGGGGCGAGTCGCTCATGACCCGAGTTCTACCCCAGCACCTCGGCCAGCACGCGGCCGGCGTTGCCGCCCAGCACCCCGCCCACGTCGTCCTCCCCGAACCCGGCGCCGCGGAGGGCGTCGCCGAGCACGGCGAACTCGTGCTCGCCGGCGTAACCGTCCATGAGGCCGGTGACGCCGTTCATGTCGGTGCCGATGCACAGGTGGTCGGGTCCGACGAGGTCGGCGAGGTAGGCGGCGTGGCGACCGAAGTCGGCCACGTCGGCCATCCCCTCGTCGCCGAAGCGGAACGGCCACAGGCCCAACAGGCCACCGGTGGCGGCGACGGCGCGCGCTTCCTCGTCGGACAGGTAGCGGCGGAAGTCCTGCAAGGCCCGCGCCCCGGTGTGCGACGAGATCACCGGTTGGCGGGCGCGCTCGCAGGCGGCCAGGCAGGTCGGGCGGTCGGCGTGGGCCAGGTCGACGACGATGCCGAGCTCGGCGCAGCGGTCGACCACCTCGCCCCCGAACCCGGTGAGCCCCGGCCGGTGGCGCCTCGCCGGGATGGGCACCGGCAGCCAGTCCTGCCAGGGCAGGCACACCGAGCCGAGCGAGTTGTCGGCGTAGTGCACGAGGCCCAGCACCCGCACGCCGGCGCCGTGCAGCGCGTCGAGCCGGGACAGCCGACCGGCGAGGACGTCGGCGCCCTCCACCCCGAGCAGCACCGCCGGGCGGCCTCGCCGGCGGGCGTCGAGGAGCCCGGCGGTGTCGGCAACCACCTCGGCCCCCGCCTCGCCGGCCTGGCGGCGCAGGTCCTCGAGCTGGCCGAGCACCGCCCTCCACCGGGTGGTGGGGTGGAACCGGGTGACGATCCGGTCGCCCACCGCCTTGGCCACCACGGCGTGGACCCCCGCCTCGGCCAGCACCGTGAGAGGCAGATCGGCCGGCATCGAGGTGCCCACCGCCCGCCGGTAGGCGGCCCAGAGGGGGGCGGCAACGAGGTGGCGGCCGTGCACGTGCACGTCGATCACCGGCGGTCCGGACGTGAGCTGGTCCGCTTCCATCGGCCCCGATCGTAGGATCGGCCATCGTGTCCGGGTTCGTCGACGAGGTCGCCCTCAACGTGCGGGGCGGCGACGGCGGCGCCGGGGCGGTGTCCTTCCGTCGTGAGGCCCACGTGCCCAGAGGCGGCCCCGACGGCGGCGACGGCGGATCCGGGGGGTCGGTGTGGCTGGTGGCCGACCACAACGTGGCGTCCCTCCTCTCCTTCCGGGACCACCCCCACCGGCGGGCTCCGAGCGGCACCCACGGCCAGGGCAAGAAGCGCCACGGCTCGTCGGGTCCGGACCTCGAGGTCGCCGTGCCCGAGGGCACGGTGGTCACGGCCGACGGCATCGTGCTGGCCGACCTGGTCAACTCCGGGGACCGTTGGATGGCCGCCCGGGGCGGCCAGGGCGGTCGGGGCAACGCCAGCTTCCTGTCGAACCGTCGCCGGGCGCCTGCCTTCGCCGAGCAGGGTGAGGAGGGCGAGGAGCGCTGGCTCCGGCTCGAGCTCAAGTTGATGGCCGACGTGGCCCTCGTCGGCTTCCCGAACGTGGGCAAGAGCACGCTCATCTCGCGCATCTCGGCGGCCAAGCCGAAGATCGCCGACTACCCGTTCACCACCCTCGAGCCGAACCTCGGCGTCGTCCGCACCGACGACGGAGCCGAGTACGTGGTGGCCGACGTCCCCGGACTGATCGAGGGGGCCAGCGAGGGACGGGGCCTCGGTGACCGGTTCCTGCGCCACGTGGAGAGGGCCCGGGTGCTGGCCGTGCTGGTGGACCTTTCGCCCTTCGCCGAGCACTCGCCGACCGACCAGGAGCGGATCCTGCTCGGTGAGCTGGGCGCGTACCGTCCCGACCTCCTCGAGCGTCCCCGCCTCGTCGTCGGCTCTCGGGCCGACCTCGCCGAGGAGGCGAGAGGAGCGAGCGTTGACGGCGACGACCGAGACGACCGGGTGGTCGTCTCGGCCGTCACCGGCCAGGGGCTGTCCCACCTGGTCGGGCGCCTGGCCACCCTCGTGGTCCAGGCCCGGGCCGCGGAGACCAGGGTCGAGAGCTACGTCGTCCACCGGCCGGTGGCCGAGGGGATCAACGTCGAGCGCCAGGACGACGGCAGCTACCGGGTGCTCGGGCGCCAGGCCGAGCGGGCGGTGGCCCTCTCCGACATCACCTCCGCCGACGCGCTGGCCTACGCCCGGCGCCGGCTGGCCCAGCTCGGCGTGAACCGGGCCCTGGCCCGGTCGGGGGCGTCGAGCGGCGACATCGTGCGCATCGGCGGGTTCTCGTTCGACTACGAGCCGGACGACCACCACGCTGGCGACCGTGGTTGAACCCCTTCCCACCGGCGCCCGCGTGGTGGTGGCCAAGATCGGCACGTCGTCGGTCACCGACGGCCACGGCGAGATCGACGAGGACGCGCTGGCCCGGTTCTGCGCGGAGCTGGCCGGGCTGCGGGCGTCGGGCCACCGGGTGGTGGCGGTCACCTCCGGGGCGATCGCCGCCGGCCTGCCCGCCATCGGCCTGGGTGGCGACCGCCGTCCCCGCGACGCCGTCACCCTCCAGGCCGTCTCCGCCGTGGGCCAGAGCCGCCTCATGGCGGTCTACGACCGGCTCCTCGCCGGCCACGGCCTGGTGACCGGCCAGGTGCTCCTCGCCCCGCTCGACTTCGTCGTCCGCCAGCAGTACCTCCACGCCAGGGCCACCCTCGCTCGCCTGCTCGACCTGGGGGTGGTGCCGGTGGTCAACGAGAACGACGCCATCGCCGACGACGAGATCCGGTTCGGCGACAACGACCGCCTGGCCGCCCTCGTCGCCCACCTCGTCGGGGCCGACGTCCTGGTGATGCTCACCGACACCGCCGGCCTGCTCACCGCCGACCCCCGGCTCGACGCGTCGGCCTCGCTGATCGAGGAGATCGTCGAGGTCGACCACACCTTCGAGGCCCTGGCCGGGGGGGCGGGATCGGTCGGTGGCAGCGGCGGCATGGCCTCCAAGGTGGCGGCGGCGAAGATGGCGGCATGGTCGGGCGTCCGCGCCGTTATCGCCTCCGCGCAGCGCGAGAACGTGCTGGCCGACGCGGTGGCCGGCACCCCCGGCACCGGGACGGTGGTGCTGCCGCGCGACCGGCGCCTGCCGGCCCGCAAGCTCTGGATCGCGTTCGCGGTGGGCTCGTCGGGCACCGTCGTGGTCGACCCCGGCGCCCGTCGGGCGCTCGAGGCCCAGGGCCGGTCCCTGCTGCCGGCCGGCGTGGTCGAGGTGCGGGGCACGTTCTCCGCCGACGAGGCGGTGGAGGTGACCGATCCCGACGGGGTGGTGTTCGCCAAGGGGCTGGTGCGGATGTCGGCCCCGGCTCTGCGGGCGGTGGCCGGCCGCCGCAGCACCGACCTCCCCGAGGGCGCCCCCCACGAGGCCATCCACCGCGACGACCTCGTGATGCTCCCGTGAGCGGCGCGCCGAGCCAACCAGTCGCAGTTGTCCTCGATATGGCTCGACAACTGCGACAGGTTCGTGCTGGGGGGCCAGCTAGACGCCCGGGGTGGGCTCCTGGGCGACGGCCGGCTCGGCGGCGGCCGTCGGCTCGACGGCGGGGGCGGCCGACTCGGCCGGGCTCAGCCCGAGCTGCGAGCGGATCTCGGCCAGGCGGACCTGGGCCTCGGAGTTCTGCGTGGCCTGCTCCACCTCGAGCATCCGGCCCTCCACCGACTCGCCCTGCAGCTCGGACATGCCCTTGGCCTTGGCGTAGCGGGCCTCGATCTTGTCCCGGACCTCGTTGATGCTGGGCACGTCCTCGCCGATGGTCTCCGACAGCGACGACATGGCCCGGTTCATCTGCTCCTGCATCTTGGCCTGCTCGAGCTGGGACAGGAGCTTCTGGCGCTCCGACAGCTTGCGCTGGAGCACCTGGCCGTTCTGGGCCACCGCCGACTTCGCCTGATCGGCCGCCTGGGTGGTCTGCAGCGCCATCGACTTGAGGTCGTCGACCTCGCGCTCGACCTGGATGAGGCGGTTGGCGAAGGTCTCGGCGGCGCGGGTGTACTCGGTTGCTTTGGCCGTGTCGCCCCGCTTGGTGGCCTCCTCGGCCATCAGCACCGCCTGGCGGGCGTTGCCGTTGACCTTCTCGAGCTCCTCCATGGCCCTCGCCATGCGCATCTCGGTCTGCTTCTGCTGCGCGATGACGCTGGCGGCCTGCTCCTTCAGCCGCCGGTGCTGGTCCTGGGCCTCCAGGATCGCCTGCTCCAGCTGGATCTTGGGGTCGGCCCGTTCGTCGAACTTCTGGTTGGCCCCGGCGGTGAGATACTTCCAGAATCGCCTGAAGAACTTGAACATGGGCGGGAGCCTAGCCAGCCGGTCGAACCCTCCATCCGCCGCCCCCGCGGGTCAGCGCCGGCGCAGCGAAGCGAGTGACAGCCCGGCGCGAGCGGGGACCCGGAGGGCGAGCACCGAGGCGCCGTAGACGACGATGCCCACCACCACGGCTGCGGCCAGCCCGACGACCACGCTGGTGGCCGACCCGGCGGCGATGGCCCGGGCGACCAACCACACCACCCCCGCCATCACGGCGGCGGCGGCGAGCAGGCGCACGTAGGTGTCGGCCAGGCCGCGGGCGTCGAACCCCGGCATCCTCCGCATCAGCACGAACAGGCTCACCACCGCCCCCACCGAGTACGCGGCGGCATAGGCGCAGGCCAGCCCCACCACCCCGTACCGGCCGACCAGGAGCAGTGCGAACACGACGTTCAGCCCGTTCTCGAAGCAGTTCAGCAGGAAGGGGGTGCGGGTGTCGGAGAGGGCGTAGAAGCCCCGCAGCACGAACATGTAGG
>JAABUS010003776.1_pt1 | contig 23559 bp, 23 predicted proteins | sample 5560161 | NCBI WGS metagenome assembly JAABUS01 (sample SAMN10711885, study PRJNA513376) | rock metagenome | isolation source: Antarctica rocks | place: Antarctica: Victoria Land, Trio Nunatak nord | collected 2016-01-04
GCCGGCACTGCAGGGGCGTAGCTCAATTGGCTAGAGCGCCGGTCTCCAAAACCGGAGGTTGAGAGTTCGAGACCCTCCGCCCCTGCCAGCCGGCGCGCCCACCCACTGTCTCGCATGCTCGCCGCTGCCTTGCATGCCCATTGAGGAAGTTTGGATTTATGGCGTTGGCGGTCGATCCGGTTAAATTCCTCCGCGAAGTGCGGGCCGAGATAGGGAAAGTCACCTGGCCGTCCCGCAAGGAGACCCTGATCACCACCGGTCTGGTCTTCGCCCTGTCGGGGTTGGCGGCGGTATTCTTCTTCGTCGCCGACCAGATCATCGGCATCGGTGTCCGCGCGCTGTTCGGCGTCGGGTTTTAAGGGACCAGTTATGGCCAAGCGTTGGTATGTCGTTCACGTCTATTCCGGTTTTGAGAAGAAGATCGCGCAGCAGGTCAAGGAGCAGGCCGCCCAGAAGGGTCTGGCCGAACTTGTCGATGAGGTGCTGGTGCCCGCCGAGGACGTCGTCGAGGTTCGGCGCGGCCAGAAGATCAACGCCGAGCGCAAGTTCTTCCCGGGCTACGTCTTGGTGAAGATGGAGCTGACCGACCAGACCTGGCACTTGATCAAGGATACGCCGAAGGTCACCGGCTTTCTCGGCACCAAGACCCGGCCGTCGCCCATCACCGACGCCGAGGCCGACCGGATCATCAAGCAGAGCGCCGAGGGCGTGGAGCGGGCGCGCCCCGCCATCCTGTTCGAGATCGGCGAGCAGGTCCGGGTCGCCGACGGCCCGTTCACCAGTTTCAACGGCACGGTCGAGGAGGTGGACGAGGAGAAGGGCCGCGTGAAGGTCAGCGTATCGATCTTCGGCCGGTCCACCCCGGTCGAGCTGGAATACAGCCAGGTCGAGAAGGTCTGATGACAGCGTGAGGGCCGGGTCATCAGGGAGTCCGGTCCTTTAACGTGCGTTGCAGGTCCCGCTCGATCGGCTCGAGGTTCGTCGCGGCTTGCGCCATCGCCACGTCCCGCCATTCCGCCACATCGGGCACGTGGGTTGGGTTGTCGCGCAGCAACTCGCGCTTGATGAACGGAAAGCGCGCCTGCATCAGTTGGCGCCATAGATCGCTGGTGGGATTGAGCGGCACTCGGAGCACGACGACGTTGCGGATGTGCCGGGTGTGGTACTGCCTTGCCCTTATCGTGGGATCGGCGAGGTTCGGACCCGCCTCCGGGTGATCTACCAGCAGCTCGGGATCCAAGTCGTTGACCAGGCTTTGGTATGGCCAGATCGCTCGACAGGTAAAACCGGCCTTCAGCATGGTTTGGGTCAGGCCGATCTCGTAGAGGCGGACCAGCCACATCTTGGACCAGGTCGGCCGCACGGTGGCCCAGAAATTGCGCCATGCCTCGCTCGCGACGACGCGCGGGCTGAACGCCATCAGGTAGGATTGCAGGTGGTAGCGGGTCTGCCAGCTCTCGGTGCACCCCCAGATGTCAGCCTGATTGAAGTCGATCGCGCCCATCAGGTCGTGCAGCGGGCGCATCGGGCCATAAACGCTGTCGTTCGCCATCACGACCATTTCGGTGTTTGGGCGCGGCAACTGCAGGATCTCGAAGCCCTCGCGCCAGGCGCCGAAGTCGTATCCGACATTGCTGCGGATCAGCACGCCGGCGCAGATCTCCTGCAGCGCGGCCATGGCGGCTGGGCGCAAGAAGCCGGCATTGGTCACGAACACGATCGACAGGCCAGCCTGCGCCAGGCTGCGCACGTGGTGCAGCACGTGGTCCCGCACGTCGCCGGCGCCGTCCCAATGGACATAGACGCAGACCTTGGGACCAAGCGTCATCTCGCCGGTTGGCCAGCGACTGACCAGCCGGTTCGGGGTACGGCGGCTCATAATCAGATGGCCGAGTGACGGCAGCACCTCGTATCGGACATAGCGGTAGGGTGGCCTTAGAAGCTGGCGCAGGATGCTTGCGGCCACGCTAGGCGTGCCTGGCGTTCACGTCCGATGGTGCGATGCGGACGGCAATGTCTTCGGGCAGCACCAGGTCGGGATGCACTGCCTGGAGTTCCGCAGCCAGCACCGCGGCTTCGTCCTGCGCCTCCAGCAGATCGAGCGACTGCAACTCGCCACGCACCGCCGCCCACCACAGGTCGGAGCCCGGTGGCGTCGCGGCGCGGACGCGGGCGAAGCGGCCACGCCCGACGGCCGGCTCGCCAGCGGCCCGGCCGTCGGGGTCGATCTGCGCATCCAGAACGGCAAGAAAGAACAGGCAGTCCCGTTCATTTTCGGTGAGCGGCAAGACGCTGCCGGGTTGAGCGAAACCCGTAGTTCCCAGGTTGGAGCGGCGCACCAGTTCGCGGGCAGTGTCGTAGCGGCCAGTGTTCACCAGACGCATCATCTCGGGATAGCCTAGCTTGATCGTTGGGCATGTTTCCACAGTGTGCTCAATCAGCCCGGCGGCTTCGGTTCCGTCGCCAGTCTGATCGATGGCCTGCAGCTCACCATGGAACGCTGCCCACCACAGGGCCGATCCCGCGACCGTTGCGTCACGCACGCGGGCAAACCTTGCACGGGTTGTCCTGACGTTCTCACCGTCCACGGGCTGCGCTTCGGTTTGCACGCCCAGCACGGCCAGGCAGAACACGATATCGCGTTCCTGATCTGTCATTGGTTGTCCGACGGCCGGCTCGTTCAGCGCGCCGGCCTGCACCACCTGCCACGCGGCTGCATATCGCCCGGCGTTGACCAGTTTGGGAAATGCCCAGCGGGCGACCTCGGGGCTGGGCTGGACGGCGAGCACTGCGGAGGTCAACGCCTCAACGGCATCCAGAGCGGGCGAGAGGTCGATCGCCTGCATCTCGCCCCGCAACGCGGCCCACCAAAGGTCGGATGCAGGGGCTGCTGCAGTACGTACCTGGCCAAAGCCGCGGCGCGCGGCAGAAGGATCACCAAGCGGGCGCCCGTCCGGTCCAGCCTGCACCTCAAGCACAGAAAGGCTGAATATCAGATCCCGCTCGGCATCGGTCAACGGCGCACCTCCGACGGGGATGGCGAGGTCCATCGAATGCACCACGTCGCGGGCCAGGCTATAATGCCCGGCGTTGACCAGGCTGCCAACGGCGCGTCCCAGGGTGATCCGTCGGCGCGTCGCTCCGCCGGCCGGCGCGGGTGGCAGTGCAGCCAGCCGGGCTGCGATGTTCGCGGCACCCTTGGCAGCCGCGCAGAGCAGCGCCTCGGCCGAGGCGGTCCAGCCGATGTCTTCGGTTTGGCCGTCCTCCATGGCGAGCTCATTCAGTGCCCGGCGCATCGCATTCGCGGCAGCGGCGGCGAGGGTGAACTGCAGTTCGAGCTCGGGCCGCGCGGCACCCTCGTTCAGGCGCTGGATGCCGCGCGCATACAGCAGGCCACCCAAGTTCAGCGGGACCAGGCGTGCCATTTCCTCAAGTCCGCAGGTGGCGACCGCCGCCGGCAAGGCGATCATCTGGTCGAGATCCAGTCCGAAGCGGGCGCGACAGGCCGGCAACAGGAGACGCCAGGCGCGGGAGGCCGCATCCATATCGCCATCGTTTACGCTTTCCTGGAACGAGCGTCCAGCGAAGCCCAGGAACACGTCGCTTGATGGATCAAACGACTCGGCGCGGCGCGCAAGGTGCGCACGATACAACTGCCGCAGCTGTGTCTGGTCGTCCTCCAAGGCCAGCGGCGCGTCGCTCGCAAAAGCGACCAGGGAGTGGCTATCGACCTGCACGTCCACATGCGCGAAGCCAGCCTGGCGCAGTAGGGCGGTGAAGCTGGCAGTATTCTGGATCACAAGGTGCAGCGTGGGCGACAGCAACGAGACGATGACGCCGGGCGACGAGGCGGGAACAATGTCATCCCCGTTCGGCGTGGTGAGCATCAGCAGGCCGTCGGGTTTCAGCATGGCGCGCAGCGTGCGGACGAAGGCGGCGGGAGAGGGCACGTGTTCAATGACCTCCGACGCCATCACCACGTCGATGGTGCCGCGTGCCTCGTCGTCGTCGCGCAAGTACCGAAGCTCGATCGCGACGTTCAGCGCCTCGCGGCCGACTGCGGCAAGCGGCGCCGGGTCGATGCCGACGCCGTGCCACTCGCGGCTGCTGAGGGCAAAATCAAGGCCGAAGCCATAGCCGCAACCGACCTCCATATAGCTGCTGCCCGGCGGTGCGGCGGCTTGGGCCAGCGGACGGGTGATCAATGACACCCCGGCGCCCTGTTGCACGTAAAACGGCACGCAGCCGTGATCGTTCATCTCGGGATCGGTGTAGTCGGGCGGAAGCTGATTGTCATAGAAATGGCAGGCGCAGGTTGGGCATCGCAGCACGTTCAGTGGCTGCAACGACACGTTCCGATGCTGCCCATCGAAGGTCAGCACCAGTGACTTGGGGGCATCCGATCCGCAATTCGGGCACGGCATGCTTTGTAGCTCGGGTAGGGTGCCGAGTGCCGAGTCCGCCCACAGGATGGTGGACGGTTGCATGGTGAAGGGTAGGGAGGCTGCGATGTCTGGCATATGCCGGATATCCAACAGCCGGACGCTCAACGCAAGCAAGGCAAACCACAACATGATCAGGCAGAGTGGATTCGTAGCGACTGTTCAAGATAGAGTGCTGACACGCTACCACGGTTCGGTCTGACGACCGACCTCGTCCAGTTCGGCTTGGCTTCGCCGGTTGCGATCTTCCGCTTGGGCCTCGGCGCGCTGGGCTAACAGTGTTTCCACGGCCTCGGACGCTGTGCGACTGGCGGTGAGCACGGCGCGCAACCGGGCGACTTCGGCACCGGCGCGCTCGCAGGCTTCCCGCGCCTCGGCGGCATGCTGACGTGCGCCGGGCAGCCAGGCGGCGAACGCTTCGACCATCGCATCATCTCCGTTGAGGCTTGATGCTGCGACGGCCTCATCGGCGATCTGCCGGGTGGCGTCGTCGGCGCGGGTGGCGGCAAGAGCTTCGGTGGCGAGCGCTCGGGATACTGCCTGGCTTGCGTCGTCCAATGCCAAGCGGCGCAAGCGGGCCACGGTCAAGAGGGCTTCATGTTTCATCCGGTTCCTCCAGAGCGATACGTAACGCGGCGAATGCCTGGTCCAATCCACACCAGTCCTGCTTGGTCTGTTGCAGCACGGCCTCAATTGCCGGAGCAAGGCGCAGCGCCTCGTCAGACATGGCGTCCGTACCGGGCCGGTAGGCGCCGAGACGAACCAGATCTGCGAGCTCAGCTTGCAGCGCCAGAATGCTGCGCGCGCGCCGGGTCCAGCGGTTCTCGACCGCGGTGTTGCAGCCCGGCACCGTCCGCGAGAGCGAGCGTAGCACATCCACCGCGGGATAGCGCCCAGCCTCGCCAATTCGGCGATCGAGCACGACGTGGCCGTCGAGGATGCCGCGCACGGCATCCGCCACCGGCTCGTTGTGATCGTCGCCCTCCACCAACACGCTGAATAGTGCGGTGATATGTCCAGTTGCGGCACCCCGGTCGGGGCCGGGACCGGCGCGTTCGAGCAGGCGCGGCAGTTCGGCGAACACGCTGGGTGGATAGCCGCGCGTGGCTGGCGGCTCCCCGGCGGCCAAGCCGATCTCGCGCAGCGCCAGGCAGAAACGGGTCACGCTATCCATCAGCAACAGAACGGACTTACCCTCATCCCGGAAATGCTCGGCGATCGTCATGGCGGCATAGGCCGCCTCCCGCCGCATCAACGGCGGCTGGTCCGAGGTCGCGACCACGACAACCGAGCGGGCCAGCCCCTCAGCGCCTAAGTCATCTTCCAGGAACTCCCGTACTTCCCGTCCGCGTTCCCCGACCAATGCGAGCACGGCGACATCGCATTGCGCCCGCTGGGCCAGCATGGACAGCAGGGTGGATTTACCGACGCCGGACCCGGCGAACAGGCCGAGCCGCTGGCCTTGCCGGACGGTAGTGAACAGGTCAAGCACGCGGACTCCCAGGCCGACGCGCGGGCCTAGCCGCGCCCGGGTGGCGGCAGGCGGCGGCGCGGCGTTGACTGGGCGCGGCAACCCTGTTGGGAGCGGCCCCAACCCGTCCAGGGCGCCGCCCATCGGGTCCACGATACGGCCGAGCCAGCCGTTGCTGACGGTAAGCTGTGCCGCGCGAACTCCAGAATGCGGCGCGGTCGCCATGCAGCCTGGACCGATCCCGGTCAACGTGCCAAACGCCAGCGCTCGGGCATGGCCGGCGCGGAAGCCGACAACCTCGGCAGCAATCCGCGTCGCCGGATAGTCAGTGCTGTGCTGGGAAAGGCTAGGCTGTGTTGCAAGCGTGATGCGGTCGCCGACCGCGGCATGGCCGGCCAGTCCGGCGACCTCCACCATCATGCCGGATACGCCGGCGACCCGACCCTGTAGTATCAAGCCGCCTGCACGGCCGACGGCCGCCGGTGCTGCTTCCAGCCGCTGTTTGATGCCGAGGCGAGGCTTTTCATTCTGTGCGGCTTGGCTCGGCTTCATCGCCCGTTTCGCATTCTGTTCATCGTCAGGTCTCTAATGTTCGATTTATGAAAGTGTCTCACTCTTGATACACCAAATTGATGAATTTAGTGTGGACAAAAACACGCATAGGTTGCATAATCATTTTGTTGATCAATAAGGAACAACTCATGCGTGTGCTGCTGGTCCAAGACGAACTCGTGACAGCCCGTGGCGTAATGCAGATGCTGAAAGCGAACGGCGGCATCGTCGATCATGTCGAGACCGGAGAGGAGGCGCTCGAACTATTGCGCCATTACGATTACGACATCGTGCTGCTCGACCTCATGCTGCCCGACATGGATGGCTACGAAGTGGTCCGGCGGATGCGATCCAGCCGGATCGAGGCGCCGATCATCATCCTGTCCGGGCTGACCCGGCCGCAGGCCAAGGTGAAAGCCTTCAGCGTCGGTGCCGATGACTTCATCTCAAAGCCGTTCGACAGTACCGAGTTGCTGGCGCGCATGCAGGCCATCGTGCGCCGGAGCAAGGGATACAGCCAGCCGACGTTGCGGGTCGGCCCGGTGCAGCTCAACCTAGACAGCCGGGAGGTGCTGGTATCTGGCCGGCCCGTTCACCTGACCGGCAAGGAATATGCCATTCTTGAGTTGCTCGTGCTGCGGAAGGGCATGGTGCTTACTAAGGAAGCCTTCCTGAACCACCTCTATGGCGGCATGGATGAGCCAGAGATGAAGATCATCGACGTCTTTAATCTGCAAGTTGCGCAAAAAGCTGGCGCTGGCTGGCGCCGGTGACGTGATCGGGACTGTTTGGGGCCGCGGCTACATGGTGCGTGATCAAGCCACCCATGCCGTTCCGAATGTTGTTTTGGGACACCTGATGTCAGCGGCATCGGAAGACGGCTTGGGCATGCTGCCCGTCACCTCGCCAATGATGAACGTTTTGGCGCAACTCAGCGTAGCTTGATGAGTGAAGTTGATGAGCGGGAAAGCGATGTCATCGCTGGTCCAAAGCGTCTCTACGCCGAAGCGATCACCAGTTGCCGCCTCGACGTTGCTCGTCTCATACGGTGAATTGTTCGGTGATGATCCGTTCGGATAGGCCCTGCTCGGGATCGAACAGTATTGTCGTGACGACACTTCGGTCCTCGCTAATCGCCACGGACGCCACGTTGCGAACTTCAGTGAAGTCTGCCACCGCCGCAACTGGCCGCTTGTCCAGCTCCAGGATTTCGAACAGCACGTCAGCGGTGCTGGGCAACAACGCGCCGCGCCATCGGCGTGGGCGAAAGGCGCTGATGGGAGTCAGCGGCAGCAGGTTGGCAGAAAGCGGCACGATCGGACCATGCGCGGATAGATTATAGGCCGTCGAGCCTGCGGGTGTGGAGACGAGCACGCCGTCGCATACCAGCTCCGATAAACGAACCCGGCCGTCAACGGTGATACGGATCTTGGCAGCCTGACGCAGTTGGCGCAGCAACGATACCTCGTTCAGCGCCAGCGCTTCTTCGACTGCGCCGGTTTGGGTGACGGCATGCATGCGGAGTGGATGAAGCACCGCGGCCTGCGCCCGGCCGAGACGTGCGGGCAGGTCATCTTCGGCGAACGCGTTCATCAAGAAACCTACTGAACCGCAATTCATGCCGTAAACCGGCGTCGTTGCATGATCCGACATGATGCGATGTAGAGTTTCGAGCATGAAGCCATCGCCGCCGAGGCAAACTACGACGTCCGCATCCTGCACGTGACAGCTTCCGTAGCGAAGCATCAGCCGCTCACGGCTTTCGGTTGCCAAGACTGTCGGGGATGCCATAAACGCGATGCGTGTGACTGGGTTGGAGAAATGTGGCTGCCCGGGCACACCGAGCAGCAACCCGGCCTCAGACATCGGTCCACTTTCCGGCAAAAGGCACATGGATCAGTGCTTTCATGCCGTTTTCAACCCACCCGAACCAAAGATGTCGGAGCGTTGATGCTCTAGTACGGGCATATCCCGGCGAACCCGCGCAAGGAGTGCCGGGTCAATGCGTGCGGTGGTCCAGCCAGCGCCATCCGATATGGTTGCGACAATTTGGCCCCACGGATCGCACACCAGCGAGTGCCCATAGGTGAACCGGGCCTGCCCCGCGCCGTCACGGTGTTCGCCCCAGGTGGCTGGAGCGACCATCCAACATTGATTTTCGATTGCGCGTGCCCGGATCAGCACATCCCAGTGAGCGCGGCCAGTCGGCACGGTGAACGCAGACGGCAGGAAAATCAGCTCCGCACCTGCCCGGCGCAGCGCCAAAAACAGTTCGGGAAAGCGCAAATCATAGCAGATAGCGCAACCCACCCGAACGCCGCCCGCCTCGAACGTTACAATCTGATTGCCGCTGGCATAGCTGGCGCTTTCGCGATAGCCCTGCCCCTCCGGCGTCGTGATGTCGAAAAGGTGAATTTTGCGATACCGTGCGACCTCGACACCCTGTGGATTGAACACGACGGTCGTGTTGAACAGTCGACCGCTTGCCGAATCGCTATCCGCTCGCTCACCAAGCGAGCCGCCGTGGACATGGATGCCCCGCTCTCTTGCTGTTTGGCGCAGAAACTCATATGCAGGACCACCCGGTTCATTTGAACCCTGAATTGGCAATACCTCCGATGCCCTTTGCTTGGTCTCGCGGTCGCCCCCGAGGCACGTCCACATCTCAGGCAAACTCACCAAGTCGGGGCGGTCGGCCTCGACCGCGCCATCGATAAGGCGGCTAGCCTGGGCGATATTGGCGGCCTTGTCAGCGCCGGGGTTCATCTGCACGACGCTCACGCGCATTGAGGGCTGCTCCGTGGTCTATAGTGGGCGGTATCAAGCACTGCAGAGCGCTGCATGTGCAAGCGGCAGTTCAGTAAAGCCGCGGCTCCGTGCGCGGCGAGGCGGGAGGCGACCCACGATCTTGCGGGGCGGGCGGAATCGGCGGACGCTGGTTGCCATAGGCGTCGTAGCCGGCAGGGCTGACATACCGCCCAGCGCCAGCATTGCCGACTGGATCGGCGAACCGTGGCCGACCGGGTAAGCTCACGGCATCATCCTGACCCGGCTCCGGCAGGCGTAGCGACAAGCTGCGGATTTCGCCCTGAATTTCATCTAGCCGCGCATCCAGCAGTTCCAATCGTCCTTTTACGCCGAAGACGGCGAAAGGCATCAGCAGAAACATGAGGCCAAACAGCAACATGGCAATCAGGATCACCAGGTGGACCCACCAAGGAACCCAATCCGGCAACGGCAAGGGCGATGTCATGCTGCGGTTCTAGCAAGAACGCCTGCCGTCTGCGATGCTAGATCCGGTTGCACGTTCACGCGATGCCGCGGTGCCGCGACCCACCTCTTGCGCAGGCCTGATGTCTTTATGCTCCTTTTGATACCCGGACCGGTCACGACCCATCCGTCCGTACGGGCCGCCGCCGCCCAGGACTACGCGCCTTGGGACTTGAGCTTCCGCGATATGCTGGCCCAAATCCGCAGGCGTGTGCTCACCATTGCTGGCGGACGGCCGGGCGAGCATACGGTTCTGCCCTTGCAGGGCTGTGGCCATTTCGCGATGGAAGCCGCGATGCGCACCTTCGTAGAGCCAGGCGCGACGATACTGGTTCCATTGACTGGGCAGTACGCTGACCGGCTGGCCCGGCTGGCCACCGAAGCCGGACGGCGGGTCGTCACGCTGCCAGTCCCGCCTACGGAGCGGGTCGATCCTGCCGCGGTCCAAGCGGCGCTGGCTGCCGACTCGTCCATCAGCCACTTGGCTATTGTTTACAGCGAAACCGCGACCGGCATCGTGCACGATGCTCCGGCGCTGGCCGAAGCCACCGGACGGGAAGGCCGACGGGTGCTGATCGACGCAGTGTCTGCGTTTGGGGCCATGCCCTTGGACATCGGGCGCCTGCCGATGGTGGACAGCCTGAGTTTCACCTCGAACAAATGCATCGAAGGCCTGCCGGGCATGGCGTTGACAGTGGCCCGAGTGGACCGTCTAGAGGTGTGCGCCGGGCGCGCAGCGAGTTGGTCGCTCGATCTGGCCGACATTCATCAGCATGGCGAGCGTTGGGGGCTGGGCAGTCACCGCTTCACTCCGGCAGCGCAGTCTGTCGCAGCGTTCGCGGTGGCGCTCGACCGCTTCGACGCGGAGGGCGGGCAGCCGGCTCGGCTTGCGCGCTACACCGAAAACATGCGGGTGATTTATGATGGCGCCCTTGCCCTTGGCCTGCAACCATGCTTGCCACGAAGCATGCAGGGGCCGATCGTCGTCAATGTCGTGGCTCCGGCTGCTGCAGCATGGGACTTGCAGGGGTTCGTTGACCAACTCAAGGTGCGCGGCGTGCTGATCAGCAATTTCTATAACACGCCTGAACCAAGCTTCCGCGTCGGCTGTATCGGCGCGATCACGCCGGACGACATGCGCAACGCAGTGCAGGCGTTCGGAGAGGCAATGACGGCATTGGGCTTACAGCCTCGGAGGGCAGCCTGATGGCCAGCGACCTTGAGATCGCCCGTGCCGCCCGGCTGCGTCCTATCGCCGAAGTGGCGGAGGCTGCCGGTATCCCGGTCGAGGCCTTGGAGCCTTATGGGCGATTCAAGGCAAAAATCAGTCTCGATTTCATCGAGACACAGCGAGACCGGCCGGATGGCGCCCTCGTGCTGGTGACGGGTATCAGTCCGACGGCTGCCGGAGAGGGAAAAACCACCACGACAATCGGATTGGGCGATGCGTTGAACCGCGCGGGACGCCGGACGATGATTTGCTTACGGGAGCCGTCATTAGGCCCGTGTTTTGGCGTGAAAGGCGGCGCTACCGGTGGCGGGCGAGCGCAAGTGGCGCCGATGGATGAAATCAACCTCCATTTTACCGGCGATTTCCACGCTATTACGGCGGCGAACAACCTGCTGGCGGCGTTGCTCGACAATCATTTGTATTGGGGCAATACGTTGGGCATCGACCCGCGCCGGGTCACCTGGCGGCGCGCGCTGGATATGAATGATCGCGCATTGCGTAGCATCGTGAACGGGTTAGGCGGTGCAGCTAATGGATCACCGCGGGAAGACAAGTTCGACATCACTGTTGCAAGCGAGGTGATGGCAGTCTTTTGCCTGGCTCGGGATCTAACGGATTTGCAGGATCGGCTGGGGCGAATTCAGGTGGCCTCACGCCGGGACGGATCGGCGGTGACGGCGCGAGATCTGCAGGCGGACGGCGCGATGGCAGCGTTGCTGCGCGATGCCTTGGCGCCGAACCTGGTGCAAACGCTCGAAGGATCGCCAGCGCTGATCCATGGCGGGCCATTCGCGAATATTGCGCATGGCTGCAACTCTGTCATGGCGACCCGGCTGGGATTGAAGCTGGCTGACATCGTGGTGACTGAGGCCGGCTTCGGCGCTGACTTAGGCGGTGAGAAGTTCCTTGACATCAAGTGCACGAGCGCCGGATTGGCACCCTCCTGCGCAGTGATCGTTGCCACTGTGCGTGCGTTGAAGATGCATGGCGGCACCGCTAGGTCCGATCTGGCGCGGGAGGATCCGGTCGCGGTGAGCCGTGGTCTGGTTAACCTGGTTCGACACGTGGAAAATTTGGAAAAATTTGGCCTGCCGGTTGTGGTCGCGCTGAATGAGTTTGTATCGGATACGCCACGCGAGTTTGAGATCGTCCGTGATGCAATGAGCGCTCGCAACATCGAGACCGTGCTTTGTACGCATTGGGCGAATGGCGCAGCAGGAGCTGCGGCATTGGCCCTGGTCGTACTAGGCCATGTTGAGAGAAAAGCGGCGCACTATGTGTCACTCTACCCAACTTCGATGAGGTTGGCGGACAAGCTTCGCACGGTTGCGCAGCAAATCTACCGCGCGAGCGATATTGAGTTGCCGCCTGCGATTGCAAAACGTTTGCAGGCTTTTGAAGCAGCGGGATTTGGTCATCTGCCAGTGTGCATCGCCAAAACCCAATACAGCTTCAGTGCCGACCCGGCTGCGGTCGGTGCGCCGGACAACCATATACTGCCGGTGCGTGAGGTCCGGTTATCTGCCGGGGCTGGTTTTGTTGTCGCAGTGTGTGGCGACGTGATGACAATGCCGGGTTTGCCACGCGTTCCTGCTGCAAATTCAATCGGGATAGACACCCATGGTATGATTGAAGGACTTTTCTAGCGCGATCGGAACAAACTATCCAAACTATCGAGTTGCGGCGGACAGCAGCTTCAGGTTTTAAAACTTGTTTGTTGACAAAGCTTAGACATCAATCGGCCGTCCAAAAATTGCTAAACGGAACTGGCATTTACCTCGTTTGGGAGAAGCTCAAGCATATTGTCAGGCACGGGTTCCCGCAGCACAGCATCGAAGACTGTGGAGAAACTCTCATGTAACCATATTTCGAATGCTAAGTTTTCTGCATCCGGCATATCTGCCTCTGGGTTTAAAATCCACTCTCTCATCAGAGATCAAAGCTCGAAATGATGTAAAGTTCCGGCAGCATGGGTAACGTGAGTTTCCATAGATGCGGGTTTGATCAAACAAGCCCGCGACTATTCAGGAGCGGGCGGAGTCGAGAATCAAACGTGCCAGACGTTTGCCGAGACAGGCATGTAGGATCTCAATAACCTTTTGGCGGTCCGATCGAGGAGTACGCTCGAGGTCGATCTGACCTTCATTCGCCCAGGTGTGCATTAGGTCATAGCGGCGGAACAACACGACGCCGGGCATGGCTGTAACCTGCTGCAGACCCTGCTCATACGGCTCCAAATTACTGCTGGTCTGAAGGAAGCGGCTATATTGAGGATCCACGAGTACGAGATTAGCTCCCGACGCTATGACTGCTTCCGCACCATCAGACAGGGTCTGACTAAAATCACCGGGTGAAATATTGTGTACTGCTTCGACAGTTCCTGTTTGCCAAACGATAAGGTCATAGTGATGCGTCGCCAATTCCACTCGCATCAGTTCTAGCATGTCCGTAGCAAGCAGGTTTCGACCACCCCGGACAGTTACTTTGACCACTAGACCTGGAATGGAACTCTCTAATGCTCTGGCCATTTGCAACGGAAACGCGTGTTCAGACGCGGGACCAGTGAAGAGTTTGGGATGAGTCGAAGATGCGCTGCTATCTCCCAATGATTGACTCGTTATAGTGCCCGGACCGAGGCTAGCTTCTGGACCAAACATTGTGGCCGAGCCAACTGCCAAGATGTCGAGTGCCGCACCGGGCCGTAGCACAGTCGCTACTTTTGGCATGGATGCGGCTGTGCCTGCAGTTTCGTCCGGTGCCTGGCACAAATCGAGTGCCGGCATTGCCGTAGCCGACTTCGCCCAGAACGCAATGGCACAGATCATAAGCCGGCAAGCCACTAAAGTCCTCATATCACGCTCGCGTTATCAGAATGCGGCAAGTCCGGCAAGGCGGTTCGGATAGGCCGGCCCTTCTGTCGGTACCAAGCCGCTAATGCTCCAATCGCCACCATAGCAGCGATGCCTGTGACGTTGACCGCAGCCTGCACGGCCCAACCCGCCCGTTCCTCCATCGCCAGGCGGCCTAAAAACGATAAAAATATGCTAGCACAGAAGACCGGAAGCGAATGCTGGCCGCATAACACAATCGGTCGTGCAAACCACTTGGTGAGCCAGGCTGAATGGGCTGAAATATTTCGCGAAACCAACCAGGCGAGTGCCAGGATGGACAGCAGCCGCAGCGGGTGTAACCCTTCTTTATCGACGGACAATAGGATGCGTGCAGCTCTTGCCGAGAAGCGAGACGTGATTTCGGGATACGGCCATACCAGCCATAACAAGCACATTCCGATCAATACAATCACTATTGCCAATATATCAATAATAAATGGAAGAACTGGAAGCTTAGGTGGCGAATAAGCCAGGATCGAGCCGATCACAAACAGAAACTGCCATGCAACTGGGTTGAAATACCAGCCCCCTCCGGTCCACGATGGAAAATTGTACCCGGTGATCCGAACAGTTGTATAAACAGCTAAAGATAAACCAAACAATATATTTGGCCATCGCAGCAATGGAAGCACAAGCGCAAACATTACAAGAAGTGCGACATACATCGGCAAGATATTGAGGTAAGCTGGCTGAAAGCTCAGCAACAAAGCTTCTAGCATCGCGCGATATGGTGCTTCCGCAAGAACGTCAAGGTGAATTTCGTCCAAGTATTCCGATCTATCCAGTGCTGTCGCCGAGTACGAAACCTGAGCACTGAACACCACGAACAAAAAGATGTGCGCAATATATAATACCCAGGCGCGCCGCATTACGTCAGCCCCTGCAAACAACCATCCATGCCGATCCATACTGCGGCCATATGCCAAACCGGCTGCATAGCCGGCCAGCAACACGAAGATCTCGGTTGCATCGCACAATGCAAAATTCCGCAAGCTGAATTGCGCCAGCCAGTTGTCCGGAATGTGGTCCATAAAAATCCACCACAGCGCAACGCCACGGAAGAAGTCAATCCGCAAGTCGCGGTTGGAGCCAATCAGGACCATGCCGCCCCCTGCAGGGCTCGGCAACTGAGCCCGTCTGACGCGGACATAGGCCATTGCAAGGACAATGACACCCCATGTTTCCGAGATCGGCATGCTCGATCGCACAATCCTGGCTCGTCATTCGGTCAGCATGGCGGCGATGCGTTCGACGTCCACGCTGGCAGCGCATGTGGGATAGCGGGTCAGCAACGGGGTCTGCCGACGGATTGCGTCTTGTACATGCGCATCCCGTCGAATTGTCCCAGCAATTAACGGAGCGCGACCCAGGAATGCTGTGCACGCCCGGGTCAACGTCGCCGCCGTGCGTGCCCCAGCAGCGGGAGTGCTGGATTGGTTGACGACCAGGCGCGCGTCGCCTTCAAGGCGGTCGGCCGCATACAGCTTCAAGGTGGCGTAAGCGTCGGTCAGGCTCGTCGGTTCTTCCGTCGCAACGACCAGCAGCGTGTCTGCCCAGGCCGCCATGCGCCGAACCGAGCGATCGAGTCCGGCTCCAAGATCGAGCAGCACAGTGTCATAGCGCGCGGCGGCTGCCGCAAGCATCGATAGAAGTCGTTCTAGCAATGCGGGATCAAGTGCCGCGAGGCTGCCTGTTCCTGATCGACCCGCCAGGACGTCGAATCCGCCTGGCACGAAATGGGCGATGGCGTCCGAAAGCGTCGCGGCACCGGACACGACAGATCCCAGGTCCAACACCGGGGTTAATCCAAGCTGAATATCGATGTTGGCAAGGCCAAAGTCAGCATCGAACAGCAGCACTTTCTGACCGCTCCGAGCCAGCGCGTGCGCCAGCGTGATCGCAAGCCAGGTCTTGCCAACTCCGCCTTTGCCAGACGCAACCGCGATGCAGCGGCTTGGCCGGTGCAACTGCGCCTGCTTCGATGGTTGGAGGCGGACGGCAGACTGGTTCATGATGCGGCGTCCTGAAACGAGGCGGGAAGGCGAACGTCCGACGGAAGCGTCAGGCGACCAGCAAGGAACTCGGGCGTCAGCTGTCGAAGCCCATTGGCCGCCCCTGGGCCGATGCCAGCCTCGGTCAGCGTCAGCTTGGCGGCGGCGGCGGCCAGCACTCCTCCAAGACGGCGGCATAGATCGAGGCGCGTGGCGACCAGCAAGGTCGCGCCAGCCTGGGCAAACGCGTCCGCAAGCTCGTGCGCCTCTGCTGGATCGAGCCCGGCGGGCAATATCAGGACCGTGACGGCTCCGGCCATGGCAGCCAGGGCCAGCAAGTCGTCGCGGGCGGAGGGATCGAAAGGATCCAAGCCCGGAGTGTCGATCAGCACCGGCGCATTATCCTGGCGACGGGCCAGGGCTCGGCTGAGCGGTGCGGGGGTGCTGGCGACCACAAGCGTCAGCCCTAGTAGCCGGGTATAGGCGGCTAACTGCTCGGGAGCGCCGGCGCGCTGGCCGTCCGCGGTCACCACCAGCGGGCTTTGACCGGCCATCACCAAACGGGTCGCCAGTTTCGCGGTTGTCAGGGTCTTGCCGGCGCCCGGCGGCCCGGCCAGCAACAGCGGGGCTGCGTTGCCCGGCGGCAAAGTGCCAAACGACAGTGCCTCAGGCAAAACATCGACGAGATCACCAGATTTCAGCGCGTCAATCAGCCTCGGTGGAATGCCATGCCAGCCGAGCGCCGCATTGCGGGCGATGTCGAGCGCTGGCGGTGGCGGCAGCGCGTCGGGCGCCGGTTCGAGCGCCGCCGTGACCTCGACACCCCCCGCGACCCGGCGTGTCGAGAGAATGAGTGCATCCGGGCCAAGATTGCTCCGCACCAGCGCCATCGCCGCGGTCATGTCGGATGCTCGGTAAAGCTTAAGACGCATGAGGACAGTTTGGGCTCAAAACGTTGCTGTTAAGTTAAGGACTGGGCCGGCGGACTAGATAGTGCCGATGGTGCGGATGCGCGCGCGCGGAAAGATCTCCGCCTGCGCCAGCACGGGGGTTGCGGGACGCAGCCGCTCGACGATGGCGCGGACGTGGGCGCGGATGGGGCCGGAGCAGAGCAGGACGGGAGACTCACCGGCTGCTGTCGCGGCTTCGAACACCGTGCGGAACCGCTGCATGAACTCACCCAACCGCGAGGGTGCGATCGCAAGCTGCCGGTCCTCAGGCGGACCGACCAGACTTTCAGCAAACGCAGCTTCCCACTCCGGCGACAGGGTGACGAGCGGGATGTAGCCGGCCGGGCCGGTGTTGCTGTCGCTGATCTGCCGGGCGAGCCGGGCGCGGACGTGGCCGATGATGGCAGGAATGGCGCGAAGCTGTCCGCCGCAGGCCTCGTGGATACCCTCCAGGATCGTCGGCAAATCCCGCAGGGAAACGCGTTCGGCAAGCAATCCTTGCAGCACGCGCTGCACTCCGCCGATCGACATCTGCGCCGGGATCAGGTCGGCGACCAGCTTCTGCTGTTCGCGCGGCAATTCGTCCAGCAGCTTGGCGGTTTCGGCATAGGACAGCAGCTCGGCCATCGTTTCCCGCACGATCTCGGTCAGGTGGGTCGTGAGGACGCTGGCGGGATCGACGACGGTGCAGCCGCGGAACATGGCCTCCTCGCGCCGGGTCGTGTCGATCCATAGGGCGGGTAGGCCAAAGGCGGGCTCGGCGGTGCGTTCACCCGGCAGATCGGGAATGCCGCCGGCCGGATCCATGGCCAGCAACATGGTGGGGCGCAGCTCGCCGCGCGCGGCCTCGATCTCTTTCAGTCGAATGGAGTAGGACTCGGCGCCAAGCTGAAGGTTGTCCTGAATGCGGACCGGCGGCAGCACGAAGCCCATCTCGGCGGCGATGGAGCGGCGCAGCCCCTTGATCTGCTCTGTAAGACGCGGCGCGTCGCCGCCGGCCAGGGAGAGCAGGCCGTAGCCGAGCTCGAGCCGGATGGTGTCGATACGCAGCGAGTCGGAGATTGGCGGCTCGGCCGGTGCCGCCGGGACGATCGTCTCAATATTTGGATCAACGGCCGGATGGCGGTGCCGCATCCATGCCGCGCCGCCTGCTAGGCCCGCAAGGACGAGGAACGGCAGGGCAGGCAGGCCCGGCATCAGCGCAAGCACGGCAGCCGCACCGCCCGCAAGCGCCAACGGCTTCGGGCTGCCGCCCAGTTGACGCATCAGCGCCGCGTCGGCCGGACCCTCGACTCCGCCCTTGGTCACCACGATGCCGGCGGCGGTGGAGACCAGCAGTGCTGGGATCTGCGACACCAGACCGTCGCCGACGGTCAGCGTCGTGAAGGTGGCCGCGGCCTCACTGAACGGCATGCCATGGCGCAGCAGGCCGATCGCCAGCCCGCCGAAGATGTTGATCACGGTGATCAGCAGCCCGGCAATCGCGTCGCCGCGCACGAACTTGGCCGCACCGTCCATGGCGCCGTAGAAGCCGCTCTCCTCTTCAAGCTCGCGCCGGCGGACACGGGCCTTGCTTTCGTCGATCAGGCCAGAGGACAGGTCCGAGTCGATCGCCATCTGCTTGCCCGGCATCGCATCCAGGCTGAACCGCGCTGCGACCTCTGCAATGCGGCCGGAGCCTTTGGTGATCACCATGAAGTTCACTACCAGCAGGATCGCGAACAGGATCACGCCAATCACCACGTCCCCGCCCATCAGGAAACCGCCGAATGCCTGCACCACGTGCCCGGCCGCGGCCGAGCCTTCGTTGCCGTGCGACAGGATCAGCCGCGTGGTCGCGACGTTCAGCGACAGCCGCAGCAGTGTCGTGAGCAGCAGCAGCGTGGGGAAGCTAGTGAAGTCCAGCGGGCGGGCGAGGAACATCGCGACCATCAGCACCAGGACGGAACCGGTGATCGAAAGCGCCAGGCCGACGTCCAGCAGCACCGTCGGCAACGGCACAACCAGCACCGCCAACAGCGCTAGCATGCCGAGCGCCAGGCCGACGTCGCTGCCGGGCGCATAGCCGCGCAGGCGCTGGCCGACGCCACCGAGGGTCAGGGTCATCGCCATCGGTCAGGCCACCGCGCCGGGCGGTGTGACGCTCGCGCCAGCCTGCGCATAGTCCCGCAGCTTGTTGCGCAACGCGCGGATCGAGATGCCGAGGATGGTCGCGGCATGGGTGCGGTTGCCCAGCGTGTGGCTGAGCGTCTCGAGGATCAGGTCGCGCTCGACCGCATCCATCGTGCGGCCGACCAAGCCCGAAATGCCGGGCGCGGAAGGGGGCGCCTGGGCGGGGGCGCCGGGGCCTGGCGCCAACTCGATGGCATCCGCGCCGATCTCCTCGCCCGTTGCCAGCAGGACGGCGCGATGCACGGTGTTCTCCAGCTCCCGCACATTGCCGCGCCAGCCGTGCCCGGCAAGCAGCGTATGCGCGGCACGGGACAGCGGGCGAAGCGGCATGCCGTTCACGTCGGCGTAGCGCCGGGCGTAATGGTCGGCGAGCGCCGCGATGTCGCCGGGCCGCTCGCGCAGGGTTGGAATGCGCAGGCTCACGACATTCAGGCGGAAATACAGGTCATCCCGGAAACGTCCGGCCGCCATCTCGGCGGGCAGGTCGCGGTTGCTGGTGGCGAGGATACGCACGTTCACCCGCACCGGCGACGTGCCGCCCAAGCGGTCGATCTCGCGTTCCTGGATCACGCGCAGCAGCTTCGCCTGGAGGCGCACGTCCATCTCGCTGATCTCGTCGAGCAGCAGCGTGCCGCCCTCCGCCGCCTCGAACTTGCCGGTGCGGCGGGCGACGGCGCCGCTGAACGCGCCGCGCTCGTGGCCGAACATCTCGCTTTCTAGCAGGTTTTCCGGAATCGCGGCGCAGTTCAGCGCCACGAACGGCCCGGCGGCGCGGCGGGAGCGGCGATGGATGTGCCGGGCCAGCACCTCTTTGCCGGTGCCGGACTCGCCGGTGATCAGGATAGACGCCTCGGACGCCGCAACCTGTTCGGCACGGCGCACCGCGGCCAGCATGGCCGGGTCACGGGCGATCATGGCGTAGGTCTCGCCTGACGCGGCCTCCAGGATCGCGGCGATCAGGTCGGGATCGGGCGGCAGCGGCAGGAACTCGCGCGCGCCCTCGCGGATTGCCCGCACGGCCGACGGCGCGTCGGCGTCAGTGCCGCAGGCGACGACGGGGACCACGATTCGTTCGGCGGCCAGGGAGCGCACCAGCGTTCCGATGTCATGCGGCAGCTCGACCAGCAAGAGGTCCACCTTCGCGTCGGCGCGAAGCTGCGCCAGTGCGCTCCGATCGTCGTCCGCCTGGTGCAGCTTAGCACCGCGGGCGGCGGCGATCCGGGCGGCCTTGCCCAGCTCGCCGCCCAGTGAGCCGATGATCAGGACGTGCATTGCCGGCTAGGCCCGGTCGGCTTTGACGATTTCGGTCATCGTCACGCCCAGCCGGGTCTCATCGACCATCACCACCTCGCCGCGCGCGACCAGCCGGTTGTTGACATAGATGTCGATGGCCTCGCCCAGCTTGCGGTCGAGCTCGACGACGGCGCCGCGGCCGAGCTTCAGCAGTTGGCTCACCTGCATTGTCGCCTTGCCGAGCACGGCGCTGACGGTGACCGGGATATCGTACACTGCCTCCATGTCGCGCGGAGTGCGGGACGGCGCGGGCTCGGTCAGGCCGGATTCGGCGAGATCCGACAATTCCATTCTATTCGGCATGGGCCATGCTCCTTTGGTTGGTTCGGGCGACAACGGGTTCCAGCAGGCCGAGCTCGGTGAGAGCGGCCGTGACGGCAAGGCGGATCGCGACCTGATCGCGGACCAGCGAGCCATCGGTCCAGGTCACGCGGGCGTCGCCGGGCACGAGCGGGGCGGCGGTCAACGTGATGGTGGCCACCAGATCCTCGTCCAGCAACGCCAGGTCTTCGCGCACCCCGTCCAGCACAGCCTGGCCGATGCGGACGTTGATGTGCGGCTGCTGCGCGAGCGTCGGCAGCAAGTGGCGCAGCAACGCCCGCACCTCGGCTCCGCCATGCTGCGCGCAGAGGTCCGGCAGCAGGCCGGCCACCATGGACAGGATCGTGCGGACCGTGCCTTCCGCCACGGTTTCGGCCAGAACACGCGCCTCCTGCCGTGCGTCGGCCACAGCGACCGCAATCGCTGCCAGCGACCGCGTACGATCCTGCAGCGCGGAGGTTTCCCACTCGGCCCGGGCTGCCTGAATGGCATCGCCGCGGGCGATCTGCTGGGCGGCTTCAAGATCCGCCAGCGTGAAGCTGGGCGGAGCCGGCCCCGGCTCCGGCAGGGGCGGCAGCTCCGGATCGTCAAAATCCTCGGCGTACAGGATGCCGACGAAGCGGGAAGCCATGCCGTCCATCATCAGAACACCATCTCGTCGTTCTTGCCTTCGCTGATCTCGATCACGCCCTGGGACGCCAGGTCCTTGGCCATCGCGACGATCGCGGCCTGCGCGTCGTCCACGTCGCGCAGCTTGACCGGACCCAGCAGCTCCATGTCTTCGCGCAGCATCTTGCCGGCGCGTTCCGACAGGTTGTTGAAGAACAGCTCCCGCAGCTTGTCGGACGCACCCTTCAGCGCCATCGGCAGCTTGTCCTTCTCGACCGAGCGCAGCAGGACCTGCACGTTGGCCGACGTCAGGCGCTTCAGGTCGTCGAAGGTAAACATCAGCGCCTTGATCCGGTCCGCCGCCTCGCGGTTGCGCTCCTCCAGCGCGGACACGAACCGCGCCTCGTTCTGGCGGTCGAGGCTGTTGAAGATGTCGGCCATCATCTCGTGGCTGTCACGCTGGTTGGCGCTCGCGAGGTTCGGCATGAACTCCAGGCGCAGCGTCTGCTCGACGCCGTCCAGCACATCCCGTTGCACGCTCTCCATCCGGAGCATGCGCATGATGACCTCGATGACGAAACTATCGGGCAGCAGGGTGAGCACGCGGCCGGCGTGGTCGGGCTTCACCTTGGACAGCACGACGGCGACGGTCTGCGGGTATTCATTCTTCAGATAGTTGGCCAGAACCTCCTCGTTCACGTTGCCCAGCTTGTCCCACATGGTCCGGCCGGCCGGTCCGCGGATCTCTTCCATGATCTGCGCCGCACGGTCCGGCGGCAGGGCGCGGTGCAGCAGGCGCTCGGTGCTCGCCATGCTGCCGTTCAGGGAGCCTTGCTGGCCAATGGTCCTGGCGAACTCGACGCACAGCTCCTCCACCACGCTGGCGTGCACGCCGCCCAGTTGCGCCATCGCGGCCGACACGTCCTTGATCTCGTCCGGATGCAGGGCGCTCAGCAGCTTGGTGCTCTGGTCCTCGCCCAAAGCGAGCATCAGGATCGCCGCCTTCTGTCGCCCGGTGATGTCACGCAGCGCTGTAATCGCGGCCATGCTAGCTGTCCTCCGGGCTGATCCAACTGCGCAGCATCGCCAGGCTCTCGTCCGGATGGCTGTCCACCAGCTCCGAGACCCGGCGGATCGAGGCGACGCGCATCGTGCCCTCGACATTGGCGAGTTGCACGACCTCCTCTGGCACGGGCGCGCCGAGTGCGGCGGGGCCGCCCGGGAGGGCAAGCGCCGCCAGGACAGGCTGCGGCGGCATGGTCAGGCGCAGCACCATGGGCCGCAGCACGAACAGCAGGGTCAGCAACGCCGCGACGGCCAGGAACCCGGTTTCGCCCAGGTGCAGGATCTCGGACCTCTCAAAATGCGCCCAACCGCTGGGCACCGCGGCTTCCTGGCCGTCGTTCTCGGCCACGAAGCGCATGTTCACGACATCCACCCGGTCGCCACGCTGCTCGTTGAAGCCGATCGCGCTGCGCACCAGGGTGGCGATCCGCGCCAGCTCGTCCGGCGTGCGCTCGACATAGGTGAGCGTCCCGTCGGGCCCGCGGACCGCTGCGCCGTCCACCATCACGGCCAGGCTGATTCGCCGCAACTGCGGCTGCTCGCGCACCAGGGTGCGGACGGTTTTGCCAATTTCGTAGTTGGTCGTCTCTTCTTGCTTCTGCTCCTGCGATCCCGCCGGGTTGGCGCCGGCATCGGCGTTCGGCAGGTTGTTCTGCACCGAGACAGTCGCCGCGGCCTCGGTCGTGCGGTTGTTGCCGGTCGTGCTCTGCTGGCTGCGCACCACCTGGCCGTCCGGATCGTAGCGCTCCTGGGTCTCCCGCACTTGGTCGAAGTCGAGGTCGATCGCCGCCTCGGCCCGGACACGGCCGGGGCCCAGCGTGCGCTCCAGCATCTCCTCGATGGCGTGGGACAGGCGCAGCTCGGTTGCGCGCTTCACGTCGTCGGCGGACTGTGCGGCGCCGGCAGCGCCGGTTGGCTGCCCGGCGCGGGCCAGCAGGTTGCCGCGGCTGTCCACGATGGCGATGTTCTGCGGACGCAAACCTGGCACTGCGGCGGCCACCACGTTCAGCACCGCCTGCGTACCCTCGCGGTCCAGCCGGGCAGCGCCGATCATCGTCAATACGACGCTGGCCTGCGCCTCCTGGCGATCCCGGGCGAAGGGCTCACGCTTCGGCAGCACCAGATGCACCCGGGCCGCCTTGATGCCCTGCAGCATGCGGATGGTGCGGGACAGCTCCCCATTGGCGTTAAATTAGCCGCGCACCGGATAGCGGACATACGGCTGTCGTTTGCGTCTGGAATGAGCGAGGCGGCGATGCACGTTGGTAGCGGCCTGCAGGAGGTCATCGAGAGTGATGCTG
>JAABUS010003778.1_pt1 | contig 23548 bp, 5 predicted proteins | sample 5560161 | NCBI WGS metagenome assembly JAABUS01 (sample SAMN10711885, study PRJNA513376) | rock metagenome | isolation source: Antarctica rocks | place: Antarctica: Victoria Land, Trio Nunatak nord | collected 2016-01-04
TTTGAATATTATAAATTTAGGCTCTATTTTAATTAAAATTTTAAATTAAATATTTATAATTAAAACTAAAATCAAGTTATATTTAGAATATTAAGAGTTTTATTTTACCTCCGTTATTATATCAAAAGAATTTTAAATTTTTTAAATAATAAGGAATATTAATTTAACTACGATTTTATTTACTCGGTATTATAAATTCTTAAATATCTTTTGAAAAATTTTACTTTTATATTAATTATATAATTATATTTAATTTGAAAAAGGGTTATAACTCCCGTTATTTAATTTATATAATATAAATCGTAATTAAATCCTAGAACTCCGTTATTATTTAGAGAAAGAAATTTAATAAAAGTTTTATTCGAGTTAACTAATTTTATACCACGTTTTTTATTTTATTAATTATAAGATATAATTAACTAAGTCGATTAATTCGCTATTTAGGTCCAAAAAATACTATATTTTAAAATATATTATTATAACGAAATTCCCCTCACTAAATACGAAGATAAAAATAAAGTTCTTTATTTCTAAAGAAAAGAATATATTCCGAATTTTAATAAATTACGTCTTTATTTAATTTACTTAATTTATAATAATATCGCGAGTAATTATCTAAATTATATTAAATATTACGAATTAATTAATCGGTTTTCTTAGTAATTTAATATTTATATTATTATTTAATTTTTCGTTAAGAATTATTATATATACCGAAGAATTAAATCTTTTTATTAATATATTAAAAAATTATTATATTTATTACTACTCCTATAACGATATTAGAAAAATATTTATATAAATTATATAAATCCCCTACTATTTTATACTTTTATAAAAATTATATATTAATATACCCTAGTTTTCGTGGATTATTCAATTAGGATATAGTATTTAATATTAATTATATCGATAAATATAAACGAATCTTACGACGTTTTTTATTAAAATATATAAAATCTTTATAAACTACTAGATATCTTTATTATAAATTAAGAATTTTGATTTATATCGGAATTTTAATATATTTTATATAAGTATTTAAAATTAATTAACGAATATTTATTAAATTTATTTCTAAACGGATAATTAAATCGAGTAATTTAATACTATAATAAAATACTACCTCCGTATATATAGTAATTATATATAAAATAATTAAGTAAAGTAACTCTTTTTTTATAAAATCTTTTAATATTTTAACCTCGCTTTTCCTAGCTAATTATAACTAATATTTATATATTAATTTCGAATTTATCGAATTTTCATTTAAATATTTTACTATTCAAGTTTATATTTCTTTAATTATTATTAATAAATTCGCGACGTAAATAAAAATCTTAATTAATTATTTCCACGAAAAAATATTTATTTAAATAAATTATTTATAAATCCTCGATTAATTAATAAAGATTTTTATATTCTATATATCTAAAACCCGATTAAATATAATCAAATATTAATAATTTAAATATTATATATTCTTTAGTTAAATTTAATAATTATAATATTAATTTCTTTCGAATTTTTAAAGTTTTTAATAATTCTTTTATAATTTAATAAGATTTTTTATATTATATAAAAATTTACCCCGTGTTCTACGCTAGTTTATTATAATTAATTATTAATAATTATTCTTTACCTAAATAAATCTAGTTTATCCGAGAATTTATAATTATTAAAAATAATAAAAATTAATAATATATTAATAATATCTTAACTTCTAAATATAATTACTATTATAATCTATTTTTATTAAAGTAATATTTCAATTAAGAAAGTTATATTATTATATAAAAACTCTTTTACTATTTTACTCGTTATTAATATTTTATTAATAAGAATTATATCTCGAATCCTAGCGCCGTTAATTTCTACGGATTATTATATATTATTTCGTAGCATTAGTATAAAGAATCTCTATTATATTTTATTTTTATTTAATTTCTAAGAAGTTAACCCTTATTTGTTTTTTAATTTATTTTTTAATTATTATTATTATTTTCATTTTTATTCTATATTAGTTTCGACCGATATTTTATATAATTATATAAATAAATAGTACTTTATAGTCTAGCCCCGTTATTATTTTTTATAAATAATTATATTCGTATTTAAGTTTATTTATATATTATTATTTATTTCTTATTTTATTCTTTATCCGTTTTTATCGTTATAACGAAAATTTTTATATTAACTCTAATTAATATATCGTATAACCGTACCGATAAATAATACTCTTATTTTATTTTATTATTTATTTTATAGGAGCTCGATTTTAAAGAGAGAGTTAATTATTATAATATAATTTTACTTTATTTAATTTAATTTAATTTATCTTAGATTTAATTTAGATTTAAATTAATTTTACTATTTTTATCTTAATATAACTAGGATAGGAAATAAATAAATACTCTATATATTAATTTTCATTTAGATAATAATTAACTTTATTCTAGTTTTCGACTTTATCTTTTATTTTAGTTTACTCCTATATTATAATTTAATTACAATTTAATAAACCTAGTTTTTAATTTAATAAATTTTCAAATATTAATTCTATTTCTTAATAACGCCTCGATATAATTAATACGATATATTTAAATAAATAAATAAAAGTAATATTATAAATATTAGATAAAATATAGAGAATACGCGAGAGATTATAAATAGTAACTCCGCGAATAAATACTATATTAATATTACTTTCTATAATAATTAAATAATATTTTATTTATTAAAAAACCTCGTTATATCTCGATTATATAAAAAGTTATTCGAAAAAAAAACATATCTCTTTAAGTATTTAAAAGAATTAGAATATTTTATTATTTAGAATTTTCTTTAATAATAAAGTAATATAATACTTTCTACTCTAATTAATTATCTAGAGTTAGAGTTAATTTATTACTAGACTAGAGAAATTTACTATTAAAAGTAATAATTATACTCGACGATAATAAATCGGTAATTAATATTATATTAAATTCTAAATACGTACGCGATAATTAAAATACTAAATTGAATAGAAAGTTTTTAATTAGGATTTTATATAATATAACTATAATAATAACGAATCTAAAATAATATAAAAATTTACCAAGAAATTCTATATTATCTACTAGGATTTTAGAAATCTAAATTATAAATAATATTTATATAAATAACTAAATTAGGGCTAGACGAGAATAAATAATAATTATATTAAGAAATTAGTAAAGTTATTAATTATACTAAATTTAATTAAATATTAAAATAATATTATACTAGAGTATAAAGATATTATAGATATCTATTTATAGATTATTTAAAATACGTTAAAATTTGTCTCTTTTTATAAAGGGACTTTATAGTTACTCTCGAGTTTAATTTCTTATTTATCAAATTTATTTACTAATCTATTTATATATTTACGAAATATTAGATTTAGAGTATAAAGTTATTATTTACTAATTATTATAAGAGTTATATTTATAAAAGAGAGAATAATATTACGATTATATTTAATATATAATATATATAGTATTTATACTTTATTAGGCCTAGTATAATATTTTTAAATATTTTTATATATATAATACTCTTTATTATTACTTTTTAATTAATTATTTTATTTAATATATTTATTTTAATATTATATTAATACTAGTTATAATATTTTTTCTATAAATATATTTTTAATCTTTTTACTTCCTTTAATCTAGTTAGTAATATAATTATATTAATATTTTAATTAAAAAAATCGCTTATAATACTACTAATATTAATACTATCGATAATAATTATATTATATATATTTAGATTCTAAATAAGTAGATATTTGAAGAAAATATATAAATAAATATTATAAAGAGTATTTAGAATTAAAACTACTACGAAGTAATTATAAATTAAAATTTCGTTATTTATATTTTAATTATAATTAAATAAAATAGAACCCGTAGTAGAAAACTCTTAAAGTAATTATATTCTCTAAATTTAACTACGCTTTTATAAAATCGTATAATCTAATATCGTTAATATAATATATTTATAGGACGAAGTTTATTATATATATTAATTTAATTATATTAATTCTAAAGTTTCTCAGGCCGGATTACTAGTATAATTATCGATTATTAACTAGATTTAAAGGGGTGTCTATATAAAGAAATAGAGGATATCTTCGTAAAGAAAGAGGGTGTCTCTATATTACGACCCTTTATAATTATCTCGAAACACGTATTGAATGTCCTAAGCCTACAAAAAAGCTAAATGGCCGATCGAAATTCTATTACCTTATATAAGGATTTGCTACGCATGATCTAGTGGACGCTGATTATAAATGTATGTATATCAACGCCTAGGGCAACCCCCTAGGAAAATACGATTACGTACATGTGGTTTTCGCTCCTAGATGATTTCTAGTTGCTGGCGTATTATTGCACTCACAATCCTTGGATAATCGAGCGGGTTCGAGCTACTTTACTATTCACGTCGGACGACGACGTCACTATGGCACACAAGATGAAACTTGAGGGCTATCATCTTTCTCTAACTCATGGGTTCCTACCATCTACGCCTCCCTTACTGAGGCTACCAGCATACTACGAACCATGGGAGGCACTCTGCTCAGACTTACACCCACTTCGAGTACAGCAAAAGCTCGGCTCGAGAGTCGCGCAGCTCCCGTCGCTGACAACGGCATATCTTGTCAATAATTCGGAATGGCGAAGAGCTTACGTTATCCTGGGCTTCATCGCATCTGCATATATATGGGGAGCGCAAAAGCCACTCGAGGTACGTAGTCAGCTCTTTCGAAATATACAAAATACCTTAAACTCGACAGCGTCTGCCCGCTCAAATCGCAGTGCCATTGGTGGAAGTGGCGAAGCATCTGGGTATGCCTCCTATCGCCACGTACGCCGCACAGAACCTGTGGAACTACCGACTGCTCGACCCACGCAAGGACAATTGTGGTCCAGAGAATATGAGCGCGCTAACAACATTCACCGACTCAGAGGATGAGTCATGGTTCTACGCCCTACCGACCGCCATCGAAGCTCGCGGCGCACCTATCATATCGCTCGCCCTGGATGCTATATCTGAGGCGTCCGCTGACAAGCCAGGAATGGTGATGAAAGTTCTGCAACAAATTTGCGATCACATCGATGCCTTGGCGGCTTTGCTCCCCAGGATGTATGAGAAATGCAGACGCGATTTCTTCTACAGAGAGATTCGGCCGTTGCTAGCGGGTACAACAGGCGCAGGGCTCGAAATAGAGCTAACAATCTATATCCTACTAGTCGTAGAATGCGTTATAAGTCGCCGATCATGGCTCTAATCTGGGCGCTTCCTTTAGTATTCGAAGCGGATTTAGCAAAGGAGACAGTATCTCACGATCACTAATTGCGATGAACGGCGGTAACGTTGGCAGCTCATAGAATAGGACAAATAAATTACGACTAGAGGACCAAAGCATCGTGCTGGTCAGTCGAGCTGATGGAATTCAGATCTAGTACCTTCAGGCTCAGGCCCGTCTGCTCGTATCACGCCACGATCACGTACTCCTTACTTCTGCACAACCTTCCGAGCCCGTAGATTAAGATAAGAAGATGTTCGAGCGTGTTTGAGGGATTATTTGTTCGCCGCCTCCACGTTCCTATCCTCGTTTACCATTATCTATAGTATCGGTGTGGGTCCTCAGGATAAGTTACGCGTCTTTCTCACAGCACGCTTCTTTTCCACTCTAAGATCGGACGCCTTGATTGGTCTAAGGTTGTACCGTTTGACCAGTTCTCTCGGTGTTGTATTCACAGTGTATCGCTTATCCTGTCTCTTCGCTGCAAACACCCGATACTTCATAAACTGCCAAGCTAATTCATCTGGTCTCCGTTTTTGGTGGTCTTGGATACCGCAATAGGGAAGCTTGTTACCTTTCTCATTCGTAAGTCGCCATTTTTGACAGGCTTTTCCATCTGAATCGAAGCCGCAAACTTTCCATTGATCACGCCGAAAGCATTTCGAATCTTTGGGCAACTTCTCGGTTCTAAAGCGTCGTGCTAACGAGGGCCAATAGATTGCGAGTAGCGTAGCTTCGATCAAGCGAGGATGCAATAGAACCTGCTGCTGCAGCCACTTTTCGTACGGCTAGACGTTTGTTAAAAGAATGTTCTCTTGTATGGGACGAGGTATTTACAAACTTTGTCTATCTCATACGGGATAATGCGTATTGGGCCCCATCTTGTTGGAGCTCGGAAGAGTTCCTGAGTAACCTTGTACGGATAGACACCGCGAGCTTGCAAGTGAGAATAGTAGCGCCGTTGGTGAGGTGTCATTCGAAAGGCGAAAGGACCGTTGGCCCAGAAGAGGCCGAGCGTTTCCATCGAAATGATGTATATAGTGGATTTGTTTTGTTTTGGTTCGTATAGGGGACAAAACAGGTTTATATAATAGGAAAGATTTGGAAGAGAGAGATGGATAATAAATAGACACACTGACAAAGGTCAAAACAGGATCACCGCAAGTAATAAGCCTCGGCCAATACTGGAAGCGAAAGAACAAAGATTGTCTTTATGTTCTTGACAAATCAAAGATAGCATCACCGCAAGTAATAAGCCTTGCAATACTCGAAGCGAGAGGACAAAGATTGTCTTTATGTTCTTTTCAGATTTTGATAAACCTAGAACAATTCCCAAACAAAGAAACAAGGTTGCTCTCATACTCTTTCTCACCATCCCTGTGAACGCTTATTAACACTGAGCGTACTGGTTTGCCACTAATTTCTCGGTCCGTCTCTGGTATTCTTGCTTCTCTTCTCTCTCGCTCCCGGGGTATTCGCTCATCCATGCTGTACGATGCCTAGGTTTACCCAAAATACTTCCAGCCTTTGACCGCACGGCTCCTACAATACTCCACCAGGCAGGCCCGTGTCCGGTTACACCTTCTCCCGTCATTAGATTTATTTCACATTCGCAGACACGGCAGTGACATTTGTAAACGGCAAAAAGGGCATGCGCCATTTCGTGAAGCAGCGTATCGAGGAAATCCTCCAGACTTCGATCTGGCCATTTCGGGTTCTGAAGCGGAACGCAGATTACTGAAACCACTGCCTTATCGGGGGAGGCATTCAGGATTCCTAAGAAGTACGGGTTCGGCGCGATCCACTCGACACGGACGAAATCCTTCAACATGCTACTGAAGAGGATGTCATCAAACAGCTCAAAGAACGGCCGTAGATCAAATGCTGGACGTTCGGGACTGCAGAGCTGTTTACGAGAAAGGCTTTTCAAAGAGGCGTAGAGTATACGAAACTTTTCGACCGCACCTTGCTGAATAGGCGTGATTGGCCGGTCCAAGAGGGTTCTTTGGAGGGAGGCTATCTCATTAGCAGTCAGGGTATAAGGAAGGAGACCAAATTTGTTAGAGTCCGATGGAAGTATATATAGGGCATGTTGAGGGCCTGGGTGGAGCGGGGGGCCTGATGTAAGAGCCTTGTGGGGCTGTAAGCTCCAATAGGAAGAAGGTCGGGATTGACACGCTGAGCAGGCCAGCTGAGGGCGGGATGTAGGAATCTCCGAGATGTTCATGGTGCGTAGCAGTGCGAAATGCAGCAGACGACCTTGTGCCAGAATCTCAGCGATAGAAATACTTACTTGATGAACAAAGAAAGAGCCACCTGTGAATTTAGTCTCTTCCAAGGCCTTTTTTAAAGTACAAAGAATTCGGCAATAGGTCACAAATTAAAGGTGAACAATGTGCAAGGCTTTGTCATAAAATAGTATTATCAAAAAATAGTTGTTTTATTAAAAATCATCGTGCCATTCCCCATTGTATTCCCTTAAAACCATTATCCGCTCTTGACTTCATCCTAGCGGACTGGTGATATCATGGACAGAATGTGGAAAGACTAATTATTGAATCCTTTATTGGCGTACCTACGTATGAATGGTTGATTTGTGATACTTGTCGATAGCCTTGCTTATCAACGTTCATCTTGCTCTTGTCAATACCCTTACTTGTCGACACCCTTGCTTGTCAACACCCTTGCTTGTCAATGCCCTTGCTTGTCAATGCCCTTGTTATTACCCCAACGTCCTTGCCCGTAGCTGTCAACGTTCTTTCCATAATACCCTTGCTTGTCAAGGTCCTTCCCTGTATTAAGGTCCTTACCCGTTAATAGTCTTGCTTGTCAACGTCCTTCCCTGTATCAAGGTCCTTGCCCATTAATGGTCTTGCTTGTTAACGTCCTTAGGCGACCATTACAAGTCCTACTGGGGAAGTCTTTAGGGCGTAAGAACCGCTGGGGGCGCAAGAAGTAAATAGGTGAGGCGCGCAAGATTTAGGATACCAAGCTCCTTCGATTTGTAGAGGGATTGCACCAGAATCTAAGAACATCCTATATATTAACTTACCTGCTACTACTATCCCTCCTCCGTTCTATATCCTCGCCTTCGCCCCTCACCTTACTAATGTCGTACTGTAGTACCTTCTTACCTTCTTTCCTACCTTCCTTCCTACCTCCTCCGCTCCTCTAGTACTCGGGCGGCGGTAGCCTAAGACTAAAAAAGATATAGGAGTAAACCAAGGGCGAGTCGTAGCCTCGTCGCGTAAGAGTTAGGGATTCTATACTAGAGGTAGAGGGTAAAGTAGAGGTTACCCTAAAACGGAAGTAGTTAAAGAATAACCTTACCGCTACCGCTATTATAGATATAGACGATCTAGAATCGTAGGAGTAGGTAACTACTCGTTTAACGTTTTTAAATAATAAGTAAAATAAGTAAAATATAAAAATAAAAGAGAAGAAATAAATAATAATATAGAAAAATAATAATTACGTATATTAATAAAGCGATAAACTCGTATTTTATTAAAAAATACGGAAAAGACGCGTAAATTTATTTAAAATTATTTAGTTTATATATTAACCCTAAAGACTAGTTTAATATTTATTTTAATTTAAAGTTATTAAATACGTATTTAATACTTTAAATAAAATCGAATAATTTCGAATAAATCGGAATAAATTAATCTAAATAATAACTATATATAATTAATTATATTTCAATATAGTAAATTATATAATTTATAATACCGCGCTAATTTAAAGAGATATTATATATATATATAATTTTAATAAATTAATATAATTTAAACTATAAATTAAATTAATATAATTATAATACTTTATATAATTTTAGCGAATTACTCGATATTAGTAATAAATTATAAATTTTAAATTTTAAATTCGAAGTTACTATTTTTAAGTTTTTTAATAAAAAAGAATTTTATTCTCTTTTCGTTATTTTTCTACCTAAATTTAATAAAATATATATTTAATACTTTAACTCTTTTTATATAACTCCCGCTTTATTAATATATATAAAATTAAATTAAATTAAATAAAAAGTAATTATATATACGATAATAATATAATATTTACTTCGTAAATCGTATTATAAATATAATATAAATTAAAGAAATTTGATATTCTAAATTTTAAATTTTAAGTTTATATATTTTTTATATTTTTAATAATTTTTATATTTTTAAAACTTCTTAATTCTCTTATTATTATATTTATTCTATATATTATTATTATATTAATAATATATAAATAATAATAAAATATTAATTATAATAGTAAATCGAGTTTAGTAATAAATAATAAAATATAGAAAATAGTAAATAATATATAAATAGTAGTCGAGATTTAATTTAAAATTATAGAAACTCGTAACTTATTTTATTTTAAAACTTTTTTATAATTATATTATATTCCTCTCTAAATTCTTATTTTCTAAAAATATATTATATTTATTTTACGAGTAATAATATAATTTATAATATATTTTACTAACTCTAATACGATTTTATTAATATAAATTATTAATATAATTAATTTACGTAATTAATAATTATTATAGTATTTATTAAAAAAAAAAAGTTTCTTTTATAGAATTAAACTATATTAAATACCTTTATAATAAATTATTGTTAATATAAATAAATACGCCGATTATTATATTACGAAATAACGAAAGAAATATTTTTTCTTCTTTAATCTTTTCTAGTTTTAAAACTAAATTAGAAAAAAGAATAAAATTTTAATAATTCCTTATTTTTTTTTAAAAAAGGAAAAGAATTTCTTATTTTTTCTTTCCTCTTTTTCTACTCTAGACTATTTATATATATATATATATATATATTATAATTCCTTTTATAACTATTTATATATATATATATATATATATCGGTAAGTCCGGAAAAATAGACTTATTTAATCGCTATTTACTTAGTATAGAATACGTATTTTATAGCCTTAATAAGTCTTAGCGCCAAGATTTTTAAATTAGAGTTAAAGTCTACGCGGGAGAGTTAAACTTAATTCTAAAAATAACTTTATAACCCTATAAAGTAACGCTAACGGAAATTTAATTAAAAATTCGGAATCTAAATTAAAAATAAACTTAATTAAATATATATATTCCTATATAGAGGCCCTAGTCTAAATATTATTAAAAGTTAAAGTCAAAAAAAAAGTTATAGAATTACTATATTTTCGGTATATTTTCGATATATAATACGCTTAGAATACGGGACATGAGTAGATATATATTTCTAGTAATTTACGTATTTTCGGTATAAAATATATAGAAATCGAGATTTCCTAAATTACTAATATATATATATTATAATTATCTTTATAGTTATTATTATAATTATACTACGGAATAAAGAAGGGAAGAGAAGAAAATAACCTCTATTCTTTTCTCTTCTAATAGAGAAAGAAGCGGAAAGAAAGAAATAAAGATTATTAAAGAAAAAAAGAAATTATTTATTATTCTCTTCTTCTCTACTCTCTCTATAGAACTACTCCTATATATAATTATATATACGTATATATATACCCTATTACTACTTTTATATATAGTTATATATACGCGTATATATACTCTATTACTACTCTTATATATAATTATATATATATATATATATATATATTTTATTACTACTCCTATATAGCCTATATATACATATATATATATTTTATTACTACTCCTATATATAGTTTATATATATATATATATATAATTTATTAAATAATATAAAGATTAAGATAATTAGGAAAGTAATAATAAGATATTAAATATTATATTCAATTTAGACTAGCCTCTTAATATTAATTATTTATAATTTATAAAAATATAAATAAACTATATATAAAAATAATTATAAATTATATATATATATATATCTCTTATTACTACTCTTATATATAGTTATAAATATATATATATATAATTTATTAATACCCTTATATATACTTTATATATTTATATATATATTTTATTAATACTCTTATATATAGTTTATATATAAATTATTTATTATTTTAAAATATTATTTATTTTTACCTCTATATATTATATATAATTAATACTAAAAGACTGGTCTAAATTAAATATAAAATTTAATATTTCTTAATTACTTTCCTAATTATTTTAATTTTTATATTATTTAATAGAGTATTATTATAATTAAGGTTCGCTGAGAACTTTAATAAATTTAATATACTTAGTACGCTAAGGGTCTACTCACTACTCGACGTAGTATATAAATTAGTAAGTAGGTAAGCGTTTAACCGTTTATCTACTCGATACTAGAATAAATAAATAAACGAATAAATAGCGTAGTTTCTTTCTTTTATATAAACTACGTATTTTCTTAATAGATAAAAGCTTTATATTTAACTTCCCTTAAAACTTTTAATTATAGATTCTAAATATAGACGTTTATTAAACTATTAATTAAGTTTATTAAACTTATCTAGTTTTATCTTATATTAATACGAAATCTACTATTCTTTAATTCTTAATACTCCTCTTTATAAGTATTAACTTAAATTTTATTAATATTATATTTAGGTATTAAACGGAGAGTTTTAATACTTTAAATATCTTTAAAATAAATACTTTAAGATTAATAAAGACCTTAACCTTAAATACCTAAAATAATACTAGGAGACGTAATATTATAGAAGAAAGAGACTATATTAAGATTACCCGCTTAAATTATTACTATAAAGAGCGTAAGAAGCTTAACGACTAGTTATTATAACTTTAATTATTCTTCGTATTTAATAAAAATACGATACTAGTTATTAAATAAATAACCTTTATAATAACTTATATAAAAGGTAATATATAGAAATAAGTTAAACTATTCCTAAAGTATTATATAAAAGTAGTAAATAATACCGATAATTTATTAATAAAGCTTTAGATAGAGAACTTCTTTAAGTTTAAAACCGAGATTTATTATATATTTAAATTATCTAACGAAAGTAATATAATAGTCTATATTATTTAATATTTAATATAACGAAGATCTACGTCCGATTACTCGGTATAATTTTAATATTATATAATATTTACGGACTAGGACGATACTACTTTTATAATAATATATCGACGAGGACTAAAAGATAATATAAAAGACGAATTTATACGAGTAGGAGCCGTTATAAAGGACCTCGATATATTTATTAAATAAATAATTAAAATTAATAATAAACTATACGAACGTATAATAAAGAAATATTATAATAGAGGGATTAACGGATAAAGATATTTAAAAGTTTATAATAACGGATATAATTCGGTTAATCGTTATTATTATAAAAAACTTAACCCGTATAATTATATATTAATAAAACTCGATTTTATTAAAAAGGGATTTACGAGAGGATTTTAAAAAAAGGGTAAATAATAATAAAGGGGTAAAAAAATAATAAATTATTATAATTATAATAAACCGGGCTATATCGCTAGGAACTATTATTCGAAGAATATAATAAATTAATAATAATTAAATATATTTAAGAAGGAGATACCGGATAGTATAACCGGGTCCCTTAAAAATCTAGTATAAAATAATTCTATTTTTAATAATTTATTTAAGAAATAAAAAGAGATTAAAGAAGAAATCGCCTAAAGAATTCGAGAGCTCGAAGAATTAAATAATAATAATAATAAAACTTTAGAACAAGATTTAAAGGAAGGATAAGAATAAGAATAAAATATAATAAATTCTAAAGGATAATTTTAGGTAGTAGATTACCTCGATAACTTTAGAATTTAATTTATCGTATTAAAAGAAAAACCCGAAGACGAGAAAAAAGAAAAAAGATAAACCTTTAGAATTAATTATACCTATAATAAATATTACCTACGATATAGAGAAATATACTAGTTAATATATATAAACGAATATTATAAATATTATTACGATAGTTTAGGAGAGTGAAAGTATATCGTAAAACTAGGATATAATTATAGTTAATAGAATAATTACTTAAAAGATAATTATCCGTAGTATTTAATAAAGAAAAGGGAGAATTAAGCCTTCCTAGGCCACGATAAGAAATAGTAATTATAATTACGAAACTAGATAGAATATAGTAAGAAAACGAAATACTATAATTAAGATAAATAGTATTATTATTTAATTAAAGATTACGAGAGGTACTTCGAGTTTAAAGAGTACTACGGATTTTTATCTTCGTCGGGAAAAAACTAGTCCCTTATATTAAAGAGAAATACGAGGAGATTAATATATTAACTTTAGAATAATATTTATATTTAGCTTAATACGGTATATATATACGAATACCGGTAAAAGTCAACGGATATAAAGTCGTTATAATAATAGATTCTAGAGTAATTAAAGATTTTATATCTCGAATAATAATTTAAGTAATTAATTTATTAACTCGAGAAAAAAAAGAATAATATAAACTTTAGTTAATTAACGGGTCGAAGTTATTAATAGGAAGAGTAGATAAGGAAATATTCCCGTTATTAATTATTATTTAACGTTATTATAAAAAGATTACCTTCGATATAATAAAAATAATTATTTATTATATTATTCTAGGGATACTTTAATTAAAGAAATATAATCTAATAATAAATTAAACGAGAGGAGTATTTATATTTCCGCGTATTAAAGACGTCGTTAATATAATATTTATATATTTATAAAGGATGACTATAAATAAGAAATCGAACCGTAGCCCGGTCGAAGTTTATAATACTTTATTTTCGTATAAAAATAACTTTATAAAAGGATCCGACTCGATATATATTAACTAGAAAAATTAATAGGGCGAATAAATTAAAGTTTTTAGAAATAAAAATAAACCTCTTAATATTCTTAAAGAGTATTAATAATAGAAGTACCTCTTTTAGGAAGAAATAACTATAAAAGTATTATTTAAATATTAATTATAAAATTATAAAATCGAACTCGAATTTAATAAAACGCCGATATTTAGACCTATTTACGCTTTATTAGAAAAAGAACTCGGAGTACTTTACGGGTATATCGATAAGAATTTTAAAAAAGAATTTATTCGAGAATCTAAATTATTAGTAGGTTATCTAATTCTTTTTATAATAAAAAAAGATAAAAGTTTATAATTTTACGTAGATTATTAAAAGTTAAACGATATTATAGTAAAGAATCGGTACCCTTTATTAAATATTAGCGAGTTATAGAATCGGTTAATAATAATAGAAATCTTTACGCGACTAAATCTTCGAGGCGCGTATAATTTAATTTAAATAAAAGAAGGCGAGGAGTAGAAGATTACTTTTAGGACTAGATATAATTATTATAAATACCTAGTAATACCCTTCGGATTTACTAACGTATTAGTAACCTATTAAATATTAATTAATAATATTATATAAATATACTTAAATATAACGGTAATTATATACTTTAATAATATTTTAATTTACTCTACTAATAAAGAAGAATATATTTAATATATATAGGATATTCTAACTTATTTATTATTAACTAGACTTCTCTTTAAACTAAAGAAATACGAATTTTATAAAGAATCGGTTAAATTCCTTAAATTTATAATTAATACTAAAGGTATTTATATAAACTCTAAAAAGATTAAGAGTATTAAAGAATAACTTATATTATATAATATTAAAACGGTAAAAAGTTTCTTAAGATTTACGAATTTTAATAAAAGGTTTATTAAAGATTATTTTAAGAAGACCTTATCGTTAACGGATATTATAAAGAAAGATATCGCTTTCTAATAGAGAAAAAAATAATAATAATTTTTCGAGATATTTAAAGAAGTTTATAAAAAGCCGCCGGTACTATATTCCTTTTAAAGTAACGAACTAGCTCGAATCGAAACCGACGCTTTAGATTTAATAATAAACGTTTATATACTTTAATAAAAAGACGATAAATAATACCCTATTATATATTATTCTAGAAAAATATTATTAACGGAATAGAACTATAATATCTATAATAAGGAATTACTAGTAGTAGTATCCGTATTAAAATAGTAATAGGTATATATAAAGAGTTATTTAAACCTTATTATCTTTATAAATTATAAGAATCTTTTAAACTTTATAATAATAAAATAATTAAATCGAAAATAAATTAAATAGTTAGAGTTATTAGGATAATATAAATTTAAGATTTTCTATACCTTAAGAAAGAATAACGGTCGCGCCGATATATTTAATAAACGAGAAAATTATATAGAGGATAAGAATATAGTAATATAACTAGTCCTTATTTAATAATAAGATAGATCGCTAGTCCTAGTACGATAATTAGTAGCGATATTATATATCTCCGTTCCCGGAATTATAAATAGTATTTAAAAAGAATACGAAAACGATACTTTAATTACTATATTAAGAAGTTAGTAATTATAGGCTAAATTATTAAAATATAATAAAAAGATTTATCTTCCTAAGGGATATCTTAAGGAAATTATTTATAATTATTATAATAATCCGGTTTAAGAATACCCTAGAGTTATTAAAATTATAGAATTTATCTATAAAGAATACGACGCGCTAAGATTAAGGTTATATATTGAGAAATATATTAAAGAATATATCGAATATTAGTAGAATAAATTTATAAGGTATATTAAATATAGTTAAATCTAATTCGCCCTAATACTAGAAATACCGTAGGACGATATTATAATAGATTTCGTTATTAAATTACTAAAATCAAAGGACCTAATTACTTTAGAAACCTTTAACTCGATAATAGTAATTTATAATAAATTTAATAAATACGTTATAATAATACTTATTAAAGAAATTTATAAGGCCGAATAAATCACTTTCGTATTACTAGATTAATTTATTAAGAATTATAGGATACCTAAATTAATTACCTCTAACCGAGATAAATAATTTACCTCTAACTATTAAAAGATATTAATTAATACTATCGGAATTAAGTTACGAATATTAACCGTATATTATTTATAGACGGATAGGTAAATAGAGCGGATAAACTAAATAATAAAAATATATTTATAATATTACGTAAATAAGAAATAGAATAATTAGGTAAGATTTCTATTTATAATTTAACTAGCGTTTAATAATACGTAGTTTAATATAACGAAACTTATATCGTTCTTCGCGAACTATAGTAAATACGTTAATACGTTTTTCGATCCGAAATAAGGACGTAACGCGTATAGGGCGTTAATCTATATAATTAATATAAAGATATTATATAAGAAAATATAAACCTAGATTAAATTAATAAATACTCGGATTAAATTAACGGTAAATAAATATTAAAAAAAGTATCTTTAATTAAAGGAGGGGGATAAAGTATACTTTTTAATAAAAAATATAATAAATAAAAAACCGAGTAAAAAATTAAATTATATTAAAATCGGATTATTTTCGATTAAGAAAAGTAAAGGACTAGTTAATTATAAACTAAATTTTCTAGCCGACGTTAAAGTATATTTAATATTCTATATCTCTCGATTAGAGCTAGTAGATTTTAAGACGTTTTTATAGAATATCTTTTATTTCTAGATTAAAGAAGAAATAGAGTTCGAGGTAAAGGAGATTCTAGGCTAAAGAGGTTAGGACTATTTTATTAAATAAAAAGATTACGACGAATCGGAGAATATTTAAGAGTTATTAACGAATTTAATTAATTATCGGGAACTTCTAAAGAAGTTCTAGGGATAACGATATAAAAAAGTTAATCGAGGGTCCTTAACGAAAGAGATTTTAAAGATATAAAGTTATCGAAGTACGGAACCGAGGCTACTATATATTTTATTTTATTAAACTTTTTAAATTCTTTTAAATACTTTAACTCCTTTATATTCATAAAACCTTTATTAAATATCTTCTATTTATACTCCTTTAGGAATTTCTTTTATTAACGAAGTCTCTTTAACTTTATATTCTTTTAGTTAATAACTTTATTCGCCGTTTTTATATAATCTTAATCTCCTTTTCCTTACGTTTTAAACGTTTTAAAGTTTTATCAATTCCTAAGAAATTAATAATAAATTTAGAGGGCTCGTATTTTTTCCTAGTCCTAATATACTCCCCGTACTTTAATAATAACGAGGATAATTAATATTCGGTTTAATATATAATATAATATATATATATAATTATAGTTATAAGACCTTTAGAAGTAACCTATTCCTATAATTTATTACGTTACTTTATTTAACGAGAAGATATAAAATTCTCTTTAAAGATAAAAAAGGTTAGAAAGGAAGGATAATATTATAATTAAAATTCGCTAAAAACCTTAATAAACTTAATATACTTAATATATTAAAGGTCTATTTACTACTCGATATAATATATAGGCTAGTAAATAAGTAAGCGCTTAATCGTTTATTTACTCGATACTAGAATAAACGAGTAAACGAATAAATAGCGTAGTTTCTTTTTTTTTTATAGACTGCGTACTTTCTTAATAAATAGGAGCTTCGTATTTAATTTCCTCTAAGACTTTTAATTATAAATTTTAAATATAAACGTTTATTAAACTATTAATTAAGTTTATTAAACTTATTTAGTCTTATCTTATATTAATACGAAACCTATTATTCTTTAATCCTTAATACTTCTCTCTACGAGTATTAACCTAGGTCCTATCGATATTATATTTAAGTATTGAACGGAGAGCCTTAATAAGTATATATAACTATATATAGAGGTATATATAAACTATATAAAAATAGTAATAAAATATATATAAATATATATATAAACTATGTAAAAAAGTAGTAATAAAGTATATATAAAAGTATATATAAACTATAAAAAATTAGTAATAAAATATATATATATATATATATATAAACTATATAAGAGTAGTAATAAAATATATATATAATTATATATAAAACTAACTTTATAGGGAGAATAGAGAGGAAGGAAATAATAGTAAATCTCTTCTCTTCTCTAGATTAAAAAAAGAAATAATTTTAAATTTATTTTTTCTTTTTCCTTTCTTTTCCTTTAAGGAAAGAAAAGAAAGGAAAAATAATCTCTATTTTATTCTATAACGTAATTATAACTACTTTTATATATATATATAAATATATTTTTTAGTTAATATAATAATTACTATAATTAAAGATATTTTAGAGGGAGTTCTTAAAAATTATAATTAATTATTTTAATTATTTTACTAATTAAAATATATATATAGAGGTAGTTATAATAATAACTATAATAGTAATTATTATATATATATTAAAGGAGCTATAAAGATAATTATAAAATATATATATATATATATATATAATAATAGTTATAAAGGTAGTATTATTTTATTAAATCTTTTCTTTTCTTTTTCTTTTTACTTTATTTTTTAGATATTCTTTCCTCTTCTTCTTTCCTAATATAATATTAATCTTTATTCTCGAATATATTAAACTTTATTATTTTTTACGATATATCTAGATATTTAATTAAGTATAAATATATAAATAAATATATTATTTATTAATAGAGCGCTAATTTCGATATATTTATTAAATATTATATTATATCTTATTAATAACCTATTTAATAATATATTAATATTACTAAATATTATAATTTAGCCCGGTTTCTAAACTTATATATATATTATAATATTATATATTATTAATAGTAGTAGTTACTAGTATATAATATTTTTGATATTTATTAAAGAGTATTCAATTTCTTTAAGAATATTTTTAATTTATTTTCTTTAATTCTAATTACTTTATTAAAGAGTATTCGATTTCTTTAAAAATATTTTTAATTTATTTTCTTTAATTCTAATTACTTTATTAAATTAAACCTATTTATTATAAAAGTAATTTCTATAATTTTAATTATTATATTAAAACAAAACTCCTTTAAATATATAATTAAATATATTTATTTTTATTATAATTTTATAGTCGAGGTTAAAATAAATTAGAATAATATTAAAGATAAAAATCTTCTTTAAAATATCAAAAGTTAATTAATATTTTATACTCTACTCGAAAATAATATCTTTTTTAATTAAATTTATAAATAAAATAATAGGTTTATTAAATCTATAAATAAAGCGTCGATAAAAATTAACGAATTTTAAAAAACTTTAAATATCTTTAATATTAACTAATTTAGGATAATTTAGGATAATATCGATTTATTTTAAATTTTTTTTAATCTCTTTAATAATAATAATTAATTATAAATATATAATTTCTTTAATATAAAAATTATATTTAATAATATTTATTTAGAGCCCCGTATCGCGAAGTTTCTAAAGAATAAAATTAATATAGATTTTATATTCTTCTTTAATATCGTTATAAATTAGAATATTATCGAGATAAACGGTATAGATCTCGTTGAGAAATTTACGAAGAATATTATAAATATAATATTAAAATAAAATAGAGTTATTATATAATTTAAATAATATATTAAAGTATTTAAATGAACCGAATCGGGTATAAAATATTATAAACTCTTCATTACCCTCTTTAATATAAAGATAATTAAAAATAAATATAATATTTAATTTAATCGATTTAAGATTTTTAAAATTAAAAGTAAAGAGTATTTATTTTTTATAATAATAATATTTAGTCTTTAATAATTAACGTAGAAATATAAATCTCCGTTAAGTTTCTTTATAAATAAAATAAAGAATATAATATAAAAATAATTAACCCGAATAAAATCTTTATTAAAAAGTTTATTTAAGTAACGACGAAGTTCTAGAATTCTATTATAATTTATATTATAAATTAAATAATAGAGGTTATAGCCCTTCTTTAAATTTAATAATATAATTATATAATTAATATAGAGGTAAAGTATTAACGTTTTTTTTTAAAAAGATATTTAAGAATTTATAATATTATATAAATAATATCGTAGTTAGGTTAATATTCTTATTATCTCGATAAATTTAAAACTCTTTTAAAATAATAACGGAGGCGAAGTAAAACTCTTTATTTATTTTAAATATAACTCGGTTTTAAATTTAATCGTAAATATTTAATCCAAGATTTTAATTAAAGTAGAGTTTAAATTTATAATATCTAAATTCTTAATAAAATTAAGTATTTAAAATCAAGATTTCTTCTAAAATATTTAAGAATTATTTAATTTTTAAAAATAATAAATTAAATACGATTTACTCGTTAATATCAATAAAATAAATAAATAATCGAGGTTTTATTTTATATATATTAAGAATAATTAGGTACTAAGTTCGTTATTTTTAATATTAAAATTTAAAATAAAATAAGATTAAGTTATAATATTTAATTTTCAACGTCTTTCTTTATTTAATAATAATAATAATATAATTATATTCGTTATTATAGTTAGTTTTTAAAAATAAATAATTAAAATTAAAATAGAGAAAACTTCTCTTAAATCTAGATTTATTATTAATAAATCTAGAATTAAAATAATTTCTTTTAAATCCTAGGTTATTTTATTCAAATACTAGATTAAATTAAAAACTAGGTTTATTTCTAATAAATCTTGAGTTAAGTTAATTTTTCTTAAATCGAGATTTATTTATTATAAGTTTAGGATTAAATATATTACTAATGAATTTAAAATTAAAATAGTTTTTCTCGAGTCGAAATTAATTATTTAATAATAGTATTATTATTTATAAATAATAACGGCTCTTTATATACTAACGACTCCTTTTAAATTAGGGTTTATTTTATATAAATATTAAATAAAATTAAAAATTAGAATTCTTAAATCTAGAAACTTTTTTAGAGTATAAAAAAAAAAATCCGCGAAGACTTTTACGGGACTAAAGATATAATTTCTTAAATAAAAATATAAAATAAAAAATTGAAGAATTATTAAAAAAATCGGTAATAATTTTATAATAATTAAAATATAATAAATCGATTATAATATAGTATTAACTAGATTTAATAATAAGGAGAATTATTCGTTTTTAATAATTATAAATATTTAAAATCGTTTCTACGATATAAATAATATATTCTATAATAATAAATATATTATTAAAGAGTCGGATAATATAAAAATAATAAAGAAAATAAAAAAGTAAAAATTAAATATATATAAAATTATATTCGATAAAAAGATAATTTAATATATTAATATTAATTAAAACTTAAATTGAAATTCGAGACTAATTATTCTGTAATTAATAGAAAATAACTATATATTTATTATAAAACGTAGAGTCGGATTTAGAAAACTATATAATAAATTAAAATAAAAACTTAATTAATTAATTAATTAATATAGTCGATAAATAAAAAAGTATATCTAAAGTTCTAGGTATTTATAGTTTTAGTAAATAACTTTATACCGGGACTTTTTTTTTCTCGTATTTAAAATAAATCCTCTTATAATACTCTCGTTATTGTTATTTATAATTATAATACTCGATCGGAGATTAATTAATTTAATTAAATAAACTCTTATATTATATTTAAATAATTTATAATATAAGTGAAATCTCTATTTTCTATAAATAATTTTAATAACTAGAGTTTTTATTAATTTACTTTTAATAATAATTTAAATAGAATCGAGATTTATTAATTTCTTAAGTAAAAAAATAAGAATTAATATAATAATATAAATAAAAATACTCGTTATATTAAAGCGAGTTATAGGGATAGAAATTAATAAAGTTATAATAAATTTATTTAAAATTCATCTTATTTTAATAAGAGTAATACTATAGCGAAATAAATAATATTTAATTTATTAAACTCTTTAGTCGATTTCGGAATATATATAAATATATTTATCGAAAATATATAATTATTAATTATTAATTTTTCTTTAAAAGATAAAGTTTTCTTAAATAATATATTTAATATTATATTTTATATTATTAATTAAAGATTCGTTCTTTATTCGAGAATATTCTTTTTTTTTTAAAACGAGATTAAAAAATTTATTAAAAAATACAAAACTTTATATAAATTCCCGGATATAATTCCGAGTATTCTTTTATTTAAACGGGTTATTATAAATTTCTCGTAGTTTCTTTTATTAATTAATAAAATTAATTAAGATATAAAAACTCTTTTTTTAATAATAATTTATTAAATTACAAACTTTTTTACCGATAATTAATTTAAATTCTATATAAACGATTTTATTATTATTAATAAAATAACGGTTATAATTAATATATATCCGTTATATTAATATATATTTTTAAATATTTAATTTATCTTAGTTCTCTTTATATTTCGAGATATCTAGGAGTTTTTCGGATCTAGGAAATATTCGATATTATAAAAAAGTAAATTATTAAATATTTCAAAAAAATAATTATATAAACTTATAATAATAATATTATTAAAAGTATTTTTATCGAATATTTAGAGCGAAGATTAAAGTATAATTTAAATTATAATAAATATAATTTAGATTATTATTTAAATAATAATATAAATTAAAGATTATATATTTAATATAAAAGAAAAAGAAGACGTAGATAAAAATAATATATCGAATAAAGAATTACTCTCGATTTAAATATATAAATAATCGAAAGTATTTAGGAAATTAATAAAATTATTCTAAACTCTAAAAAGGATTTATTATATATAATTTTTAAAGTTAAAAAGTTAATTTCTTATAATAATTATTTTAATATTAAGAAATACTAGTTAAATAATTAATTTTTTATAATATTAAAAAACGAGATTAATATTTAAATATTTATTAAATTATAAACTAGGTTTATTAAATTATAATTAAATTATAATAAAAAAGTAAATTAAAATAAAAATTAAAATAAAAAATTAAAGTAAAGTTAATTACTATTTAAATAAGAGTTAATATATAGAGTATTTATTTATTTTTTATCCCGATTATATTAAAATAGAAATAGAGAAACTAGTTTAATTTTAAATTAAATTTAAAATAAATTAAATTGGACTAGATAAAATAAGACTATATTATTATAAATTTTATTTCCTCGATCGGGTTCGTTATTTCGCTAGTTATATATACTAGAGTTATATTTTATATTAGGAGTAATTTTAATTATACTCGTTTACTCGTTTATATTTATTAATTCGTTTATTATTTTTTCTTATATAGAGAGTTTACTCGTAATAAATATATATTAAATTATTTAAAACGAGGTTAATATATAAAAAAAAACTATATAATATCTTTTTAAATAAATTTAAGAATACTTATTTAATAAATCTAATTAT
>JAABUS010003779.1_pt1 | contig 23537 bp, 24 predicted proteins | sample 5560161 | NCBI WGS metagenome assembly JAABUS01 (sample SAMN10711885, study PRJNA513376) | rock metagenome | isolation source: Antarctica rocks | place: Antarctica: Victoria Land, Trio Nunatak nord | collected 2016-01-04
ACAGCTTACTTATTCCATTCATGAATTTTTGATGCAGCATAAGTGATCTGTTTGCTTCTCCCTGCAACACATGCCTGAATCCTCTCATTTTTGTAAATCCGCTATAATGAGCTAATCTTTCTTCCACATCATCTGCCTTTAAATCTACCCAACCTACCACTCCCTTTATAAACGCATTGTTTGCTGCATTATCAAGCTGAAAAACATTTTCTTCTTCTGACTGGTCTGATTGTACCACTACAGAGCCATCAAAATTATTTTCCTTTAGTATTGGTTGCAGATCATGCGGCAAAAAATCTCTTTGGATGACAGACATTTCATCCGTTATCCAGCTATCTCTAATTGGGTTAAATTTCCAGAAATGCTGATGGGCATCAATTTTCAGCATATGCCACTACTTTTTGCTTTGATGAGCCCAACCCTTCAATCCCTAACTCCATTACATCACCTGCCTTTAAATAAACCTGCGGATTCATTCCCAGACCAACGCCGGCAGGAGTGCCTGTTGAAATAATATCGCCGGGAAGCAATGTCATGAATTGGCTTAAATAAGAAACCAAAAATGGAATTTTAAAAATGAGGTTAGAAGTTGTTCCATCCTGCATTGTTTCACCGTTTAGTTTTAGCCATAAGCGAAGTTTATCAATATCATCAATTTCATCTTTAGTGGCCATCAAAGGTCCTAAAGGCGCAAAAGTGTCACAGCTTTTTCCCTTCACCCATTGCCCGCCTCTTTCCAATTGAAAAGCTCTTTCGCTAAGATCATTATGCAGGCAATATCCTGCGATATATTCCATAGCATCAGCTTCATTTATATACGAAGCTTTCTTACCGATCACAACCGCTAACTCTACTTCCCAATCTGATTTTACAGAACCTTTCGGGATAATAACATCATCAAAAGGACCGACTATGGCAGAAGTTGATTTAAAGAAAATAATAGGTTCGGATGGAACAGGTGCATTTGTTTCTTTAGCATGATCTGCATAGTTAAGGCCGATGCAAATGATTTTTGAGGGACGGGCAACAGGACTATCAAGACTTACATCATGTGGAAGCGCTTTGAGTTGATCTCTGTTTTCTTCGATAAATGTCTGCAGCCTGCTTAATCCATCATTCTCAAAAAACTGCTCGTTATAATCTTCCCCAAAAGCCGATGCATCATAAAAAGTATCGTATATGATAACACCTGTTTTTACTTTGCCTTCTTGTCTAAAGCGAATTAATTTCATTGTTTTCTATATTTATATAATTAATTTTAGTGTTTCACATATCCGAAATGGGGTTAAGAGATTGTCGTTTCAATATGTAGAATGAAAACTTAACTTTCAATCAGCTTAATTCCTGTTTTTGTAAGTGCTATTTTTTGCTGTTTATATAAATTTCCTGTCGCCATCTTAAAGGCTTTTTTACTCATACCAAAAAAAGAATAAATTTCTTCAGGATCAGACTTATCATGGTATGGCAGGTAGTCGTTGTTTTCTTTAAGCAATCTGATTATTTTTTCAGCTTCATCCTCGACCCTGTTATATCCGGGCTTACCAACAACCACATCAATTTTATTTTCAGGACGGATGGTTTTTATAAATCCCTTTAGTTTATCACCCACACCTATGCTTTGATATATTTCATTAAAATGTAAAACACCGGTATGCTTATTATTAATGATCACCAGGTACCCAATATCGGTACGACGGTAAACTGTAAGATCAACTATATCCTTTTCTTTTACAGTAAGGCTTTCATTACTCAAAAAAGGCTCAATTTTTTCTGTAGCAGCTACTCTGCCTGTTTGCTCGTCTAAGTAAATTTTTACCAGGTATTCAGCTCCCTGCCGCATGCCGCTTAGTTGTTTGCTTTTAGGCACAAAAATATCTTTCATCAATCCCCAGTCAAGAAAAGCGCCCAGGTTGGTTATGCTAACTGCTTTCATTTTTACAATCTCGCCAACAATTCCTTTTGGCCGCTGAGTTGTTGCAATTAGCCTTCCTTCTGAGTCATGGTAAACAAAAACTTTTATTTCATCTCCCGGTAACAGGCCTTCGGGCACAAATCTCTTCGGCAACAAAATACCTTCACTGCCATCATCAAGGTAAAAACCAAAATCTACAGCACGAAGAACTTTTAATACATTAAAATCACCAACTTTTACCATATAGGAATTTTAACTAAAGTAAAAGTAAAGGTAAAAGCATTTTACACAGGAATGAAGGGAAGAAAAAATCTCAAAAATTAAAACACAAACAACAAGGAATTATAAAAAGTATTGTTTTTAAAGGATGAATAATTTGATGTAATATGCAAAATACTTTAAAAAAAGCTTTTGCATTTGAAATGATTATAAATGTTTCCAAACCCTATCTGCCACCTTTAGAAGAGTATCATAAATACCTGGAGGGTATTTGGAACAGATGCTGGATTACTAATAGTGGACCTCTTGTGTCTATGCTGGAAGATCAATTGAAAAAGTACCTGGGAGTCGGGTATGTAAAATTTGTTTCCAGCGGAACTGTCGCTCTTCAAATTGCTATCAAATCCTTAGAGTTGGAAGGAGAAGTGATAACTACTGCCTTCTCACATGTTTCTACTGCCAATTCTTTGTTGTGGGGGAATCAGCGTCCTGTATTTACAGATATTGAAGAAAAATCTTTTTGTATTGATCCTTATAAAATTGAAGCAGCTATTACAAACAGTACTTGTGCCATATTGGCTACTCATGTATATGGGCATCCTTGTGAAATCAGGAAAATTGAGAAAATTGCAGAGAAATATAATTTGAAGGTTATTTATGATGGCGCACATGCTTTCGGGGTGCAGGTATATAATCAATCTATTTTAAATTATGGTGATATAACGGCCGTTAGTTTTCATGCCACTAAACTATATCATACCATAGAGGGCGGAGCAATTATTACCAACGATGAAAAGATCGCCAATAAATGCGGAATACTTAAAAATTTTGGTCTCCAGGCTGCTGTTCCTCAAATGGCGGGTCTTAATGGGAAGAATTCAGAATTGCATGCCGCTATGGGGTTGTGCAATCTACCTAAGGTAGAGGACTTTATCCGTAAGAATGGTGAAATCTCAGCTTTATATCGCACATTGCTCAAACATTTACCTTTAACCTTTCCTCATCTGTATGGTGATGTAAAGTATAACTATACTTATTTTCCAATTGTTTTTGCTTCAGCAGAAGAAATGCTGCGGATAAAAAACGAGTTAGAAAATAAGGGAATTTATGCGCGACGCTACTTTTATCCTTCCCTTAATAAATTATCTTATTGTAAAGAATATGATTGCCCTATTGCAGAATATATATCTGAAAGGGTATTATGCCTTCCCGTTTATTACGATCTTTCTTTGGAAGATGTCAAGGTAATTGCAGAGGTAATTATTAAATGTTATGAGTGAAGTTAAGAAATAAGGTTCTATTACAATTTGTGTGGCTGAAATTGCAAATGACCTTAAGATCGTGGTTGTATAAAAAATTTAGGTACTGGCTTTAGCTTCTGAAATAATCAATATTGCAGAACATTATCCTTTTCAAAAATATCTGACTCAAATAATAATAGTTTGAATTTTTTCACTCATTGTTTCCATCTTTTCAAGCATTTCACCAGCAGTGCTGAATTTAAGAATGATGCATCCTATGGCACAGCTTGCATTTTCAAATGATTTAACCGGCATTCCTTCTTTCACAAAAAATAACTGTTCTGCAATATTTTTTTGAATAGATACATCTATCTCTATGCCTTTATAGTTACCGTCAGTTTTAGCATGAAGCATATAAGAAGAATAGAACTTAGCGCTATCATACATAGTAAGTGCACTGCAATCTAACCCCAGGGCAGCATCAACAGCATATTTATCCAGGTCTGTTCCTGTGCTATATTTTATAACCGTAGAAATAAAGTTACCGCCGCTGCGGGGAGCGACCTCCATCAGGTAAATTTCTTCACGTTCATTCACAGCAATATCAAAATTTAATCCACCCAATTTCATCTTAAGCAAAGACATAAGCCTCTCAATCTCATTATGAATTTTAGATTGAAGCGTTTCGGGCATTTGAAGAGGAAAACTTTCACCTACGGGCAAAAATGGATTGAGTATATTGTTGAAATGCTCCTGTGCAAAACATCTAAACACCAGTTTGCCATCAAGCACAAAACCATCTCCTGCAATTTGATATCCCTTTCTTTCAATGTACTCTTCAATAATTACTTTACCGAGTCTTGAAAACGATAATGCATAATGATAAGCTGCGGGTAACTGATCTAAGCTTTCTATTTTACTAACTCCTTTACTGCCTGACGCATCAACAGGCTTTATCATGACAGGACAATTATATTTATTATAGTACTCCTGTGCTTCCTTAAGTGTTGAAAAACTATCCGAAAATGGAGCATTAAAATTGTTCTTACGTAAGAAATCACGGTAAAGGTCTTTCCTGGTCAGAATACAGGCAGCCTCGTAAGGATTTCCAGGTAAATTAAGGTAATTGGCAACATAAGCTGCCGTGGGTGCAGAAGCATCAGATGCAATTGCTGCAATACCGTCAATATGAAGATCCTGAGCAAGGCTCGAAACTGCCTCCTTATTTATAGTACTTACATTATGGTATTCATGGGCATATTTGTGGCCCGGATTATCAGGTAAATAATCGCAGGTTATTACATAATGGCCCTGCTGTCTTGCATAAATAATTGGAGATACCTGAAAAGGAGAACCTCCTAAAAAAAGAATTCTTTTTTGCATAGGTTTAATATCTTAATAGGAAAAACAAAAAAAACAATTCTATAGTGGTTAGTATGGCTAAAATTGCCACGAACTTAAGGTTGTGAGTTGTATAAAAAACTTAGGTATTGGCTTTAGCCAAAACTCTTTCAAAATGATACTTTAGTGTATGGCATGTTGTATTTAGTTTTTGGCTAAAGCCTGTTATTTATTGTTCTTCATCCCCGACCTAAACGTCGTGGCAATTGCAGGTTAAATCATATTACCCCCTATTCATCATAAAACCAAAAAACTGCTATAGTTTTCAAATACTTATTGAACATGTAAATTAAAAGGATCTGAATGGATTGTTTCTCCTTCAAAAATGGCAATAAGGGTTAAACTTATTATTTTGAGATCAAGCATGAAAGACCAGTTTCTTATATACCATACATCTAACCTGATACGATCAGGCCAGGTTAAAACCGTATTACCGCTAATTTGGGTTACACCGGTAAGTCCTGGTTTTACCATTAATCTTTCATGTTGTTGCTTTGTATAGATTTCAACCTGTGATGGAATATCAGGGCGTGGTCCGACGATAGCCATATGACCTAAAACTACATTCAGCAATTGCGGAAGCTCATCTAACTTAGAACGGCGAAGAAGTTTTCCGATTTTGGTAATACGATAATCATCCGGCTCATCTTCACCCGGAAAAATTCCAAAGTGTTCTATGTATAATGTACGAATTTTAAAGATTGAAAAAGGTTTACCATCCCTTCCTATCCTTATTTGAATAAAAAAGGGTTTCCCTGGTGATTCAAGCCTGACTAAAATGGCAATAAATAGAATAACGGGAACAAAAAGTAATAAGCAAGGTAAGCCAATTAATAAGTCTGTTATACGTTTAGTGATAAGGCAGCCTGCATTGAAAACCGGGCGACGAATTGTATTAGGCATAATTATTTTTTGAAATAAAATTTTATTGGTTTATTCAAAAAATAGGATCAGGCCGTTAACCTAAAAAGCGGTTTTTAAATTAATAGAATATTAGGAAATTAATTAACTGTAATCCTTTAATAACGGGAGCGTACTTCAACATGCGATTATTCCTAATCTTTTCTAGCTGCTGCAGATACTATAATTTACGATAGATTAAAAATAGTATTGACTCCTGCTATAAAATTTTTTGCCATTTGCTCAATAGTTAAATGCTGTATACTGGTCCAGATGTTTAACTTAAAAGTTCTTAATTCATCAGGATTGCTAAAAAGCTTTTGAATTGCCCTCGCATAATCTTCAGGAGCAGATGCAAATGGTAAAATAACCGCATTGTCTTTATTGAGATAAATTATCTCCGGCATATGAGTTGGCGAGTCCAAAGTAATTACGGGCAAGTCATAACAAAGTGCCTGAAGCGGACCTAATCCTACATCTCCTGGAAATGTAAAAACATCACTGACAACATAAAGAGGAGCTAGTTTATTTACATCAGTGATCGCATCGTAAAAGGTAATATTGGGAGGGGCGTTATGTTTATATTCTTCACCTCCGCTTCCGATCATTATTAGATGATAATCACTTCCAGTGGTTATTAAATGATTAAACGCTTTCAGCAGAAAATCTATCCGCTTATTTTTGGTAAAACGGCCGACAAATAACAATACCTTTTTTCCATGTAAGCCCATTTTATCTTTAAGGATCTCTCTGTCGGGATATAATTTCTCGTAAAAACTTCTTTGTTTTAATATATCAATTGTATTGTTAAGAACAAAAATCTTTTCTGATTCTACTCCTCTGCTTTCCAAATAAGTTTTTATGTCTGAGGTATAAGCAAAAAAACCATCTGCACTTCTTGAACGTCCCGAACGGAATACTTCGAGCATCTTTTTAAACCTGGAAGGTCTGGCGACGGTGCGGTCTTTCCCATGCCCCCAAATCGCATATTTTTGACGGGGAAGCCGAAAAAGAAGACATAACGGATAAGTAATGTTGCTAAGAGCGCTTCCAACAATAATAAGGTCATAGTGAGAAGCTTCTTTAAAGAATGTCTGCAGATTGTATACCTTTTCACCTACTTTTATTGCATAAGTTTTTGTTTCGAGGATAGGGAAGGAAAAAGAATTAATATCTATTTCCTCTTCAAAAAAAACTTTTTTTTGTAACTCTTCAGGATCAAAAACTACCTGAAAAGACCATGCTTTTGGCCGGTATTTTTCGAGGGCATTATAAAAATCAACTCTGTAATGAGGAATTGTACTTTGATGAGCAATAAGAATTTTCTTTACTAAATGGTATCTATAAAATTAAATAAAATCTTTCCTTTTATTTTTATAGAATATTGAAATTTTAGAAAATAGAATTCATTGGTTATAAAGGATAATGTTCAAAAAAATAATCTTGTAACAATAGACACAATTTTACTTTTACAAAATAAAATTATGAACGCCATATAGTTGTTATTGTGTGGTTGAAATTAAGTATAAATATAAAAAAATCAAAAAAAAGTATATTTAATCTTTTATGTTATTTAAGTTAGTATGATTATTTTCTTATTTAATTCGATAATAGTACTGGAGAAATTATAATTAATAAGATTATTAAACTTCAATATCTCAAAAGTTATGATGGAGAAAAAAGAAATAGTACCTTCCAAAAAAAATATTTAAATGAAACAACTGTCTTTTGTATTGGTTTTATGCACTGCAACAACAATACTTTGCGCTCAATCATTGCAATTATTTAATAAAAAAGACCTAACCGGATGGACCGTTCATGGCACGGAAAAGTGGTACGTAGACAACGGAGAGTTAGTTTGTGAAAGCGGACCTGACAAACAATATGGTTATCTTTCTACCAATAAAAACTATAAAAATTTTATTCTTTCCCTGAAGTTTAAACAGGAAGCAAATGGAAATAGCGGTGTTTTTTTTCGTTCCTCGATTGAAGGGACAAAGATCAACGGCTGGCAGGTAGAAGTAGCCCCGGCAAACCTCTTTACAGGTGGTATCTACGAGTCTTACGGACGTGAATGGTTAATAAAACCAAAGCTGGAAAATGAGAAATATTTAAAAGAAGGCAAGTGGAATAAAATGAAAATAAAGGTGATTGGGGATGAAGTAACTACATGGCTTAACGGTCACCAAATGATTCATTTAAAAGATGATAAAATTGGTAAAGGTGAAGGCTTTATAGCATTGCAAATACACTCCGGAGGTGGTATAAAAGTACGTTGGAAAGATTTTAAGATTAAAGAAATGCCGTGATTAGTGCAAAATCAAATACGGTAAATTCTGCAATAAGGCTTTTTTACTTAATACAATTACTTGTTTAATTAATAACTGCAAAATAACCTGCAACGGTTTTTTTTTTAATAAAAACCATTGCAGAAATAATTACAAAAAAATCAGGAAACTTTGATAAATAGTTTTTTGATTAAGCTAAACCGTTTAGTTCTCTATACAGTATAAATGCTACAAACAATAAAACACCAATTACGAGGATTATATTAACTGTTTTTTGGCTTAACTCTTGATCATGAGTAAATCTTTGCATGGAATTAGAATTTTAAAATGAATAATAAAATACTTTCGTTTAACGTTAAAACAAAACTTTTCTGATATTAAAGTTAAGAAAGTTTGCGAAATTTTTTTATTTTTTATTTTAATAAAATAAAAAAGACAAGTAAATAGATTTCATTCATTCTTAAATGTCTGCTGCCATAGAATATCTTTCCTTGAAAAACCAATAAATGTAAACATCACTGAAGCAGTGCAATTGTAACAATTGACATCGGCCAATAAATACAGACTTTGCATAAAATATAACTCATTTCATAACTCTTATCCATCTCTTAACTTCACCCCCTTTTATGCAGGAAAACTTACCAATTGTAATGAGTGGGATAAGACCGACCGGATATTTGCATCTTGGTAATTATTTTGGCGCCATTCGCAATTATGTTCGTATGCAGAATGAATTCGAATGCTTCTTTATGGTCGCAGATTTACACTCATTAACTACTCACCCTGACACTAAAGAATTGAAAGCTAATGTGCACAGGGTATTGGCAGAAAATATTGCCTGTGGCCTCGATCCTGCAAAGGCAGCATTATATTGCCAGAGCCACGTTTTCGAGACATCAGAACTTTACCTGTACCTGAACATGCTTGCTTATAAAGGCGAGTTGGAAAAGACACCTACATTTAAAGATAAAGTACGCCTGCAACCGGAAAATGCGAACGCTGGCTTACTTACTTATCCCGTTTTGCAGGCCGCTGATATTATTCTTCACCGTGCATCACTGGTGCCTGTAGGTAAAGACCAGGAGCAGCATCTGGAAATGGCACGAAATTTAGTTAACCGTTTTAATCACCGGTATGGCAATGTTTTCCCTGAGCCAAAAGCCTTTAACTACAGTGAACAACTGGTAAAAGTGCCCAGTCTCAATGGCTCTGGTAAAATGAGCAAAAGTGAGAACCAAATGGCCACGCTTTACCTTGCAGATAGTGATGATATAATCCGGAAAAAGGTAATGAAAGCCAAAACAGACAATGGACCTGTTGAGCCATTTTCTCAAAAGCCTGATTATATTGAAAATATTTTCCTGCTTATAAAACTTGTTTCGGATGATGAGGTAGTTAATAAGTTTGAAAACGATTACAACCACTGCAATATCCGTTATGGAGATATGAAAAAGCAACTAGCTGAAGACATGGTAAAATTTATATCTCCAATTCGCGAAAAAGTACAAGGTATTTTAGCCAACCACGCCTACCTAACGCAAATTATGGAAACGGGCGCAGAAAAGGCAGGAAAAAGTGCAAAGGCCACTATGTTGCTCGTAAGGGAAAGTATGGGTTTAAAATACTTTTAATGATACTGTCATAAAATCCTTTACTTTACTCAACTTACTTTTAGAAATCCGGCTAAACATTCCTAATGCAAAAATCTACGAAACCAAAGCATATAGCAGTTGCAGGCAATATAGGCGCTGGCAAAACAACTTTAACAGAAGCTCTAAGTAAGCATTACAAGTGGATTCCGCAATTTGAAGATGTGGCAAACAACCCTTATTTGATGGATTTTTATGACGACATGCCCAGGTGGAGCTTTAACCTGCAGATATATTTTTTAAACAGCCGGTTAAACCAGTTACTTGACATTCAGCGCGGAACGGAAACAATCATACAGGATAGAACGATTTATGAGGACGCGAATATATTTGCTCCTAACCTTCATGATATGGGTTTAATGAGCAAAAGGGATTATGATAATTATTACCAGTTTTTTCAAACGTTGAAATCAATGGTGAAGCCTCCTGATCTGCTTATTTATTTGCAGGCATCTGTACCAACACTAGTTGATCAGATACAAAAAAGGGGAAGGGAATACGAAGAAAATATTCGTCTTGATTATTTGAAAAAACTAAATGAATATTATAAAAGATGGACAGAAAGTTACCGGGAAGGGCCTTTGCTGGTAGTTAATGTAGATAAAAATAATTTTGCTGAAAATGAAGAGGATTTGGGAGAAATTATTAATAGAATTAACGCTCAGTTTTTTGGTTTATTTTAGACTGGAGAGGTATCAGGACTATAAAGTCGAAACAATTAAAATAAAGATTGAAAGCACATGAAAAAAATCATCTTTGCAGCTATAACAGGTATTGCGGTTCTTTCTTTTAAAACTCCTTCGCCCATTAAAACTATTCGCCTTTTCAATGGCAAAGATCTTACCGGCTGGCATACAGATGTTCCTGAAATGGATACTAATCCTTCCGCTAAGACTCCTTTCGTTATTAAAAACGGATTGTTAGTAAGCATGGGAACTCCAGGCGGACACCTTATTACCGATTCGGTTTTTAAAAATTACCGGCTAACCGTTGAATATCGTTTTGCGGGTGTACCAGGCAATTGTGGTGTTCTTGTTCATGCCTCCACCCCGCGTGCTCTTTACAAAATGTTTCCGAAATCTATTGAAGTGCAAATGATGCACAAAGATGCAGGCGACTTTTGGTGCATTGCAGAAGATATCAGCGTTCCTGATATGGAAAGACGCCGGGGACCAAAGAATGAATGGGGCACAACGGAAGATAAAAAACGCAGGGTACTCAACCTTACTAATGGCTCTGAAAAGCCTGTTGGAGAATGGAACACTATGACTATTGAATGCCTCAAAAATTCAATCAAAGTTTGGGTTAACAACGATCTCGTAAACTATGGGTTTAACTGTACGGCCAATAAAGGACATATTGCACTGCAGGCTGAAGGCTCAGAGGTAGAATTCCGTAAGGTTGAATTAATACCGACTACTAAACTTTCTGATGATAATAATAGCAGTAAAGGAAAAAAGAAATAGATAATCTTCTGAATGCTTCGGTAATGAGTGAATTGCTGTTTAAATAAAAACATCAATTCAGTCATTGTAAACATAAATCACTTTTTTACCGTTGTTTAAAAACATTTCTTGTAATTCAATCATTTCTATTTTTAAATAGCTAAGGTATTTTTAGTTTTTTTTTTTGATATTTACCGGATAAAAGCTGTTTATGAATAGATTATTTACTGCACTGGGATTAGTAGTTATACTTTTAGCAGGTTGTGAAAAAAATGACTCTGATTTTAAAGAACCAATTATTGCTGTAGATTTTGTAATACCTGCAGATTCAGTTAAACTAAACCCATATGGTTACGCACCACTTTCAGCTCTGGTTTATTTTTCGTCACCCGTCGAGGGCAAAACTGTAATCATTGTAAAAGGTAAAAATGGGGCAGCTTCAGATATAGATCATGTTTTTAATGATAACGGTTCTTATCATTCAGTTCCAGTTATTGGTTTATATGGAGATTTTTTAAACACTGTTTACATCAGGTTACTAAATAATAATGGAGACACAGTTGCAAAAGCATCCATAAATATAAAAACGGGCGCTCTTCCTGCCAACATGCCTGCAATAACACCTGACGTTCTTCCAACAGAGCAGGTAGAAAAAGGTGTTAACCTGGTAAGTAATTTTAGCGCCGGTATTCCTCTCAAATATACTCCGGGTAATCCACAAATTCCTTTAATGGTTGATAATTATGGTGATATCAGATGGCTTCTTGATTTTACAACTCACCCTGAGTTAAATGCATTATTTTATGATAATGGAATTAACCGGTTAAGAAATGGTAATTTTTATTTTGGTGACTGGTGGTCTAACAAAATTTATGAAGTTGATTTATTGGGTAAAATAGCAGATACCTGGGATTTTAGTGCAACTGGTTTTGTGTTTCATCATCAGGTTATAGAAAAGCCTGATGGAAATTTTATAGTTACTGTTACTAAAAAAGGATCTGCATCAATAGAAGATTATATTATTGAAATTGACAGGCAGACACATAGTATTAAAACTACTTGGGACCTGAAAGAGTCCCTGGATCGGGAAAGAATAGCCTTAGCAGATGGGTTTTATACTTATTCTGATTGGATGCATTTAAATTCAATTTTGTATGACTCGACAGATAATACAATAATAGCATCAGGTCGTGCCCAGGGTGTAGTAAAATTAACTTTTGATAATAAAGTAAAATGGATCTTATCGCCACACAGAGGGTGGGGGAGTAATGGAAGAGGGGAAGATTTGAATCAATTTTTATTAACTCCGTTAGATGCAGCAGGAAACAAAATTACAGATACTGCAGTTTTGGATGGCTTGGTTAATCATCCTGATTTTGAATGGTGCTGGTACCAGCATTCCATAATAGCTCTTCCTACTGGTAATTATATGCTTTTTGATAACGGTTCTGTCAGAAATTATGATCAGTCTGTTCCAAGATACAGCAGGGCAGTTGAATATAAAATTGATCCTGTAAATATGACTATTCAGCAAAAATGGCAATATGGTAAAGAACGTGGATTAGAAACCTTTTCTCTTATTGTTTCAAGTGTTCAGTACTTACCCAATACTAATCATGTATTATTTTGTCCTGGCTTCAGAGTACAAAATACTAATGGAAGCGGGGGTAAAGTTGTAGAAATTGATTACGCTACTAAGCAGGTTGTCTCACAGTTAAGTTTTTCGGCAGCTAATCTTTGGGGTTTTCATATGATCCGTCGCATCAACGCTTATCCATAGGCAGAAAATATAATTGGGAAATCAAAAAATTCTGAAAGCTTAAAAATTGGTGTTTAAAAAAAAATGCTTCCGACCAGAAAAATAAAGGTTTAGCCGATAAGGATCAGTGATTATGGTATTGGCACCTTTCATCCTAATGCAAACTCTAATGAGAACCATTGCACTTTTAATTATACTGATAGTAATTACAGTTTCCTGTAAGAAAAATGATTTAACTATCAATTCACAAGCAACAGTTAAGAGCAGCGGCAGATATGACAAAGAGATCTTTTCTTCAGTAAAAACCGTTTCTGATATTCTATACGGAAAAGCATTAAATATTGCAGGCGCACAGGAAGAACTTTATATGGATGTTTACGAACCTGATAATGATACTGCAAAAAAAAGAGCGATGATTATTTTTGTTCATGGCGGCGGATGGGTATCACATGGAAAAGATGATGGCAAAGAACTTTGCGCTTTGTTTGCAAAAAAAGGGTATGTAACAGTTTCTATAAACTACAGGTTAGGTATAGAAAATCCTATAAATGAAAAAACGAGAGGAGAGGCAGTATACCGTGGAGTACAGGATATTAAGGCTGCTGTACGATATGCCCGTTCTAATGCCCCATTATATAAAATAGATACAGGACAATTATTTATTGGCGGCTATTCTGCAGGCGCAGTTAACGCAGTTCATGCTGCTTACTGGAATGAGAACGAAGTGCCTCAAAACATTGATAAGCAAAAATGGGGAAGCCTGAATAGCAGCAGCGGAGAAAATCTTAATTTTTCTTCTGATGTACAAGCGGTATATAGTATAGCTGGTTCTATCGGAGACACGAACTGGATACAAAGCGGAGAGCCTCCGGTAGTCTGCGTGCATAGTAAAACAGATAATCTTATTCCTTACGCCAGTGGCTCAGATGTTTATGGAATATATGTTTATGGAGCTGCACCAATCCTTCAAAAAGCTACTTCCGTCAATGTACCCGTTACAATTTTTACATACGAGAATATTTCACACGGCGCTTATTTGGACCAGGACAACTTTACCACTACCACACACGCTGTTAACGATTTTCTTTATTCAAGGCTAAAGTGGTAATAATAGTAATAGTAAGAGTTTAATTAAACTAAAAATGAAAAGCAGTACCGCAGATTTGATAGTTGTGATTTTATTTTAAATGAAAGCGGCACCTCTGTAAGCAATCCTGTCAAAGAAGGAGAAATTAGAAAATTTGATGAAGCTGTTCCGAATCATGGATCGCAGGAAGACACAAAGAAAATTTCAAGTGCGCTACAAGCTGAAGGCTCAGAGGTAGAATTCCGTGAGGTTGAATTAACACTTATCAGTAAATTTTCTGACGATAGCAGCAGTAAAGGGCAAAAGAAATAAAATATGCTGAATGCTCTGCTTACCGGTTTGATTTCTGTTTAAATTTCTGTATGAAAGTAAAACAATTAGTATTTTTGATTTACTTTAATAACAAATTCTCCAACTAAATTCTATAATAAACCACACCAAAAATCACATTCTTATGAAAAGTATTTCTGCACTTGCCTTAATTGCTGCCATTTTATTAAGCAGCATTGCAAAAGCGACTGAAACAGAACCTAACGATACGCCTGCTAATGCTAATACGCTTCGATTAAATGGTACAGACAGCGGAGCGGTCAATCCGGCAGGAGATTCAGACTGGTGGAAGGTTACTAGTACTGCAGATGGCAGATTATCTATTAGGTTAAACAATACCAGGAATGGTATTCTGACCTTTTCTTTATACGACACTGCCGGTATAATTTTATTAAATGGTCCTATGCAAGTTGAAAATAATCAAATATCTGTTTTGGAAAAAGATGGACTTGCCGCGGGTACTTATTTCATATTAATTAAGGGAAGCAGCTCAGCAGATGCATCTTCGTATTACATTTCGGACTCGCTTTTTTCTCCAATGCAAGCTAATGATAAAGAACCCAACAACAATGTATCTCAGACAAACACATTAAGCAGAAACAGCACTAAAACTGGCCACATAGGTTATTATTATAATAATATGAGAGATTCAACAGACTGGTATAAGTTGTCTACTAATGCAGATGGATTAATAAAGATAACTTTTAAAAGTGTAAGTAATGATACTATTTTAGGGAGCGTATATGATTATTATGGTAAAACAATTTTAGATTCTGCTTTCGCAACTAAAGAAATAACACCAACGATTAAAATTGATGGTCTTGCATCTGGCAATTATTACATTCGAATAACTACTGCTAAAGGTTTTACTCCTTATATTCTTTCGGATAGTCTTTTGACATATAATACATATCCTCGTGACCGTGAACCTAATAAGCATCCTTACCAGGCGAATATCCTTCCGGCTAATTCTACTGTAACAGGTCATATAAGTTTTTATAAAAATAATAAAGTAGATAGTACTGACTACTTTAAACTTACCTATACGGGCACAACTGGTAATCTTAGTTTGACGGTAAATATTTTGCCCGCTTTAATCGATAGTCTTGTTCGGGGTATTCGTTTTGACGTCTTTAGAGATACCTTAGCCGCTCCGATTTCCAGAAATTCATTTTCCCAGCGAAACAACATCTTAAATCTGACATCTTTAACAGCCGGAGACTATTATATAAGAGTACGGGGATTAAAGCAATCATTAGGTGGGGGAGTCGCTTATTCAATTACAGATTCATTTGGTGTTGCCTTGCCTATAACCTTCATTAGTTTCAATGGCCGGGTGAATAACGGCGAAGCAAACCTAAATTGGAGCACTGCTGCCGAAATCAATAATAAAGGGTTTGAAGTGCAGAAAAGCATGGATGGTGAAACTTTTGCTCCTATTGGTTTTATAAAGGGTGCAGGCAATTCATCTGGCATAAATAATTATAGTTTTTCTGATCCAAAATTATTAAGTGGTGCGGATTATTATCGATTAAAACAAATTGACTTTGATGATAAGTTCATCTATTCTTCCACTATAAAACTTAACTATTCAAAATTTGACTGGACTATATCAGGCAATCCGGTAAATAATGACAGTTGGATGCAACTGCAGTTGGATAAAGCTTCAAATGTTTTTGTACAAGTATTTTCAATAAATGGGAAAATAATTCAAACTATTAATAAAGGAAATATCCCGGAAGGCACTTATTCTATTCCGTTAAATCTAAGAAATGCAGGTTCAGGAATGTATGTGGTAAGATTGGTAATTAATAATAAAGCTTATTCGAAGAAGATAATCAAATAAAAGATTTCAGTTATCAATTATGTAAAAGATTTCTGCAAAAGGCTGCAGGCTTAACGGGAGAGGTGAAGATTTAAAGCAATTTCTATAACGCCTTTAGATACAAAAGGAAACAAAATTACAGATACTTTGGATGGCTTGATTAATCATCCTGATTTTGAATGGTGTTGGTACCAGCACACCATAGTAGCTATCCCTTCTGTTGATTATGCTGTTTGATAGTATATCTGCGAGCATTATGATCCTTCTGCTCCGAAATACAGCAAGGGCGGCAGAATATAAAATTTGACTCTGTGAATAAGGCTGTTCAGCAGAAATGGCAATATGGTAAAGAACGTAGGTTAGAAACCTTCTCTAATGAAACCTTCTCTAATATTGTTTCAAGTGTACAATACTTACCTGATACCAATCATGTATTATTTTGTCCTGGTTTCAAGGTAATAAATAAAAATGGACAGGGGGTGAAGTTATAGAAGTTGATTATGCTGCTAAACAGGTAGTTTCACAATTAAGCTTTTCGGCAGCTAACGGATGAGCTTTTACCGTGCTGAACGAATAAGTGCTTACCCATAAAATATTATAATTTGGAATTAATGCCATAAACTTGAGGGATCAAAACAACCGTACTTGAAATATTAAATTCAATTATTGATTACTGAATATTTAAAATTAATTATTATACATTTTTTAAGGAGATTGGTTGAAAAATTAAAAGATGGCTGATGGCTTAAGAATTGTATTCTTCAATAAAAAATATATTATGGACAAGAAAAATAAAGGTTTAGCAGATAACCAGGAGGGAGATTTCATTTTAAATGAAATTGGTACCTCGGTAAGCAATCCTGTTGAAGAAGGAGAAATTAGAAAATTTGATGAAGTTGTGCCCGATCATAAACCGCAGGAAGACACAGAGGAAATGTCGAGTACAGACGATGTGTAAATCATTATTGATTAAATTCTTCAGCTTTAAGATCATACTATTTCTTAAGCATTCTTAAGAATGGAATTTGGAGAATGTTGTTGTATTCTCAGAGAAAAAATTTGAAGGATTGCTGGTATCAATTTGATAACTTTGTTATCAAATTGATTTATGTCATCAGTACAAATGCAGGATAAAGACCTGAAAGTTTTAAACGAAACAATAACTAATCACGGAAAACTTAACATTAAAATAGCAAGAAAAGCCAGGCAAAATGAAAAGCCTCGTTTATACAAAAAAGTACAAAATATTCTTTCAATTGTTAGAACGAGTTTGGCAGAAGATGTAATTGAAGAAAGAAATAATTAATCTGATTAGTATGCTTTATTATTTCGATACTTCTGCTATTGTTAAGATTTATCATAAAGAAGAAGGAAGTGAAACTGCAATTACACTTTTTGAAGATGGCCGAAACAAACTACCTGTCTCAAATAACATTTACCGAATTTAGTTGCACCTTATATCGCAAATTGCGGAATAAAGAAATTGCTGAAGAAAAAGATGTATTACAAAGTATTCGACACCTTGAAATAGACATGCAGTATGAAAATGTTGAAAATGTATAATACTGTAAATTGAATACAGCAAATAAGGTACAGGTAACACGTAAGCGTACTTGTACCTGCCGGACGGATTATTTGAAACCAACTTTGTTTGCCTTTAACGTCAACTAGATAAATAATTATTCCAAAAATCAAAATGCTGAGGCCTGTACAAATACCTACCCATGAAGGTGTAGCATGAATTTTTGAGATACCATCATAAGGCCGGGTTATAAAACTGAATATGATAAAGACGATACCTGAGAAAAATAATATTAACCAAAACATTCTTTCTCTGCCTTGCTTTACTAATTGGGTATACATGACTGAAATGGCAACACCGGCATTGTAAATGCAGGCATAGCACCATCACCAACAATCCAAATGATGCTTTCTCTTTTTAAAGACACTAACCATCCGGCATGAACGCCAATGTTTATCAAAAGAAAAATAATAGCGCTAATACCTGTACAAGCAATCTTCCTTTAGAAAACAAAAAAATAATTGCGCAAATAAGATATGACCATCCTATCATTCCAAGTATTCCCCACCAGTAAGGCCGCAGGCCCACAGGTTCCTGTGGAGTGCCTCCTTTAAAAAGAAAAGCCATTATTACTAACAGAACTATTCCTGCACCCAAAAAGTATCGCTTTTGTTTATTCATTTTTTCAGGATAATCTAACCAGATAAGAAAAAGTGAAATTGTTATCAGAATTTCCCATACAGGTTTTGAAAGAATTGCAATGTCATTATAATTCTTAAGGTTTACATGAAAGAAACCCATGACAAGAAAAGCAAAAGCACGTATGACTATATATGCAGCAATACTAATTAAAGAATAACCTTTACTAATACGGTTTCTGATAGCAAAGGGAAGAGATAAACCAACAATAAAAAGAAATGCCGGAAATATGGTATCAGCAAAACCTAATCCATCGGCATTTGCTTTTGCATGTTTTATCCATTCGGGGATGTTTGTAACGCCATCTACATCATTAACAAAAATCATCAAAAACATAGTAACTGCCTGAAAACATCAATAGAATGTAACCGTACCGGAAGTTGTTTCATGCAGCTATTTGAAACTATTTATTTTTTCATATAAAGCCCTAAAACTGTTCCATGGTGTATTGTCACCACCTTTGTCATCTTTTTTATTTCCATAAAAACCATCGAGAAATGAACCGGCATCTGACCAGACAGTTTGCATCATTCCATAAAACCTGGGCTGCATTTCTTTAGCAGACTCTTTTCTGAAATTTACCATGTCTTCAGTTTGCTTTACTGCCACTGAAGGCACTCGCCATGGACAGGTTATTACATTCAAACCTTTCATTGCAAAATACACCGGCGTTTTATCTGCCCGCTCGTAATGCCAGTCGCAAATTATTACATCTTTTGGTATCATATCTACGGCACGGAAGGTGTTGTTATAACTGGCTTCCCATATTCCCATTCCTGTAGTTTTGCCATCAATTAACCGGTCTCCCCAAATCCAAAGCTGCCGGTTCTTATCAGCAAGATGATTATTTAAAACACGAACTTCACCTGCGAATAATTCTGCTTTATCTTTTCCGCTGCAGCGCGGGCATTTATCATCTCCAAGATAAAACACTTCATCCATGCCTGCATGAAAGGCATTAGTTTCAAACACATCACATATTTCATCTACCAGGTCAAATACAACTTTGTGCACCTCAGGATGCAGAGGGCAATAACTTCTGCAATACAAATTATCAGCATTGGGCCACTCGTATTTTTCAGGCATCTTCACGGAAGGCGTTTCATCAAATTGAGGATAAACAGTCAGCAATTTATAAGTCTTATTTGCCCATGACTGATGACCCAAAAGATTTATCTGTGGTATGAGGCGGATGTTATTCTTTTTGCATGTATTTACCATTTTTCTTACATCGGCTTTGCTGAGTGAAAAACTATCAGCGAGCTCGAGATGACTTTTAAATTGATAACTATAATCAACGCGGACAATAAGTGTATTAACTTTTCGTGGTGCCAACTCTTCGGTAATGAATTTTGTAAATGCATCTGCATCTTTTGGCTTTGGCGCTCCAATGCAAAAGCCACGTATTGGCAAAAGACTGTCTAAGTTTTGCTGAGCAAGTAAGCATGTGTGAAAGCTTAAAAAAATAATGAGGAATAAAGTAAAGGACTTTTTCATACATAGTCTATTAATTGGAATAAATGTAATTATTAATTCAATATTATCAAGTCAATTTTTTGTACCGGTATTATAAGAAATGATAGATTTGTTATAGTTGAATTGTTGATAGTAAGAAGATTATGCAGCCGGCGGGGGAATATATATGATTGCTTTGGAAGTGTTCTTCACCAGCAAATCTTTTCGCATAAAAAATGAATTACTTTTAAAGTTATCAATATAGAAACTGCTTTTATATTGTATTTTTATTATAACGTAATTTCGGTTAGTGATTACGCAGAAAAATAGTTATTGTCCTTAAATCCTAAGTATAAAGGGCAGCTAAAAGAATGTTGTTAATAAGATGTTTGCGACTCTGTAGCTCAGTTGGTAGAGCAGCTGACTCTTAATCAGCGGGTCTAGGGTTCGAGTCCCTACAGGGTCACTAAAAATTTGAAAGCCTTTAAAATCGTTGATTTTAAAGGCTTTTTAAGTTCGTTAGAACTGAATATATGTTTTATCTACTCAATAATTTACTGATTTATAACTGATTTTAAGTTCGAGTACCAGCAACCTGCTGGTACTTTTAAAATTAATGCTACCGCTAATTAATTGCTTATATAATTCAATCTTTTATCTTATTTGCATCCAGGTCTTGGTCCAGAGTAATCTCCGCAATATTGTACATAAAGGCTAAAATTCTTTCTGCTTGTTCTTCTGAAACAATAAGACCATCTTTTGCAAGAATAGCAACTGCCATGGCTTGGGTGATGTCATAATGGTTCTTATAATCAATACCCGATTCGATTTTGGCCTTATTGTTTTTTTTCATGAGTTCTAAAGTTTATAATAATTATCAACTTAGAAGTAAATCCTTCATTGGCTTAAAATAGTTATAGTCAACTCAAATTTCATTTTGTTTTACTATAAATCTTCCGGCGGCAAGATATTGATGAGTATGATGTTCTGAAGAAAGAGCAAGAAAGTTTAAAGAAATATACCGGCTGTCCATAATCCGGATAATGCGATGGTGTAGCGGAATTATCTACTGAATAGGATGTGTAGGAAATTATCAGATCAACAGTGGTTTATCAGGAAGAATTTGAAAACTTACCAAAAACTATTTTTCAATTTCTTTTGGGATATTTAATTGTCAACTTGTCAAAAAAAGGTATTTTTGAAGAAATATTTCCATTATGCAAGCGATAAATGTAGGTGAGTTGAAGGCTAACTTTTCTGAAGTATTGAAAAAGGTACAGGCTGGAGAAGAAATCGCCATCTTATATGGAAAAAGAAAAAAAATTGTGGCAAAGCTGGTTCCCGAAATTCCCCAAAAAAAATCCAGAAGGAAGATTGGTATCTGGGATAAAAAAGGGAGAGTAAAATTTCATACTGATTTTAAAATGACCGAAGAAGAATTTCTGAGAATATGATTTACCTTCTTGACACTCATTATATGCTTTGGACTATTGCAGATTCAAAAAAATTATCTAAGAAGGTAAAAGAAATTATTACCGATCCGGATAATTCAATCATTGTGAGCACCATCAGTTTCTGGGAGGTTTCATTGAAAAGTTCTTTGGGTAAGCTGGAAATTACCGGTTTCGCGGCGGAAGACTTACCGGATGCCTGCTTAAAAATGGGCTTTGAAATTGTTACGCTTTCAGCGAAAGATAGCAGTACTTATCACATGTTAAAAGCAGTTTATCATAAAGACCCCTTTGATCGTATGCTGATTTGGCAAGCAATACAGAAAAACTATTCAATGATTAGCGTGGACGAGAATGTAAAAAAATATGTGTCAGAAGGATTGAAAATTTGGATGGAAAAATAGCGGCAGTCCACAAAGGTGTCTATGACAAGTATCATATGACAAGTATCATTGTATACTGCCCGGTGTGATTTTGGTTTGACAAATTGAATGGCGGTTCAGATATCTAAACAATTTATGAATCATCTTAAAGAAAATATTTTAAACTGTCTGAAAGATTTAAAAGGCAGCGGTAAGTTTATAAGTGTGCAGACAACGGAATTTCTTTTTCCAGGCATGGAAGTAGATGGCGTGGGCGAAATTGCTTACCCTATAAATGAAGCGCAGGCCAAAGCTTTGATACAAGTCGCACACAAGGCTCCTTTTGGCAAAGGCAGTGAAACTATTCTGGACAACGACGTGAGAAGTGCCTGGGAAATAGATGTTGCTAAACTCACATTCAATGGCAATCGCTGGGCTGGATTTATAGATAAAATATTGCACAATATTAAGCCTGACCTGGGTTTGGAAGATTATACCATATCGGCACATTTGTACAAAATGCTCATCTATGAAACCGGCGATTTTTTCCTTCCTCATAAAGATTCTGAAAAAGAAAAGGGGATGTTTGGCACACTGGTAATAGGATTGCCATCCAAACATACGGGAGGCGAGCTGGTGGTAGGTTTTGAGGGGGTGCAAGAAATTGTAAACTTCTCCCAGAATTCAGGCGATTATAAGATTGACTACGCTGCGTTTTATGCCGATTGCGATCATGAAATAAGACCGCTTACTTCGGGATACAGAATTTGCCTGGTGTACAATCTTATTCAGCAAAAATCCGGCAATAAAATACGGTTAACATCCCTTGAAACCTATGTCGAAAAACTGACTGAAATATTTGCACAACAGCAACAGCGTGGTAATACCAAACCGTATATAGTACTGTTGGGGCATCAATACACATCTGAAAATTTTTCAGTGGACGGGCTAAAGCTGAATGACCGGCCTAAAGCAGAGGCACTTCTGCGGGCAGCAAAAAAAGCAGGATGTTACGCAAAAATGTGCTTAGTAACTTCTTACCTGTCGGGTACGCCGGAAGATGACGGCGGATATTATGGCAACGATGATGATGGTGATGAAGATGCAGAAATGGGCGAAGTTTATGATGAGCAGTTATACATTGAACACTGGCTGGAAAATGGTATTCCTGCTTTAAGTAATGTAAGCTTTGAAGAAGATGACCTTATTGCTTCGTTTGCCTTAGATGAAGATGAACCCATAATGAAGGAATCAACCGGCTTTATGGGCAACTATGGCCCGGACCTGATGCACTGGTATCATTATGGGGCAGTAATGATATGGTCGCCGGAGGCAAATGCACAATTGCTCCCAATGCAAAACCCGGAAAGCAAACTGGAGTGGATTGATTATTTCAATAAAAATCTACAACAACTAACCGATAGCGAAATTTCAGCAGCAGAACTTATATTATCAACAGGATTAGACAATGCCGGACCTGATAAAAATGTAAACTATAATGCCGTTGCAGATTGGATAATAAACAGAAAGGACGATACATTTTTTTTGAGGCTGAATAATCAGCTCCGCCAGTTTTATTTCACAAAAATTGATACCGCTCATTGGATAAAACTAATTCATTTTTACACCGCAGAAACCACTGAAAAAATACTCGGACTGGTTACAAAAGACATCAGCCTGCCGATTCTGGAGCAATTGCTGTCTGTGCTCCGTGCACTTTTGGCCATCACTAAGCCTGATCATCTGTTGGTTTCTCAGATAGAAAATCTGCCACGTTATTTTTCTGAATTATCAATAAACACGGCTAAAAAAAACCTTCCGTTAACCGGTACTGCTTTGCTTGATTTGTTTTGGATAGAAAAAAAGTTGCCACAGGATGAAGCATGGATAAACTCCATAGCTGAAATACTTACCCGAAATCAGGAGAGAATTTATGTCAACCATTTGCTGATACCTCAACTGCTTTCACTACCTGAAAGAACTGTGCTTGCA
>JAABUS010003780.1_pt1 | contig 23536 bp, 21 predicted proteins | sample 5560161 | NCBI WGS metagenome assembly JAABUS01 (sample SAMN10711885, study PRJNA513376) | rock metagenome | isolation source: Antarctica rocks | place: Antarctica: Victoria Land, Trio Nunatak nord | collected 2016-01-04
TTAATGAATCATTACTTGGTGCAGATAATCTTAAAGTAAGGTTCTTATCCTTCCTGGTAACTATGCCCTGAACGTATCGGCTTACATCAAAACTATAAGCTTTTACCAGACCATAAACAGGAATATTTTTTTCAATCAGATCACCGCCAAAGGTTGATGTGTTCATGCCTGATGAAGCACTGGCAACAAAGTCATTAGGAATATTTGTCTTTACTTTGGCAAAACTATCATAGCTGCTAAGCAATAAAAACCCCGGCGGAGTCAATAATGGATTTCCAGACCCTGCATCAGAAACCTGGTACACTGTTAACTCTGCACGATGAATAATAGAATTTTCAAGTCCGTCTAAACCGGGGATTTTTACAGTTACAAAAGTACCCGGAGAAGTCTGGATATATAAAAGACTATCATTCAGATTTGTATCAGTAATGCGCAGTTTTGAACCATCATAATCACGCTTAATATAATTTGCGCTGGCAGATACAGGAATAGCTGCAGAACCGGCGCTAAATCTGAAATAACTTACTGCTGCACTGTTGTTAGCAGAATCAGGAATCTTATAGTTATAAAATAAAGCAAGCTTTGTATTGGTATCTAAGAGATTAACCCTGATCAAAGCATTGCCTGCAGTTCCTGCTGCAGGACCTACTGCAAATCCTTTAAAATTTTCTCGAAATAAAGAGTCACTGGCGTAGGCATTTGTACTATCATATTGTTTAATAAGCCTGTTTGCAAAATTCTGATCAAGTTTTATCCGAATTTGATGACTTGCATTTTCAAATCCATCTTTTACAGAGTCTTTAAGCCTGGTAATATCAATATCTTTAGAACCTAGAACATTTGTTGCAGAAAATTTAGCGCTAACGGGGTAAGCTGAGTCTTGATTCAGCGATTCTGAAAGTTCCCTGACTTCCCAATTTTGATGTACGGCGGTATCGCCATAAACACCTTTATAACTTAAAATGAGAACCGCAGAATCAGGAATAACCGAGGCTCCGCCGGGAAATGAAAATTTATAAGAGGCAGGCTTTAGTTCAAAATAAGTTTCAGCAACAGTTTTACCAAAAACAGGATCATTATTAATGACACCTATAACATGCTCATCTGACTTGTACACTCTTAAAGAGTCACTTGCTGAATCAATAAAATTATTAGTAATAACGCTGAGTTCGGTATCTAAAGTCGTCACCCCGTCAATTGGTGGAATCAACCCGCTGCCAATAGTAGTAGTTTCAATTTTTGTACAAGCGAAAATAGAGAAAAAAATAGCAATAGCTATCCAGCAAAGCTTACGCATCCAAGTGATATAGATTAGATTAAGGGTTGATTTTTACTTCGCCGCAAGGTCGTTATACAATTCTAAATACTCTGTTAAATCAGTATCCCATCCCTTAAAAGGGATTACCTTTTTTCCCTTAACTTTTGAGAATTCAGCAACTAGTTTTGGGTTAATATTTTCAGCTCCGAAAGTTATGGCATCAGCGTATGTTGCACCTCCTCTTTGCAGAGCATAGTTGGTAGCATCTTTAAATATATCGACATCTTTTTCTTTCAGGCTATTGTGAATAAGTGCTTTTTTTGCGAAGTCCTCACCTATCTTTTCCTCGAAGGTTGTACTCCCTATCGTGTAGATAACTTTACTTTGTGCAAAAACAGGTTCTTTTTTATACACTGTTTTTAGATACATAGGTACTAAACCTGTCATCCATCCGCTGCAATGAACTATTTCAGGAGGCCAGCCAAATTTCTTCACTGTTTCCAATGCACCTTTACAAAAGAAAATAGTACGCAGGTCATTATCCTCATACATTTTTTCATCTTCATCGTTAAAAACAAATTTTCTTTTAAAAAAGTCTTCATTATCAAGAAAGTAAACCTGTAATCTTGCATTAGGCAATGAAGCCACCTTAATTTGTAATGGATAATCATCATTATCTACACTCACATTTATTCCTGACAGACGAACTACTTCATGCAGACGGTGCCTTCTTTCGTTAACCGTTCCAAAACGCGGCATAATGCATCTTACCTCATAACCTGCATCGTTACTTTTTATTGCCAGTTTGTTTACTATCTCTGCAAATTCTGTCAGCTCTAAATAAGGCGACATCTCGTTGGCAATAAATAAAATTCTTTTCTTTGTTGACATTATTCCGGTTTGTTTTACTTATTAACCCTTTGGAAAAAGAGTTTGCAAAGCTAAGAAATTTTAATCAGAATCAGCAGAGAGAGCTCTTGCAGCATTTAAACCAGACGAAATGATTTTATATAAAACAGCAGCAACACTAAAAAAAAGGATCGAAAAAATCAGGCAATCCCGCAAAACAATTGGCTTTGTTCCTACAATGGGCGCCTTGCATGATGGTCATATTTCATTAGTAAACATTTCCAAAAAACAATGTGACATCACTGTTTGCAGCATCTTTGTAAATCCTTCTCAATTTAACGATGCTAAAGATTTTGAAAAATACCCATCAACAATTGGTAACGATATTCTTCTTTTAGAAAATACCGGCTGCAATATTTTATTTCTACCGTCTGTTGAAGAAATTTACCCTGCAGGTATCGACCAAGCTGTTCATTATGATTTGGGAGATATTGAATTCATTCTTGAAGGAAAATACAGGCCTGGTCATTTCCAGGGGGTATGCAAGGCTGTGCACAGCCTCCTTGATATTGTAAACCCTCATAATCTATTCCTTGGGCAGAAAGATTATCAGCAATGCCTTGTTATAAAAAAACTTGTACAATTAATCAATCATCCTTCAAAGGTTATAACAGTAAGCACGTTAAGGGAAGCAACAGGTCTTGCAATGAGCAGCCGCAATCTCAGGCTAAGTGATGAACAAAAAAGAGATGCTTCTGGTATTTCAAAAATGCTCGCGTACATAGCAACTAATTATGCAAACACATCCCTGTCTCAATTAGAAAAGTATGCGACTGACTACTTATTGCATAATGGTTTTCATAAAGTTGATTATGTTTCAATTGCCGATGCAGAGACATTACATCCCGTACATGACATTACAAAAGCAGGAAAACTGGCAGCATTAATTGCTGCTTTTATAGGGGAGGTCAGATTAATAGATAACTTGATTTTAAATAAGTAAACCTTTTTCAATATTTACAGTTATCGTTCATTGGCAGGCTTTAGCATATATTGCAATCTTAACCGTAATATGAAAAAGAAAATACTCAACATACTAAAATATGTCTCGTTTCTTGGTCTGGGTGTTTTTCTTGTGTGGTGGAGCCTGCAACAGATACCCGACGAAAACTGGAAAGATTTTCGCAAAGCCTTTTCTACAGCAAAATATGGGTTGCTTGTTCCTGTTTTTTTTATTTTATCTGCAAGTCATATTCTTCGTGCTTTACGATGGAAAATGCTGATACTGCCATTGGGTTATAATCCATCTTTGATAAATACCTTTTTTGCTGTAATGATTGGTTATCTCGCTAATCTGGCTGTGCCGAGGCTAGGCGAAGTTTTGAAGTGTACCATTTTAGCAAAATATGAAAACGTGCCGGCAGAGAAACTGGTGGGTACTATTGTAGCGGAACGAGCCTTTGATATACTTTGCCTGATAATTGTTTTTTTAATTGCTTTTGCAATTCAGTTTGAGCAGATAGGCCATTATGGAATTCAATTATTAAAACGATTATTTATAGGAAAAACAGGCACTGTTGATATTGCAAAGTTTACTATAATCATTGCAATAATAATTGGCGTTGTATTTATTGCAAAAATATTATTTAAGCGTTTTTCTGATATCAGGGTAATAAGGGCGGCCCGAAAGATCGTCAAAGGAATTTGGCAAGGGATTGTAAGTGTTAAAGATTTGAAGCAAAAATGGCCGTTTATATTTGCAAGTCTTGGCATTTGGGCAATGTACCTCCTTGGCACCTGGATCGGGTTTAATGGCACGGTGGGTACCGCAGGGCTGTCATTGGAAATTGCAGTTTCAGCACTGGCTTTCGGCAGCATTGGTATGATTATGACTCCGGGAGGTATAGGCACATATGCAGTTTTTCTTGCAAAAGTGTTAGAAAAAAACGGCATACCTTTTTACATAGGGTTTGCAAACGGTACTTTGCAATGGTTTGCACAATTTCTAATCGTTATTTTTGTTGGCTTTATATCGCTGGGTCTTCTGCCCTGGTATAACAAAAAAATGAAAAAGCATGAAAAAGTCTGAAACAATACCTTCTAAAATCTATACGAGAAGTGAATTGATCAAAGCTGTATATAGGTGGAGATTTTTGGGAAAAAGTATTGCATTCACCAATGGCTGTTTCGACATTTTACATGCAGGTCATATAACCTCTTTAAGCGAGGCAGCGAAAGAAGGAGACATTTTGATTGCGGGTGTAAATACCGATGCAAGCACCAAAAGATTAAAAGGAAGCGAAAGACCGGTTAATGATGAAAACAGTCGCGCCTTGTTGCTTGCAAGCCTCGCCATTGTTGACGCTGTTACTTTGTTTGAAGAAGATACTCCACTTGAATTAATTACAGCCATAATGCCAGACGTAATTGTAAAAGGAGGAGATTATACCATGGATCAAATGATTGGCGCAAAAGAAGTGATCGGAAATGGTGGACGAGTGGTTATTAACCCTATAGTTAGAGGCTATTCCACTACCGGTATTATTGCGAAGATAAGAAAATTGGGTTAGGAAACTTCATAAGTCAACATCTAAAAACGTAGAAGCAACAGAAATCATAGAAAAGGTCTAAGTAAATCCTGATTTATAGGTTTAAAAGCGGAGTTAATATTGGTAAGTTCTCCTGAAAGAACGAGTCTATAGAAGGCGTAATTTCATATCTAAAAAATTTCTATTTTAAGGATTGGAAACACATAGAAGCAATAGAATTCATACTTAAAAAAAGCAAAACTTCTCCGTCTGTTTGCTTCTAATCCCAACGGCGATAACAGATAACAGTGCTCAATAACCGCACTACACAGGAACAAAAAAAATCATTTAATATATTTCCCGATAACCGGCAATTTTTGAAATTCATTTTTCTCAATTAACAATATAAACCACGCATAAATAAAAAGTAACAATGTTGCTATCAACAGGCTAAACCAGGTAAGAGATATGAGAGAGGTTAAGCCTTTATGAATAAAGAAAAGCATCACAACTATTATGATATAGGCAACAAGTTTCTTCGTTGCATACGGAATACGATATTCTTTTTGACCCCAGAAAAAACTAATAACCATCATAGTGCAATAGCATAAAAACGTGGCCCAGGCGCATGCCATAAAGCTATATTGTGGAATAAAAAGCCGGTTGATGACAATAGTTATAGCGGCCCCTGTTACGGTAATCCAGGCACCGGCTTTTGTTTTATTACTCAACTTATACCAGATACTAAGATTGTAATAAATACCTAAAAAAATATTGGCAAGCAACAGAATCGGAACTACTCCCAGGCCTGCCCAATAAGTCTTTCCTACAAAATATTTAATGACAGGAAGATACAGGCTCACCAAAAGGAACATAAGTGTAACGGTAATAACGAAAAATTTCATAACTCTGGCATAAGTCCGTTGCGGGTTTAATCCTTCGGCCTGCTTAAAGAAAAAAGGTTCTGCCCCCATCCGAAAAGCCTGGATGAATAAACTTATGAGTAACGATAATTTATAGCAGGCGCTATAAATACCCACCTGTTCTTCTTTGAAAGTGATACTTCCGGGCACCCACCAGTTTAGCATAAGCCTGTCGAAAGTTTCGTTTATCATTCCCCCCAGGCCTACAATAATCAGGGGCATTGAGTAGATCATCATTTCTTTCCACAGCTTTGTATTGAAATGCAGTTTTATTGATCCGATTTGTCCCATCAGTAACAGCAATGATAATAATGATGATAAAAGACCGGCAAGGATAATATATGTTACGGGATTGATGTCAGTACGATAAAAAATATTTATCCAGCTACCAGGATTGCGGGCAAGTATTTTGGGACAATAAGATAGAAAAAAGACAGTGGCTGCAATATAGATAAGAATACTGCAAATTCTTACAAAGGCGTACTTAATCGGTCTGCCCTCAAGTCGTAACCTGGCAAAAGGTATTGTAGTTAACGCATCTACAGCAATTATCATAATACTTAATTCTATCAGTTGCGGTTCGTGTGATATGCCGGCAAAGCCTGCAAGTGCATTACGAAAAATCCATAAGAAGGAAGAGAGTATGATAGTGGAAACAAAAAGAGAAATGCTTGCTGTACTGTAAAGGCTGTTCTGGTACTCTTTTCGTTGGGCAAAACGAAAATAAGCTGTTTCAAACCCGTAAGTAAAAAGCACATTAAGCAAGGGAATAGCTGCATACACGAGACTCATTTTTCCATAGTCTGAAACCTGTAAAACAGAAGTCCTCGTTAAATAGGGTGTAAGCAGGTAATTTATAAAACGTGCAGCAATAGAACTTACTCCATACCACATTGTCTGCCCTGCTAATTTTTTAATGCCGCTCAATAGTTTTGTTATTTTCAACAAAAATAGAGGTAAGCATTTATCCTGACATTATTTTATAATTGCTATAAGAAAGACAGGTTTAAATTTTTTCAAATATTATCTAATCGTACTTTACGCCGTTTATCTTTTATTTCTGATTTATTTTTCTTTGCCTGCACCCTTTTTTCTTTAGATACTTTAGATGGTTTTGTAGCTATTCTTGCTTTCTTTTTTTCCAAAGCATGTTCTATTAAAGAATTTATTTTTCTAACCACTTCTGCCCTGTTGCTAAGTTGGGTTCGTGCAGTTTGTGATTTTACTAAAAGCAAACCTTCGGATGTGATTTTATTTGATAACTTTTCAGAAATCCTTGCTTTTTGTTCATCACTAAATAAGATTGACTCAGCAACATTCCATCGTCCTTCGACCATTGTCTCTACTTTATTTACATTCTGGCCTCCTTTGCCTCCGCTCCTTGCTGTATTAAAAACAATTTCGTTGTAAACATCTATCTTCATAACTATAAAATTACATCGAAAAAAGTTTTTATGAGGGTTGTTATACAGAGGGTCAGCAGAGCATCAGTTACAGTGGATAAAAAATTATCTGGCGAAATAAACGAGGGGTTGCTCGTGCTTGCCGGATTTGAGGATGCTGACACGACAGAAGATATTGAATGGCTAAGCAACAAAATTGTACAAATGCGCATTTTTAATGATGAAAACGGTGTGATGAATAAAAGCGTAAAAGATATTAACGGCGGCATTCTGCTTATAAGTCAGTTTACCTTGCATGCAAGCACAAGAAAAGGAAACCGGCCTTCTTATAGCAGAGCCGCCAAAGGAGAGATTGCTATTTCTTTATATGAAAAAACAATTGAGCAGTTGCAAGCAGATTTTGGTAATAAAATTGAAACAGGCATCTTTGGAGCAGATATGAAAGTGGAATTATTAAATGATGGGCCTGTTACTATTATTATGGATAGTAAGAATAGGGAATAATTTTAGAACCACGATTATAGAACCACGATTTGCGGGATTATTAAGAATTGTTAGGAAATAAGAGAACTACGATTATAGAACTAAATTTGTTGGATTTAATTGGAATGTGAGGAAATGAGATCTTATTTTTTATTGCTGTAAAGTGTAAGATAACATCTGCGCTAAATCTCCGTTTTCTGCAAAATCTGCGGTAAAAACAGAACTACATAAAGAACAATGATTTATTGGGATTTAATTGGATTGTGAAGAGATAAGGAGCTTAGTTTTGATTTGCCTGGGGAAAATATTTTTTTTCTTTGCGTCCTTTGCCTTCTGTGCAGCTTTGCGTGAAACCCTTAGCTGTTTATTCGTTATAAAATTGCTCATTACATTCTTCTATAAAGGAAAGAATTTTTTCTCTTCCCTGTTTTTTAACTGTGCTGCTTATAAAATGCTGTGGCAGAAATTGCCATGTTTTTCTCATGGCTTCAAAGAAAGCTTTTACATTAGCAGATACGGTTCGTTGATTTTCTTTGTCAGATTTTGTAAACACAATTGTAAAAGCGACCTCCCATTTGCGGAGTTGCTCAACAAAGTCAAGATCGATTTTTTGAGGGGAATGACGGCTATCTATAAGTAAAAATACATTTACCAGGTTTTCTCTTTTTCTCAGGTAGTTTTCTATCATTTGTTCCCATTTCCTGCGACTGCTTTGAGATACTTTAGCAAACCCATAACCTGGCAGATCAACTATAAACCATGCATCCGGTTTTTTATAACCTGCCGGAGCTTCTTCCCCTTTCCATGATTCAATGATGAAATGATTTATCATTTGCGTCTTGCCCGGAGAACCAGAGGTCTTGGCAAGTTTCTGGTTATTTGTCACCATATTTATTAAAGATGATTTGCCAACATTACTTCGACCGATAAAAGCGTATTCAGGTTTGTCAGGCGCAGGGCAGTTCGTATAATCAGGACTCGAAATGATGTATTCGGAAGATTTAATAAACATGAGTTGCAAGGTAGGGGAATACTCATTAGGTCAATAAGTCATTGGGTCATTAGGGCAATAAGCATTGGGTCTATAAGTCATCAGGGCATTCGGTCATTAGTCAAAAAGGCAATAGGGCAGCAAGGCATTAAGTGAGGGTAGAATTAATTTAATAAAGCAGAGTTTTAAAATAAGGTAATTAAATTTTGCATAAAAAGATTATTTTCGACTAATGATTCAGTACAAATAAAGCTGTACGACTTGTTCAGGGAAGAGCTGAACTTACCAGGCGATAAAGCTGCGGCGTTTGGGGCGGCAGTAGAAGAAGTTGTTGGACAGCAATTAAAAATGAAAAACAAACCCTTTCTACTAAGGAAGACATTCATCGGCTGGAATTGAAAGTAGAGCAATCTGGCAGTAATTTTTTTGGCTTACCAGACCTTCAAAAAATACTCTTATAAACCCGAATCATTCTTAAATATCTTTTATAGAAATAAGTATTGGACCACTTAAGATTAGCAGCCTTTAGACACACAAATAAATTGACCTGATCTCTAATGCCCTAATGCCCTAATGCCTTAATGCCCCTACTTCTGCAACGAAAAAACATTAGAAGTTTAAGACAAATAAAAAGCCTTATTCCCTTACCTTTGCGCCAAATTTAATACCGATAAAATTTGTCATATGTCGAAAGTTGGTAAAGTAAAGCAAGTTATCAGCGCTGTAGTGGACGTTCAATTTGAAGGAAGTTTGCCAGAGATCTATAACGCTCTTGAAATCAGACGTGAAAACGGCGCTCCACTTGTAATGGAAGTTCAGCAACACCTGGGTGAGGACAGCGTTCGTTGTATTGCAATGGATGGAACTGAGGGTCTTGTCAGAGGAATGGAAGTAATAGATACAGGCAAAGCAATCAGTATGCCGGTTGGAGAAGGCATTAATGGACGTTTGTTTAATGTAACAGGAGACCCTATTGATGGGCTGCCTCCCGTTAGCAAAGAAAATGGACGCCCTATTCATAACAAACCTCCGATATTTGAAAATTTAAGCACCTCTTCTGAAATTTTATATACTGGTATTAAAGTTATTGACCTGATCGAACCATACTCTAAAGGTGGTAAAATTGGTTTGTTTGGCGGAGCAGGTGTAGGTAAAACTGTATTGATACAAGAGCTTATTAATAATATAGCCATAGGTTACGGCGGCTTATCGGTATTTGCGGGTGTGGGTGAAAGAACACGTGAAGGAAATGACCTGATGAGGGAAATGATTGAGGCTGGCATTATGAAATACGGCGAGAAGTTTAAGCAGAGCATGGAAGAAGGCGGATGGGACCTGGAGACTGTTAACCTGGATGAATTAAAAGAATCAAAAGCAACATTTGTTTTCGGTCAAATGAATGAACCTCCCGGAGCTCGTGCACGTGTGGCCTTAAGTGGTTTAACTGTTGCTGAGTATTTTCGTGACGGTGACGGACAGGGAAAGGGCAGAGACATCCTGTTTTTTGTTGATAATATATTCCGTTTTACACAGGCAGGTTCTGAAGTATCAGCTTTGTTAGGGCGTATGCCATCCGCAGTAGGTTACCAGCCGACACTGGCGACAGAAATGGGTTTGATGCAGGAACGTATTACTTCAACTAAAAACGGTTCTATTACATCTGTACAGGCCGTATATGTACCTGCCGATGACTTAACTGACCCGGCCCCGGCAACAACCTTTGCACATCTTGATGCTACCACTGTATTAAGCCGCAAGATTGCAGACTTAGGTATTTACCCTGCCGTTGACCCATTGGATAGTACCAGTCGAATCCTTTCTCCTTTAATTGTTGGAGATCAGCATTATGATTGTGCAAACAGGGTTAAACTTATATTACAACGTTACAAAGAATTACAGGATATTATCGCCATTCTTGGTTTGGACGAGTTGAGCGACGAAGATAAACTAACTGTAGCAAGAGCCCGTAAAGTACAACGTTTCCTGTCACAACCTTTTCATGTGGCAGAGCAGTTTACCGGGTTAAAAGGTGTATTCGTGAATATTGAAGATACTATCCGTGCCTTTAATTCAATAATGGATGGTGAAGTTGATGAATATCCTGAAGCAGCATTTAACCTTGTAGGTACTTTGGAAGAAGCTGTTGAAAAAGGTAAAAAAATGATGGAGGCTGCAAAGGCGTAAATAGTAGCAAGAAGAAAGTAGAAAGATATTAGCAGCAAGTAGAAAGAAGAACCTAAGAAGTAGCAAGATGTTAGCAGCAAGTAGAAAGAAGGATATGTGCAATTTCTTATAATTAGTATTAGAGTTTTTTTCTCGTTACTTACTACTATAATCTCTTAATCTCTTACTACTATTATTAATCATTGATGCTTTTTCTTGATACTTGCTACTATAATCTTGCTACTATCAAATCTTAATACTACTCAATGAAAGTTCACAATTTTAAAGAATTAAATGTTTGGTAGAAAGGGATTGATCTTGCAGTTCTTTCCTGTATATTGACCGGGTTCTTTCATAAAGAAGAGAAATATGGTTTGATAAGTCAGATACAAAGAGCTTGTGTATCCATACTTTCAAATATTGCAGAAGGGTGTGGAAGAGTTTCTAATAAAGAATTGCAACATTTTGTTTCTATATCAATGGGCTCAAGTTATGAGCTGGAAACCCAAATGACTTTAGCTTTCAAATTTGGTTTTATTACCGAAGAAAAGTTAATGGAATTTGAGGTATTGGTATCTGAAGTACAACGGATGCTTTTTGGTTTTTACAATAATTTAAATAAGTAGTAAGATGTTAGTAGATAGTAGTAAGAAATCAGTCCTTTCTTATAACTTAATATTTACTACTAAATTCTTAATACTTACACTATATTCTTAAGTCTTAATACTAAATTCTTAATACTTATACTTACTACTAAAATCTTACTACTACTTATGACATTAGAAATATTAACACCGGAAAAAAGGCTTTACAGTGGCGATGTTTATGGTGTGCAATTTCCAGGAATTGAGGGTAAGTTTGAAGTTCTCGACAGGCATGCACCAATAGTAAGCGCACTGGGAAAAGGTAATGTAAAAGTGATTAAGGATAAAAACACGATTTCAAATTTTGCAATCGAAAGCGGATTTGTAGAAGTTTTAAATAATAAAGCTACTGTACTTGTAGAGGGAGCTACTGAGTTATGAAAACAATATTATATTTTCAAAAGCCTTCAACTCAAATAAGGCTTCTTTGGTATTAGCCTTAAACACAAAAAAAACTGTATTATCAATAAAAAATTAAAGCTGTTTTCATTAATAGATTTAAAATATAATTTTTATACTACTATTATGAAGTAAATTTAGCGCATACACAAATTAATAAACTTTTGTCGCTTGTTTCGGGCAATAGGGATTTGCTCCCCGTTTGTCATTACTATAAATCCACCATCAGTTCGTACATATTCTGATATCTTTCCTATATTAATCAGGAAGTGCCTGTGCGAACGAAAAAATACCAAACCTTCGAGTATTTCTTCAACTTCACCCAATGTTTTTGAAATCATTATAGTTGGTTTGCCTTCTATAAAAAATTTGGTGTACGTATTATACGCTTCACAGTACAGTATTTCATCCACCTTCTGAAAGAGATAGCCTTTTGTGTGGGGCAGAACAATTCGCTCTCGCGGCTTAGTGGTTTTAGTGGCCTCCATATTTTGTTCCGGCACAATTGAGCGAGACAGGCGGTGTAATAATTTTTTAATTTTATTATTATTTATTTAATAAACTATTATCCAATACAAACGTATCGCGCTAATCGTACTATTTATAATTGCTTTTTAGTTTGGCCTTTTATAATTTTAGCTCAATAGGCCAACTGGGGAAACCCGCTAATTTTTCTTTGCTAAAAAATGCAATTGATACAATCATTTTAAAAAGATGGGGAGGAACTTTGCAAATAATACTAAGGCGATTTGCAAAACATGCAAATAAAATATGAATGCAGCTATCGAAAAGCTATTGCAATCCGGCACTAGTCAGGTGATAAAGAGGGATTATATACAGTAATTTTTTTCATGACAATAACTTTTCAATTCTATTGCAAGCAAACAGGAAAATACTTCAAGCCTTTTCATTTGACGACTTTTCACATTTCGCAATAGAGCGCCTTGCAACATAATACTTAGTTATAGTTAAGGTTGAATTATCAGGTTTAAAAGAGCGTTGTATGTTGAAATGTCTAGTGCCATCACATTGTAGGGTTAGCATTAGCCGGATGCCCGGTAATTGAGCCTAAGAAAAAATTCGTTACACCGTTCTTACCTTTCAACCTCTGGTCTGCATGGTTACAATCGGGTTATCAAAACTATTATCAAAAGTACGACAGGCAGTTATACAAGCTTGAGGGTAATCAAACAGTATCTGCAGTACTTACTAATTCTATGGACATTGTGCCTGTACTTCTTCGCGGAACCTTTTATCCTTTAGGTAACAGAGAAACTGCCCGCGTGCAGCCTTATGTTTCCGGTGGTGCAGGAGTGAATTTTGTAAACTATGGTCAATATCTTGGGGAGTTTGGCGGGGTACAATCAGCCCCTGCTTTTGCTGCCCAGGCCGGTGCAGGTATCCTAATTCCTTTTGGAAAAAGATTAAACCAAACGGCTGTAAAACTTGGCGCTGCTTATAATTATTCAAGTTATAACCACAATGAAATTTCAAAACTAAATAGTGTAGGAATACATGCAGGTGTAGTATTCAGGCTTAGGTAAGTGTGGGTTGAATTTCAAGAAAAGAGGGCTGCTTTTTTACAAACCAGCCCTCTTTTCTTGTTATAAATATGAAGCAGAACCAACAAATACTACGGTGAAGCTTCGGCTAACGCCTTATCTTTCAAACTTAGAAAGCGGGGAAGAATATTAATATTAGTGTAAGCAAGCAAAAACTCTTTTTCCCTATTGCAATCAGAATACAATCTGAAAAGTTTGCATAGATATTCAGATGCAATGCTTGCTGCGCACTCCTTATATTTCTATTCGTTTTACGCTATAGATGCAAGTACCCCTCTGAAAAATCCTGTTGATTCAGCAATACCAGGTAAGGGGTCAGTCATATCTTTTTCAAACTCAATACTGCAAACACCTTTGTAATTAATTTTATTTAAAGCGACGATTAAAGAATTAAAATTAATCACACCTCTCCCTATTTCAATTGCTTTAGCATCCTTAACAGCATCCGTTACATCTTTTATATGCAGATCAAAAAGCCTGTCTCTATAATCTTTTATTGCTTTTTCCAGGTTCGCTCCGGCTCTTGTTGCATGACCAATATCGAGGCAAAGTCCCATTCGCTGATCCCTGTTTTTAATGTGCTCATATACATTTTGAGGTCCAGGATAAAGAGCATCTTCCGGCCCGTGGTTATGGATAGCAATTTTCATATCCATCGCTTTTACTTTTTGTTCGGTGTAATCGAGCAGGTCATAAGTGGGTACACCCACTAGCATATTAACCCCCACTTTTTTAGCATAATCAAAAGCAGTATCCACTTCCTGTTTTGTTTTCATGTAAATAACACCAACCGTGTATATTTTTACATTTGCATTATTAAACTTTGTAAGCACTTCTTTAATCTTTTCGTCAGTGCTGTTCAAAGGCAAATGCATATCTTTTATAGAAAGATTATGAATATCCAAACGCTTCATCATCTCGATGGATTTGTCAACATCAAATTTTGCAAACGTATAACCGGCTATACCTACAAGTAAATTAGTCTCCTTTTTAAAATATGTATTTTTAAAACTATCTGCCTTGCATAGAATAGGCAGTGTTACGGAACCAGTTATTCCTAATGCAGTTTTTTGTATAAAACTTCTTCTTGAATTTTTCATAATTTTTGTAATTAAAAAGCTTCAATAATATTTAGCTGACTATTTCGTTCTAATTAAAATTTTTATTTCATATTTATCGCTTTTTAATTGCAATATCCAAAGCTTTTGTAGAGGTGTAGTATTTGGCCAACATGTTAGGTACTTCCCAATCCGGTAATTTTCCTTGTTTTAAAAATTGTAAATAGCGGTTCATTACCTGACCGAAATGTGCTTCATGCCCCACTTTATATTTTTGGGGAATAATAACTTTCCATCCATTTGTATTTTTTTCTATGTCGACTCCCGGATAGGCAGCATTTAGTTTTTCCACGGCTTTTTTTAATTGCAAAGCATATTCATTTTCCAGGCTTCCCTGGGCCGGAATAATATAAAGCACAGGTTGAAAATCTTCTTCTTTTCCCTGCCTTATTTCTATAGTAGCCTTCGTTCCCTTTAACATGGAATAATGAGTGTCTCCACTGCCTTCCGGTGCTTTATAATCCCATCGGGCTGTTATCTTAACGTGTACATCTTTGAGGATATAATTTATTTCACCATTAGCATGTGTTTGCAATACAGTATCAGCTTTTACATATTGTTTTAAAAACGCCGGAAAAGAATCTTTTTTAGTTATTAATGTAAATTGTGACAGGCTAAGGGGTGTTGTCCATGTCTTTGAAGAAAGAAGTTTAATGTCCTTTTTGTAATCTATTATTTGTTCGGGGAAACATCCCCATTGCACGAGGTCTATTAGATGTGTCCCTACATCTGTTATTACGTCGCCCTGCTGTAACGGATCAAAAAACCAAGCGGGCCTTGTAAGAGCTTTTCCTGAAACGTATTTATAAAAAAAATGAACGCTTTCTAAAACAACAGATGGATTATCGGCAGTGCCTTTTTCAAGCTTACCAAACACTTCCGGTATATGAGCAAACTCTTTTTGCAAAATGTTGGTTATTTCAGATCGTTCTGTCATGATATCATATAACAGCAATTTCTTTTTGTCCGCTTCAGCAAAAGTTTTCTGAAGCAGATCAAAATCTTTATAACTAATCGCCATAGGCTTATCTCCCAATACATTAAAACCTGCATCAATTGCTTTTCTTATATATTCCGTTTTCCGGCGGTTATTTCCTGCTATTACCACTACATTGCCTTTCTTTTCTGCTAACATTTTATCTAAATAATCATTACCTGCATACACTTCTTCCACCCAATGCGTTGGGTTTTCTTTTCTTTCATTATATTGTTTTACTAAATCAAGATGTGCCTGTAATTCGGCTCCTTCAGGTGCATATATACGTACAACAGAATCGATACCGGGATACATTTCTTTCTGCACAAGCGCCGCATGAAAATGGCCGGGATCTATTGTAATTAACTTCACCGCCCTGCTGTTTTCGACTCCATTGTTTCCGCCTGATGATTGTCCGTTACAAACAGAAGTTAAAACCATTGTATAAAATAATATAACCAGGGAACTCATTACTTTCATTACTGCTTTCTATTTGAAAATGAACAATAATTTTATGACAATTTGTATGGCTAAATTTGATTAATAGTTTTTTTACCGCTGATTTCGCTAATGCCGCTGATTTTATCCAGATAAAATTGCTTTTCTGCATTTATCTGCGTAATCTGCGGGCACTATACTATTCGTCTTAGAAACACAATAGTGCTGATATACCTCAAAACTTATTATTAAACTTTAGGCTCCCAACCTGGTTGGTACTTGCGGCTCCATAATTCCATTGCCTGATTATCTCCAACTATATGACCATTAGCCTGATCAATATTTAATGTATGACCTACACGCTGTGCAATATTTCCTAATTGAACCCAAAGAGTACTTTTAAAACCAATAGCAACATCTGCGTTGGGAACTTTAGACAGACGAATACTATCTAAAAAATTAGCTATGTGAATGCTATCGAGGCTCTCGCCGGGGCTTGATGTATTGCGGCCCTCGATGACTGCATTTGATTTAATATCTTTTAAAACCATGCCTTTCTCATCATAAATAATATATCCGTCGTGACCAGTGAGCAAAGTTCCTTTGTCTCCATAAAACAAAACACCTCGGTCTAAACCTTCTGTTTTGAATGGGCTGCAGCTTCGTCCTTCCCACATAACAGTAGCTTCCGGGCAGTCAAATGTGATTAGTTGTGTATCAGGAGTTTGCCAATCATCCTTTGCAAAATACCTTCCACCTGTTGAATTAACACGCAGGGGATGATCAATGCCAAGTCCCCAACGTGCCACATCTACTTCATGAGTGCCATTATTTAAAGCCTCTCCTGTTCCCCAATGCCAGAACCAGTGCCAGTTATAGTGAATGAGGTTATCTTTATAAGGCATGCGAGGTGCAGGACCTTGCCAGAGATCATAATCAAGACCGGGCATTACGGCTGTTTCTTTACCTATACCAATGGGCTTGCGGGAATTAGTGTACCAGCATTTGGCAAGATGAACCTTTCCTATCGCACCACCTTTTAACTCGTTGATGCCTTCTGTCAGCAATTTCCATGAACGTCGCTGTGAGCCCATCTGTACAACTCTTTTATATTTTCGTGCTGCTGCTATCGCCATTTCTCCTTCATGGGGATTATGAGATAAGGGCTTTTCAACATACACATGTTTGCCGGCTGCACAACATATAATAGTGGCTGGAGCATGCCAATGATCAGGAGTAGCAATATATACTGCGTCTACATCTTTATTCAAAAGAGCCTTTCTGAAATCTTTTTCACCTTTTGGGGCATCTTTTCCTGCTTTTACTACAGCATCAATTCCCTTTTGTCTTGCCTTTTCTTCTACATCACAGATGTATATTACTTCTGTATTCGCTTGTTTTGCAAATGTTGCAGCCATTCCTGAACCGCGTCCGTTGCTACCTATAACGGCTACTCTTATCCGGTCATTTGCCCCAATTATATTTCGATAGCTTTTGGATGAGAAGCCTAAACCAACTCCACCGAATGCAACAGCAGCGGAGCCTGCACTCATATTTTTAATAAATTTCCTTCTTGAATTTTCCATGGCAAGCTTTTTAAAATTAAAGTTCTTTGATTTTGATATTCCTGTACCAGACCTTGTCACCATGCGCCTGTAATAAAATGGGGGAAGATGTAGCTTCTGCAAAGCCTTGAGTGTCTTTGAATTTACTTTCTGCAATTGCCTTTTTGAACTTGTCACTTCCCCTTTCGTATTCCAATATTTTTGTTCCATTTAACCAATGTTCAACATGGTTGCCTTTTGAGAAAATACGGGCGGTATTCCATACACCTGCACCCTTATAAGGTTTATTGACATTAGGCGGGAAAAGGTCATAAAGCGCTCCTGTCCGACGATTACCATTTACGCCCAGTTTTGCATCCGGGTGCTTGCTATCATCTATTAATTGAAATTCACAACCTAAGTTAGTGTTAGGCAAAAGAAAACATTTTATGCCACTGTTACCACCTTTCGAAATTTTAAAATCTACAGAAAGGTCAAAATCTTTATATGATTTTGTGGTAATTATATCACTGCCATGACCTTTTGAAGGGTCAAATGACAATACTCCGTTTTCTGTAGTCCATGAAACGCCGGGAGCAGAGTCCTTCTGAGCCATTCGCCAACCACTTAAAGTTTTTCCATTAAATAAAGATTGGTAGTCACTTTTTTTTGTTTGTGCATTGGTAACGTTATTAACTGACAGGCAGAGCAGTAAAGCCAGATAAATAAGAAATTTCATTTTTAGCAAGTTTATTTTAATTAAAATTAAAACATCGGGTTTTATATTCAGGATTATTAATCACTTATTCTTGATTTATGTAATAAAGCTTCGATTAATACTGAGTCTTCATAAACTGAAAAAGCAATTAGCCAATCATTGAAATAAATGCATCGAAGCTCTAATTTACTAAAAGTAAGATTGTGACAAATTTTAATTAGATCTGGTTTATACAATTTCTTTTTTAGGAATAGCTCATACCTGTTTAACCAACGCACACCAGCTCCCAAAGTATTAGTAGATTCTATATAATTAATAAGTTGAATTAATGAGCTAAATGCGTTTTCCGTATAATTAATCTGCATTATAGCTATTGCTGATTATTTTATGAGCATCCTTCATGGAAATGATTCCGCTCCTACGACTAGTTTCTATTAATTGAGTCAATTGTTCCTCTGAAAGAGGTTTACCGGGAAGCAGAAAATTAGTTTCGCTCTCATCAATCAACGACAGCTTTAGATGATTTTTCCTGGCAAATGCAAATAATTTGTTTATATCGTCCTGATCGGTATTTTCTAATTGCAATAGCATAAGTAAAAATACAAAAATCCATAACCCGAATATGATAAAATTGTGAAGTATTCTAAGGTTGTACACAATGAAACAATACTACGCTGCATTGTACAACCCTTTTGGAGTAGTTATTTTATCAATTTCCTGTTCGAGATGAGAGTTGTGTTTTAATAAGGTCTCTGGCCGAAGGTTGTGTCTCTACAACCTTCCTATCTTCCGCGGCAGCTTCTAGTCATTGATCCTACTTTATATAGGAATTTTTACAGAACTGTTGATGCAAACAATTGTACATCATAATAATTAATAGGGGCTTGATTATAATTAATAGGGCTTGAAGCGACAAGGAACTCAGGCAATTAACCTGGCAGCAACCACAAATGATATTATAAATGAATTCATAAATATGTTACAAATTATGCTCCCCTATAAACTTCATCAATGCAACCGGGTTATTTAATCCTAACTTATGCATAATGTTTTTACGATGTGTTTCTACGGTATAAATGCTTAAAAAAAGCGCACTAGCCATTTGCTGATTTGTGAAGCTTTTTTTAATCAATTGCAAAACTTCGCCTTCTCTTTTGGTAAGATTAAACTGCTTTAAAAAAGAGTCCTTAGCATCAAATTCGTTCTCTATAGCTGCGGGGCGAAATGGAAAGCAGGAATGCCCACTATTTACTAAGCGAATAGTTGATACTAACTCTTCTTTGCTGCTGTTTTTCAACAAATAGCCGTTGGCCTGGTATTGCTTTGCTTTCTCTATTAAGTGCCCTTCATTGTAAGTTGAGAGCATAATCACTTTCACATTATAGTAACTTTGTTTTATTATGGCGTGCTGTTTCAAGCCCGTTTAATTTAGGCATATTAATATCCAGTAATACTACATCTGGCAATTGGCGATGCAGCAAATCCAACAGCTCTCTGCCATCGTTTGCTATGTCTATAATTTGCATATCTTTTTCTGCCTGCAGGAGTAACTTCAGCCCTTCAATAAACATCAAATGATCATCTGCTATAATAAGGCGGATTTTAGATTGCATTAGTTGCTGTTTTATAAGGAATTTGTACGACTATGGTAGTGCCGTGGTCGTTAGAATCAATCTGGAGTGTTCCATGCAGAAAATCTACACGTGACCTTATGTTTTTTAATCCTATCCCATCTGAATTATTCATGCTGATACCTTTGCCATTATCCTCGGCCATTATTTCCACATGATCATCGTAATTGATTACTTGCAGCGTAGCTTCGGTCGCTGCCGAATGTTTCATTATATTATTTGTCATTTCCATTATAATCCGATAAATCATTAGTTCATCTTCTTTCGTAAATTTATTATTTGCTCCGCTATAATTAAAATCAAACCTGATTGTCCCTTCAGCATTTAATTGCCGGTAATATGTTGAAAGCAATTCATCTAATTTTGTATTTGTAAATTCTGGTGGCATCAGGTTATGAGATATATTCCTCACATCATCTGAAGCCTTATCCAGCATTGTCATCACCGCACTTATCTTTTCTTTTGAAATTGGCAGCCTTTCAAGATTTATTTTTATTGTCGCTAAATCGCTGCCTAACTCATCATGCAGGTCTTCTGCAATCCGCTTGCGTTCTGATTCCTGCACTAAAATAATTTGTTGTGTTACTTCCTGTTGTTGTTTATTTATCTGCCGTAATAATTGACTTTTTTCTTTCCCTATCAGGTTGAAGCGATAGGCAAAACCAAATGACAATACAAAGGTCTCCATACTCAAACCGAGCGCTATAGGACTAACCCAGCCAAATTGTATATTGGTTATATTATAGTAGTTAGTATAGTATATCACGCTTCCCAATATCACGGGTACATTTGCCAGTACATAAAAAACGGCAAGCTTGTCTTTAGCGGCTACCCTGGAGAGGTTTGTAATAATGATAAACAATAAGTTGGCAGCAAACAAAATATTAAATCCGGTCTGGTAACCCGCCTGCAGAGTAACTTCTTTTTCTGCGGAAAACATTGTAAAAAAATATGGAAGAAGAGCATACACAACATCGAGTGAAGCTAATACATGCAATAAAATCAGGGAAGAAAAATTTTTCTTTGTAAGCTTAAGAAAATGTTGCATCAGCAAAAGCCATGCACAGAAACCGGAAAGAAGAAAAGTTTGGCCCGAAAAAAAATTAATAAAAGACAAAGAGGCAAATGGCGCTTTACCAACATCATTAAGTGCAAAAAGTGCAATTAAAAAAGCATAGAGCATATAGAAAAAATATATGCTTTCAAACGTGGTAAAATATATAATAAGATTAAATAAAATAATAAAGAAGAATATTCCCTCAAATATTCCAAAAAAATTATTTTTATACGATTCAGCTTCTCTGAAGTGATTGAGTGAATATAAATGTGCAGGGAAATACAACAATTGACCTTTATTGATAGTATGTATCAGCAATAAGTTTTTATCCTGTGCGCCCGTTTTTATAATCATAGTTACCGGTTTACTTAATAAACCCTGAGGTGATTGTTTAGGAGAGTTCGCGGAAGGTAGTATGTAATTTATCTGCTGAAGATCATTTACTGTATAGCATTGCACCGTATTGACACCTGATATTATAAATTCCAAAACGCTGGTTACTTCTACATCTGAATTGTTCTGAAGAGGTAAGGCAAACCACTTTTCTGAACTAATCAATCCTTCATTTATAAACTCATTATTTGTTTGTTGAACAAGTCGGAATTTATCAGCATTGTAATATTGAAACGCGAATGATACATCTACCGCTTTTGTTCCTATATCATAGCTTTTTAGTTTTGATGACAGGTTATACTTGTTTATATGGTCTGTCTTTACTGTTGACTCGTCGTGTTTATTACCTTGTTCATATCCTTGCTTATAGTAAGAATAAGCAGAAAATGTAAAAAACAGGATGAAAAGGGCAAAAAAGAGCCGCATGATAGTCAGTAATTAAAAAAGTAAATTTAAGATAGAAAGCAGGCATTACAAATACCAACTGATTGGTAGTATTTAGATTATATTTTTTATATAACTTCATCTTTTTACTATTGTTTAGAGTTTAGGGACTATTCAAAATATACATGTATGAATAGGTTTTTTTATGGATGCTGCCTTTATTTTTTGCTCATGACATTTACATCGTGTACGAGCAATTCACAAAGTGATTTCCCGGGAGAGGCAAACAATAAAACTATACATACCCTAAAAGATTCGATTTACTACACACTTTTTCATACGGAAAAACATGCTTATGGTTTTGATGTAATTAAAAATGGAAAAGTATATATACATCAGCCTTTAGTACCTTGTTGGCAGGGGCTGCAGCATTTTGCAAGCGAACAAGATGCTGTAACAGTCGCGAAATTTATCGTAAACAAGCTTCGCACAAAAAATTTCAAATTCCTTTTGCAGAAATTTGAAATAGATAGTTTGATGGGATCGGGAAAAAAACATGATAACGTCACATATAAACTGCCAGTTCAGGATACAAATATGATATTATTGACTCAAAATGATATTAGTAATATTCCCGGAATTTCATCTGAAATTATTCCTTTGCCAAATCCGCCAATTAAGAATAAATGGACAGCAAAAGAAAATGTTCCTTTTGGTTACCGGGGTGGTGGATTTAGTTTTGCTATCGGAAAACTTGTCTATATAGGTTCAGGCGAATGCTATGATGAAATCATAAAAGATTTCTGGTGTTATAATACTAATGATGAAACATGGACCTGTCTTGCAGAAGTGCCCATAAAATGCTTTTCCGGCATTGCTCTTTCGATTTTTAATAAAGGCTATGTTGGTCTCGGAACAGAAATTGGAACTTCTTCCGGCAAATTTGAGAAACATATGTGCATGTATGATCCGGAAATAAATAGTTGGAAGATGATAAATAATTTTCCCGGTACGCCGAGAATAGATGCTGCGGTTTTTGTTATACAAAATAAAGCGTATGCTGGAACCGGATATGACGGAACCAATACTAAAGATTTCTATGAGTATGACCCTAAGAAGGATAATTGGAAAAGAATAGCTGACTTTGCAGGTGGTACCTTACATGCGTCGATAGGAATAGGGACTGGCAAACGAGGGTTTATTGTTGCAGGTGCACGAGCGCCTAATGATTTTAAATTTGTTTATGAATATATACCTGCTTTGAATAAATGGGAGCGAAGGCAAGACCTTCCAGGCTACGCAAGAAATTTTCTTACAGGGAATTATATTGATGAAAATTATCTTATAGCCGGGTCAGGCGGCACATATGAAATAAATAAAAGATTAAAGGATTTTTATATTTATAATACAGAAACAAATACCTGGAGTAATATACCGGATTATCCTATCGGGCCTTTGGGTGATTCAAGACCTTGCGGTGCGAACGTAGATGGTAAAGTATATATGGGTACTGGGTTTAATGGTACTTTTTTGAACGATTGGAATGTTTTTGAACGTTATTTTTCTGTTCGTAAAGATACAGGCATGTATGATGAAGGCATTGGCTATCCTTTAAAATATAATGGCAGTTGGGAACTGTACCAGGAATGTACAGGTGAAGATTGCTTTGCAGGAATTTCCATCCGCAGCAAAGAACAATTAGGCAACTTTGGTTATGCAAGTCATTATGCTACACTGGGCAAAGAAGTAAGCCTGTTAAACGATAAATATTTTGTTCTTCCGAGAAGCTTTGCCATACAAACACAAAAACAACCGGAACAAAAGGTAGGGATAAGGCTTTTTTTTACCCGTGATGAACGGTTAGATGCTATGAGCACTTATCAGAAAAAAACCGGGCTGTTATTTTCTCCTGAAAATATAAAAATCCTTCAGTGTAATGAGAAAACGCCTGATTGTTCCATTGACAATAATCATTTTCAAAAAACCAGTTCTCAGCTTCTTCGCCCTGTATGGTATCAATATGGCGCCAATGGTGAAACAATTGTAGCAGAGTTTACCACCACAGTTATTCAGT